>Ga0315322_10001509_pt1 | contig 18057 bp, 19 predicted proteins | sample M110021515metaG_FD_203461 | JGI IMG/M metagenome (GOLD analysis project Ga0315322, IMG submission 203461) | Ammonia-oxidizing marine archaeal communities from Monterey Bay, California, United States - M1 100m 21515 | ecosystem: Environmental > Aquatic > Marine > Intertidal zone | place: USA...
GTGCAGAATGTATTCTAAGTTATTTCTTTCACAAAAAGCTATTGCATGAGAAATATCGTGAATATTTTTAAAGTCTTTAAAAGCCATGATATGAATATTGATAGGTAAATTTTGTTCTGTAAAAGAACGAACCATCATTTCGCTTTCAGAACCACCACTAAACATCAGATCAACAGTTGTATCTTTCATTATAGAATAGTTAAAGATTTTTCTTGCGACATCATAACATTCTTCTTTAAAGCTAAGCGGCTGTCTTTCAATCTGACCAAACTTTGTCATGTATACATCACGCTCATTTTCTCGTTTATTAAACCAACTACCGTTATATCCCCATTTAAAATGGTTCATATATGTATATTGATGTTCTAACATAGTATGCATTTCTCTCGTAATTTAGTCAAGTCTATATGAATTTTTTCTTTGTCTTCTGATAACACAAAAAGACCGTTATATTTGCTGAGCATAGGACCTATTCTTTTAAATGCTCTTTTCTTCACAATATCATAATTGAGAACTAGTTCTTCCATTTTTTTCTTTTTACCGTCTACTACAACTGGAGGAACTAGCCAATCAGTTGGAACTTTATCTTTAGGCGTTTCATTCCAATTGTTAGGAATATTTTTAATATCATCTAAAGATATTAAAGTCATGTCCATATCTTTAGAAATCCATTTGTAAAATAATCCGAATATATTATGTATGTCTTGATCAATTTGTAGTGGGTGTAAAAGAATATGTTTTTCTATAAAACTCTGTTGTCCATAAACATGAAATTGCTTAGTATTTATTGCATACAAGATACTAATGAGTAGTTCAAACCAATCTTCTCTCCAGCAAATAAGCCAATGATGATTTAACAGCAAATCTTTAGTATAGTTTTGATCAATCAACTTAATCATGTCTAGATCCATTGGAAAAACTTTACCAAAGTAATCAGAAAAATTATATCTTTTATAGGAATCAACCCTAGCTTTTATATAAGGTAAAGTAGTTGATATGTTATTGCCAGCCACAGGAAACATAAAATCAGTTGCATCTACATTTTCTACATCTAAAACTAAAGCATCTTTACTTTTATTAGCAAGAGATATCATTCTTGGTTTATCTAGCCAATTAATTTCATATACTGAAGGTAAAATTCTAAATAGTTCATCGCAATAGCCTGGAGGATTATCGCTTTCAATGAGTAATTGTCTGTACACAAAACGAGTAAGAGCAGTTGTTCCTGATCTTGGTAGACCACCAACTATTAAAGGTTTACTGTTATTGAACTTCATCATTTAGCGTCAAGCTTCTTATAACAGTTTCCATAGGCCAAGCTCTCATACCAGCAATCATTTTGAAACCTTTCCATTTAGTCATCTGAAAAGCTGGTATAATTTCTTCAGTCTTATGAGTCCATTTACCATTTGTTCTTTTTTCAAATCTACCAAAATATCTTTTTCTTCTTTTTTGATCAACGTGTGCTCTGCCATTAAAGATATAACTTTTTACATGACCTCTTTTCAAAGCTTCTTCACAGCAATGGGCCATAATATCTGCATTTAGCATCATACCTTTAAACCCTAAAGTTGGATCTGCAAAATGATTACCAAGTGTAGTGTAAGGAAAAAGTTTCCAGTAATAGATACCCATCATTACTTTTAAAACGCCGTCTTTAAAGTAACCAGTCATTTGATGATTAGGATCAGTTAGCCAAAGTTCCCAATATTCTTTATTGAAGTAATTTTCATAGTCAATGTCTTTTTTAGGCACACCCATGTAATTGTCTTGCTTATTCTGCAATTCAATAACATCATCTAGATGAGAAATGTCTAGATTAATGAATTCCATAGTCTTTGTGTGTCCATGATTTGATCATAATTTTTTCTGGCCAAGTTTTATAACCAGTTAGACTTTGAAAACCTTTCCATTTGGTCATTTGTCCAGGTTCTACAATTTCTTCTATACAATGAGTCCAACTCTCATTCATCAACTTATTAAAGTTTTCGAAAACAATTCTTCTTTTTGGATGTGTAACATAATCATACATATCATAATTTGAAGCCATATAGATCTTTACTCTGCCTTCTTCAAATATTTGATCAAAACAATATTTTTCGTGATTTGGAAAAATAGACCTTACCGCAAAACCTAAACCAGGTGCTGAAATAGCATTTTTTCTAGTAGCATATGGCATTAATCCCCAGAAATAACAGCTTGATAAGCATGCAAATTTTCCGTCTTTAAAAGTCGCATAAGTCTTTTTGTTTTCGCCTACAATCCAGTCTTCCCAATATTCTTTAGTATCCATTGTATCGTCAAAACCAACATCATCTTTCATAAAGCCCATATGTTTGACTTGTTGTTTTGCTAATTCAGTTACCCACTCAACATCTTTATATTCTAAGACTCTGTGAGTTAAATTACTTGTTGAATTCATTTTTTTCTTCCTGTAAGGGATTGTAGTTAACTTTTAAAAGCCCTTGCTTTTGAAAATGCTCGTGTCTGATATGTGGTTTTATCTTTGCGCATTTGATAGCCAAATCAGTAGGATGTGGTCTATATCCTAGTAACATCTTCTCAACATCAAATTTAGGTTCTTCTCCTGCAGGTATGATGTTCTCAATAAAGACATTATATCTTTTAAATGTCTTACTAGCATTATACCATATTTGCTCTCTTTTATTCCAAGCTTTTGTAGATGTCACCCAATAGAATTGTGTGTAACCTTTAGATTCAGCATACTCAGCACATCCATCAATTGCTTCAGCCATACCTTTAGTTACTTTGTAGAAGTTATTGTACTCTGGGTCTGTAATCATATTACCTACATACCAAGTTGGTAATCTTCTGGTTGCAAATCTTTGGGTGACAATCATTCGAAGTTCACCTTTATCCCAAACACCAATTGCTCTACCAGCATTTAGTTCACTAGGCAATCCTTCAGGAGTCCAAGTAAAATCCATGTGCTCTTCCATGAATACTTTGTATTGTTCATCAATATTGTCAGATGTTCTAGAGTTTTTTGATCCAACTTGAGAAAGTTGAATATATCTTTTCATCATCAGATCATAAATGATTTCACCGTCATCGCGTGTTAATTCACGAGTTGCGCCTGCCATAATATACCTCTATATTATTTATAAATAGATCATGGATATAAAATCATATTTACGACCTAACTCTAGCTGGTTCAAATTCCAGCATCTAGCATTACTAGGATTTTTTGTTTATGCTTTGACTTTAGAAGTGCCTAATTACTATTGGTATATCTCATTTGCTATGTGGTTTACAATCATTGCGCTTGGAATCAATTTTACATATCACAGGTTACTCAGTCACAAGTCTTTTAAGACATATAAACCTGTTGAATACGCTTTTTCATATTTAGGCTTACTCGCAAATACTGGTTCAGCTCTTGCTTGGGTAATGATGCACAGACAACATCACCACCATACAGATAAGAAATATGATCCACACTCTCCGCACGAACATGGTTGGAAAATTCTATTTTCTTTTTATGATGATTCTTATTTTAAAGAGAAACCAAGTGCTGCACTAATGTATGCTCGTCATATGCTTAGAGATAAAGTTCACATTTTCATGCACGATTACTATCATGCTCTGATTATTGCGACTTATGCAGTTGTATACTTTACATTAGGATTTGAAGCACTTCTATTTGGATTAATTGTACCATCTTTTATGGGTGTATTTTCTACCAATATGAGTAATTACTTTAATCACAAAAGTGGTTATAGAACTTATGATACAAAAGATGGTAGTAGAAATACACCTTGGATGTTGATCTTTGCTTTAGGTGAAAATTGGCATAATAACCACCATGCTAAACCTTCAGAGCCATTGCCTGGAGAAAAATGGTGGGAAATAGATCCAGTAAGTCCATTTGTACGCTTATTGCGTATTACCAAATAGCTTTTTCCATATCTAAAATATCTTGATAGTTTTTTTCTAAACGTCCAAAGATTCTTAATTGTAGTCTATGGCTGTTTACTTTTGGAACACAATGAGGTGTAGAGTCGTCAAAATGCCAAAAAGTATTAGAATCTTCATCAATTGTGTGTGTATTACTAAATTCATCTATGAAATGTAGATTACCGCCACCAGTCAAAATGTTTATTGTTATACTTGCATTACCATCAGCATAATATTTTTGGTTCATAATACGACCAGAATCAGCATGAATCACGCCTGAAGTATTAGGCTTCAATGAGATTACTCTTGTAGTGGTTACATATTCGAACCATGGTAAGTTTTTGATAACTGATTTTGTATATGGAACATCATCACGCCAAAACCAAGGTTCATCATGTTTTACCCAAAGTGGCACAGTTCTATTTTTATCCCAACTTTGACGTTTAGATCTTTCATCAATGTATGTTAAACTATTCATGAAAAAAGTATCAGCACCGTCTTGAAGTTCACCATCTTCGTCATAGTGAGTTACTGATGCAGTATCTTCAAATTTTGTTTCATTAAAAGCAGCAGGTGATTTATGATGAGATTGACCATCAAAAAACGTTGTGGTTGCTACAATGCTTTCACCTAATACACCAGAAGAAGAAAGTTCCCAAAGGATTTCTTCTTTATCTATTTCAATTTGATCTTTTAAAGGTGCAAATAACGGTATCATAGGTATTTTACTGCAACGTGTTGTTCAGTGTAATTAATTATTTTTGTTTCAGGTAAGAATTGTAATTGCTTATATGTATCTGAATTAGATAGACCAAATGCTGTAGCTTTTCCATCACTAATTCTTTGTAGAAACTCGAACAACCACTGATTGTAACTATTAAATGTAAGATAGGCTTTTTCATATCCATTATGTTTGGCCCATTCAAATTGCGCTGGAAATAAATGATTGCCATGGAGATATTTAGTGCGATGTTCTTTCATAGTCCATGTTCTTGAGCCACATATCAAAGTGTTTGATTCATCAGCATATGTATATGCACCAGAAATACCCGCAAGTTGATTATCAATATAAGCAAGGAAGAGGCGACCAGTATCTTCGTCATACTTATGTTGATGGAATAATTGCGAGTATAGAGTATTAGGTTTATTATCCCAATACATATTGACATGGGCTGGTTCACGCATATCATTAGAAGCTGTTTTGCAGAAGGATTTCAGTTCATCGACCAAATGTTCACTGTTTTCAATCTGTTCTCTAGATACAATTTTAATCTCAACATCCATATAATAGTTATACTCCATCCGAATAAATAGTTTATGGAAAAAGAAACTGATAGCATTAATAATGAAATCGTTGAAGTAGAGACCAGCGTTTCCAAGGTACTTCAACACAGGACGGATGATTACGAGTATGCAAGAGAAGTTCTATACGTAGCATCGGAGAAACTTCAGGACATACTTGATAGTGCAGTTCAACTCGCGCAGGAGTCTGAGCACCCGCGGGCCATTGAAGTTGCATCTAACTCTGCCCAAACATTAGCTGATGTAGCAGGTCGCCTTATGGATCACCATTTAAAAACTAATAAAATGAATGGTCAACTTGAAAGCGAAAAAAATGTTACTAACAATAATTTAAATGTTAAGCTAAATACAAAGGACTTACTTGAGCTTTTAGGTAAGGAATAACTATATAATGACTCAGGCAATCTCTGCTAAAGAGTACGATTCTCAATTACATAGTGGCTGGAAAAAATTTGGTGATGAGTTCTTTGCTACCAAAAAAGCTTTGTTGCAAAATCTTGCAGCAAAAAGACTCTATCCAGATGCTCCTACAAAAGAAACACATCCAGAACTTTTTGATAAATCAGATGCTATTAGTCACTACATTGGTAACCCCAATATTAAAGCAGCTCACCAAAATCTAGAGTATACTCCTGAACAGTTAAGAGAATACAAAAAGTGTATGGAAGATCCTATATACTTTGCTGAAACATATATGAAAATTATGTCTGTGGATTATGGCGAAATTCCATTTACGCTGTATGATTTTCAAAGAGATATGATTAATGATTTTAAAAACGATCGCTTTAATATATGTAAATTGCCAAGACAGTGTGGTAAATCTACAACGAGTGTATCGTTTATTTTATGGTTTGCATTGTTTAATCCAGGTAAAACTATTGGTATTCTTGCTAACAAAGGTGAACTTGCGCAAGAAATTCTTGGTCGTTTACAACTCGCTTATGAGAATCTTCCCTTTTGGTTACAACAAGGTGCAGTTTCATTCAATAAAAGATCTGTAACACTAGAAAATGGTAGTAAGATAATTGCAACATCTTCTTCAGGCTCAGCAGCTCGTGGCATGTCTTTCTCTCTTATCTTTCTAGATGAGTTTGCTTTTGTACCTGCAAATGATGCAGAAGACTTTTTTAGATCAGTTTATCCTACAATTTCATCTGGTGCAGATACAAAGATGATTGTAGTTTCTACACCTAAAGGTATGAATCACTTTTACAAAATGTGGACTGAGGCTGAAAAAGGCAAGTCAGCATTTAATCCAATCAGTATTAATTGGTGGGATGTACCTGGTAGAGATGAAGACTGGAAACAAGAACAAATTGCTAACACTTCTGAAGATCAGTTCAGACAAGAATTTGAATGTCAATTCATTGGTTCAGCAAATACTTTGATATCACCAACTACTTTAAGTGCTATTCCATTTGTAGATCCACTTAAACAATATGAAGGTGTAGATTACCATGAAGAAGTAGTTCAAGGTCACAATTATCTAATTTGTGTGGATACTGCAAGAGGTATTCGTCTCGATTATTCAGCTTTTGTGGTTGTAGATATTACTAGCATACCTTATAAAGTTGTAGCAAAATATCGATCAAATGATATATCTCCAATGATCTTTCCACAGTTTGTATCAAATATTGGTAAGTACTATAACGATGCATGGGTTTTAGTCGAATCAAACGATATGGGTGGTCAAGTTATTAACTCATTGGTATTCGAATTAGAATACGAAAACATGCTAAAAACTGTGGCAAAAGGCAGAGCTGGTAATCAGCTTGGTGGTGGACCAAACTCTAAGTTTGGTGTTACAATGTCTCATTCAGTTAAAACAAATGGTTGTTCTAACTTAAAAACTCTTATTGAAAACGATAAGTTTACTGTAAATGATTATGATATCTATGTTGAACTTACAACGTTTGTAAGAAAAGGTAATTCATCTAATAGCTCCTTTGCTGCTGAAGCTGGAACAAATGACGATTTAGTTATGTGTCTAGTTATGTTTGGTTGGGCTTCAGGTACAGAGTACTGGAAAGAACTAACTGAATCAGATCCAGCCAAGTTGATGTACAAAGAAAGAGCTGAAAGAAAAGAAGAAGAAGGAATGCCAATTGGATTCCTTAATCAAGATAACACATACCCAACTCAGGATCAATCTGGTGACCTTTGGACACCTATCAATGTCGATGATAGACCGGACTGGTATGATGATGTGTATAAAAATTGGGATGCTGATTGGGACAGCAAATTTTGAAAACGGCAAAGTAATAAATACTTTGTCTAATACATACAGAGTTTACGACGGTAAGCTTTAGTAGAACAGAAAAAACTAGTTTTAATTCTTATAGGAGTCATTGAAAATGGCATTTTTAGTAAGCCCAGGCGTTCAGGTAAAAGAAACCGATCTGTCGAACATTATCCCTGCAGTTGCAACATCCATTGGTGGATTCGTTGGCGACTTCAAATGGGGTCCAGTTAGCGAAGTAACTACAGTATCAAGTGAAGCTAATCTTATTGAGTTGTTTGGATATCCAATCGCTGAATCAGGTTATAGCAATCGCACAGACTGGTACTCAGTAGCAAACTTTTTAGGATACTCAAACAACGTACAGTTAGTTAGAGTTGTAGGTGCAGCATCTTATAATGCTAGCGCAGCAGGTGATAGCGATGCAGCATCCGAAGCAGATTCAGATGCGCAAATTAAAAATGCGAATGATTTTGCAACCGATGCTACTGGTCTTACTCATGCACTTTATGCCAAATATCCAGGTGCTCTTGGTAATGGCATTGGTATCGCAGTAATCGATGCAGCAATTGATAGTGATAACTTCATCAGTCAAAAAATTGTTGGTAATACCACAGCATCTCAGCTATTTGATACAGCTCCAGGTACATCTACTTGGGGAGTCAAATACGATTCAGAGCTTAAAGATGAAATGCACGTTGTAGTTTATACGACTAACGAAACTATTACTGGTACTGCAAACGAAGTTCTTGAAACTTATGCATATGTCTCTAAAGCAAAAAATGCTTTGGATGATAACAATGGTAATAACTACTTTGTTAATGTGATTAACGATGCATCTTCTTGGATTTGGACTCAGCCTAACTTTAACACGTCGGTTGATTCAGAATCTACTACTTATAGTATCGGTCAAACACTTACAACTCTTGGCGAAAACAAAAGATTCCCGTTTATCGGATCCGGATCTGATACGACCGCTACAGCAAAAACATTTACACTTTCGGGTGGTACAGATGTAGCTGGCACTGATGGTGATAAACAAACTGGTTGGGATATCTTAGGTGATCCTGAAACGGTTGATGTAAACCTTATCATTACTGGTGATAATTCAGCAGCAGTTCAAAAATATGCTGTTACTAAAGCTGAAACAAGAAAAGATGCTATTGCGTTTGTATCGCCAAGTTCAAGTGTAGGTACTAACAATCCAACAGCTAAGAAAGTAGTAAATTACTTCTCAAGCTTTAATAGTACATCTTATGCAGTCTTTGATAGTGGTTGGAAACGTCAGTACGATAAGTACAATGATGAATTCTTCGATATGCCACTGAATCCAGATATTGCTGGTGTTACTGCAAGAGCAGAATTCTTGAATGATGCATGGTTCTCTCCAGCTGGTCTGAATAGAGGCTTTATTCAAAATGTTGTAAAACTTTACTTTAATCCTGATCAAGCTGGTCGCGATGAGCTTTACAAAAATAGAGTTAATCCAGTAATCACACAGCGTGGTGTTGGAACAATTCTCTTTGGTGATAAAACTGCACTAAGTAGACCATCATCCTTTGATAGAATTAATGTTCGTAGATTGTTCATTGTTCTTGAAAAAGCAATTGCAACTGCAGCTAAATTCCAGTTGTTCGAATTCAACGATGATTTCACAAGAGCTAACTTTGTCGCTGCAGTAGAGCCTTTCCTTGGAGATGTAAAATCTCGTAGAGGTATGACGGACTTTAAAGTAGTTTGTGACACATCAAATAACACACCAGCTGTGATTGATGGTAACCGATTTGTAGCTGATATCTACATCAAACCAAGTCGTTCTATTAACTTCATCACACTAAACTTTACATCAGTAAGAACTGGTGTTAGCTTCGACGAAGTTGCAGGACAATAGGAGAATATTAAATGTCACAACGTATTGACGATTTTAAAGCAGCCCTTGTAGGCGGTGGTGCTAGAGCTAATTACTTTAGAGTTATTCCACAGTTTCCAGGTGGTGTAACAAACACAGACGATACTGGTCTTGGACTAGAGCAGCTTGGAGCATTTATGATTCAAACTGCTGGTCTTCCAGCTTCAACACTTAGTGAAATTGCGGTACCTTACAAAGGCCGTGAACTTTATGTAGCTGGTGATAGAACATTCGATGTATGGAATATTACCGTACTGAATGATAATAACTTTGCTCTTAGAAATGCTTTTGAGAGCTGGATGAATAACATTAATTCACATGTCGGTAACGTATCAGAAAATGGTATCGATGCTGGTGATATTAATACATACATCCAAGATTGGACTGTGGAACAACTTAATAAAGCCGGAGATGTTGTTAAATCATACACCTTCCGTGGTTGTTTCCCAACTGGCGTAGACGAGATCGCTTTGGACTTTGGTTCTACGGATACCATTGAAACCTTTGGTGCAACTATCAGATATCAGTATTGGACATCTAATACTACTGATAACGTAGGCTAAAAATAGCTTGCGGCACAGCGAATAAATATCTTATATATTATATTATGAAAAATGAAGGTGAAAAATGGCAGAAGCAAAAGAAGAGCTTTTCGGTTTTGAACTAGTTTCCGGCGATAAAAAACGTGACTTACGTTCTCCAGTTCCTATTTCTATCGATGATGGTACGGAACTTCCAGTTGGCGGTAGAATTGGTTACACGTACGAAGGTTATGAAAAGGCGAGAACTGAGCATCAGTTAATTGCTCAATATCGCGAAATTAGTTTCTATCCTGAAGCAGACGCAGCAATTGATGATATCGTTAACGAAGCATTCGTTGTCGAACATCATCGTGCACCTGTATCTCTAAGATTAGATTATCTAAATGTAGATGATCGCATTAAAGAATCTCTTCGTAAAGAATTCCAAAACGTTCTAGGTCTCCTAAAATTCCAAAAGAAATCTTATGATACATTCCGTAACTGGTATGTAGATGGTCGTTTGTTCTATCAACTTATTGTAGATGGAAATGCTCCTAACGATGGCATTCAAGAGATTCGTCCAATCGATGCTCTTAAAATTCGTAGAGTTGTAAAACCAGTTTATGACAAAGATCAAAGAACTGGTGCTTCTATTCTCCAAGATGTAGATGAACACTTTGAGTTTTCACCTGATGGCGATATGAATGCTGCTGTAAAACTTTCTAAAGACTCAGTCGCATTCTGTGCTTCTGGTCTTGTTGATAGAAACAAAGGTATGATCATTGGTCATCTAGATAAAGCAATTAAACCATTCAACAATTTGCGTTCTATGGAAGATGCTTTGATCGTTTATCGTATTGCTAGAGCTCCTGAACGTAGAATCTTTTATGTTGATGTAGGTCAACTGCCTAAGATTAAAGCTGAACAGTATCTTCGTGATATGCAAAATCGTTTTAGAAATAAAATTGATTATGATCCAACATCAGGTAATATTAGAGATAGCCGTAGATTTATGTCTATCTTAGAAGACTTTTGGTTGCCTCGTAGAGAAGGTTCTAAAGGCACTGAAATCGATACACTTCCTGGTGGTCAAAATCTTGGCGAACTTGATGATGTACAATACTTCAAAAACAAATTGTATGAATCATTGAACGTTCCGCAAACACGTATTAATGGTGGCGATGCTAGTTTTCAGATTGGTAGAGCTACAGATATTACAAGAGACGAACTGAAGTTTGGTAAGTTTGTTCAAAGACTTAAGAAACAATTTAGTGAAATCTTTAATGAAATTATGAGAGTACAATGTTCTCTTAAAGGAATCTGTACTGCAAATGAATACGACGAAATGCGTCAGTACATTACTTATGATTTTGTAGAAGACACGCACTTCCAAGAACTAAAAGAACTCGAGTTGCTCCAAGACAGAATGAATATGCTTCAAACTGTAACTGATTATGTAGGCAAATACTACTCTCTCGAATGGGTACGTAAAACAGTACTTGGACAATCAGAAGAAGATATTGCCCGTATGGATTCTCAAATTATGGATGAGATTGCAAAAGGTCAAATCAATACAGAGGAAGATCAAAATGATCTCTTTGGTGGCTAATGCCTTTACCTCATAGTAAACAAACTCTTGCAGATTACATGCTTCGTCAGCTAGGTGCTCCTGTTGTTAATGTCGAAATTTCCGATGTTCAATTAGAAGATGCCATTGATGATGCAGTTCAAATGTTTCAAGAATATCACTATGATGGCGCTGAAAGATCTTACAGAGTTTTGAAAATCGACACTAAGTTGCTTGCTGAAAATCAAAGAAGACATCAAGATATTACAGCAAGAGTGTGGAACTCTGATTCAGAATATCGTGTTGGTGCTAGAGTGCTACACAAATTTGATAATCAAAAAGGTCAAGTAGTTTATATCAAGACTGATAGTGACTACGCTTCTGATTCAGATGGCAACTTCGCTGCAAATTACACTGAAGAGCAACTCTATCTTAGAGATTCTTATGCTCTAGTAGATGGTGGTCAAGTTGGTATTAGAATCCCTGAAAATATTTTGTCTGTCACTAAAGTACACAAAGTTGATAACTTTGCTAACAGTGGCATGTACAATTTCGAATACCAATATTTCTTAAACAACTTTGATGCATTCTACGGTAATGCAGCAGGTTATGGTCTTACAGGTTATTACATTCAAAAGCAGTTTGTAGAACAAATTGACTTTTTGCTAAACACATCACCAGCAATTAGATTCAGTAAAGCTAAGAATAGACTTTATATGGATGTTGATTGGAATAGACCAAAGAAAAATACATACTTCTTGATTGAGTGTTATGAAGTAACAGATCCAGATATTTATGGCGATGTTTATAAAAACATTTGGATTAAGAAATATGCATCAGCTTTGGCTAAGAAACAAGTTGGTACTAACTTAAAGAAATACGAAAATACGGAACTTCCTGGTGGAGTACAATTGAATGGTCAAGCAATGTACGACGAAGCCACGGATGAATTAAAAGAATTGGAAGAAGAGGTCAAAGATGGTTTACAACTTGGTCTTGATTCAATTCTTGTAGGCTAAAAGGTTATAAATAGAGTATGGAAAATAACATAGTAAATTTGCTCGATAATCGAGATGAATTTGCGTCAGCAGTCAAAGCTCAGCTAGATGCTAAAGCTTTTTCTGCTGTAGACGCGTTAAAAAAAGAACTTTCAGCAGACTTTTTAAAGGATTTGGAACAAAATGAACCTCAACGAGTGGAAAAAGACTAAATTAGATTTCCATCGCGAAGAAGCTAAAAAAGCTCTTCGTGAGGATTTACCTGTTTCTGATTTCCTGTCTGAAGAAGAAATTGCAGAAATCAAAAGTGAATTAGAGATTGAAAACTATCAAGAGACTGTATACTTTGAAGAGTCTATTGATCTTAGCGAATACTTTGAAACAGATCTTAACGACGAAGATTGCGAATGTCCTGAAGATGAAGAAGACTGCAGTTGCCCAGAAGTATTTTATGACTTCATTCCAGACGAATATGGCGAAATGATGGATCTCGAATTTGAGTTGTATGATAACTCGTTCGAAGATGATGGAATTATACAATTCCTGAAAATCAAAGATGCTATTTTTGCTGATGATTTTGAAGTAGTCAAAGATGTTGAAATGGAAGAGAGCTTTAATGAAGATCCTCTAGAACATGGCATGGTTGCTGTTGGTGAAGCTGGTAGAGCTAAAATTATTTTCCGCAGATCTAAAGGTACTATTGTAAAGCGTAAGCGCTGTCCTAGAGGTACTCGAATTGCTGGCACACGTTGCGTTCCACAAACTGCAAGTATGAAAGCTGGTAATCGCCGTAAAGGTATCAAGCTAAAAAGAGCTATGAAACGTATCGGTGCTGGTGCTAAGAAAAGAGCATCAATTAGAAGAAAAATCACAAAGAAGCGCGTCACTGGTAGATCGCGTAATTATTCAGGAACATAGGATAAAGATAAATGGCTAATACAATTACAGCTAAAACATTGGGTAAGTCTGGTTCGTCTAGAAGAAATGGTGGACGAGTTGTAGTATATGTTGATACTGCTGGAACTCTAGATAGTGATGATTTTACATTCACATACCAAGTGAGAAATCTATATCCAGATGGTAGAGGAACTGCTGCAGACTCTGAATTTGTAAATGTAGTTCACAACTTTAAACCAACACTAATTGAATCAATTATTAATATGGGTGAGAATCCTATCACTATCGATGGTAAAGTATTTGAAACCGGTAGATGGGAACTAAGTCAACATGGTGGTTTACCAGTTGCTAATGCTAAAGGTAATATTGTTATTACTGGCACAGCTCCAAGTTGCTTGATTGAATTGAGAAGCTAATGAAACTTATTTCAGAAGAAATCACTTTTAGTGATGTATCTATTATTAAAGAAGCCAAAGGCGATTCTAATAGAATGTACATCAAAGGCCCATTCTTACAAGCTGAAAAGCAGAATAGAAATGGTAGAGTTTATCCATCCTATGTGATGGACAAAGCTGTTGAACAGTATAAAAAAGACTATGTTGCTGAACGTCGTGCGTTGGGTGAATTGAATCATCCACCAGAACCAGTTGTTAATCCTGAGAGAGCTGCCATTATGACAGAAGATCTCACAAAAGCTGGTATCTATTACGAAGGTAGAGCAAAAGTTCTTAGCACTCCAATGGGTAAGATTGTTGAAGATCTACTCAATGATGGTGTTAAGATTGGAGTTTCATCTAGAGGTCTTGGTTCGCTTAAAATGAATCGCTCTGGTGTGAATGAGGTACAAGAAGATTTTGTACTTACGACGGCAGCTGATGTCGTATTTGACCCATCAGCACAGGCTGCTTTTGTAGAAGGTATCTATGAAGAAGCTGAATGGATTTATGAATCGGGCGCTTTTGTTCGGGTCGAACTAGAAAAAGCTCGTAATGAGTTAATTGAAGCTAACATGAGGCAGCTTCAAGACAAAAAATTAGAAATTTTTGAGCGTTTTTTGAAAACGCTTTCAATATAAATAATCTGAACAGGAGTTGACAACCATGTCTAAAGAAAGTCTTATTGATGTCATTGAAGAGCTTTTAGAAGCCGATATGACGAAAAAAGATCAAGTTAAAAATCCCCAAGAGTCTGACGACGATGAGGAAGTTGAAGAACAACTTGATGTAGAAACCGGAACTGCTAATGCAGAAGATGGTGATAACAAAGCCGATAAAGTCCATGATGATGACACCATCGAGCCAGAAGCTGATCAAGATTCCAGCGAAGTCGAAGCAGATAAACCTGTTAAAGAAGAAGCAGAAAAAGATGAAGACGACGAAGAAGTCGCTGAAGCTGCTGAGTCTGACGACGATGTTGAAGAAGAGAAGGATGACGAAGAAGTCTCCGAAGCAGCCGACGATGAATCTGATGAAGATGATAAGGTCGAAGAAATGAGCAAAGCTCAAGAAAAACTTCCTGATGGTTTGAAAAAAGCTATTAAAGATAAAGAAGTTGATGAAGCCAAATCTGATGAAGATGACATGGAAGAAAAATGCGACGATGATGATAAAGCTTACGAAGAAGTTGACCCAACTGCAGTAAGTGATCAAGTCCAAGAAATTGCTGATAAACTCGAAGATGCATTAACTGTTACTGAACAAGGTCAAGATACCTCTGTTGAGAAAGATGCAAACGATGAGCAACTTCCTGATGCTGATAAAGAAACCTTGGATGCAGAACCCAAAACTGGTGATGATTCCAAAGAGGTAGCTGGTGAAGCTGTTGTTTCTGAATCTGATGATGAAGACGATGATGAGGACAAAGTTGAAGAAGCTATTGTCGCTGAAGAGTCTGATGACGAAGATGAAGACAAAGTCGAAGAAGCCAAGTCTGACGAAGATGATGAAGATAAGGTTGAAGAAGCCAAATCTGATGATGACGAAGAAGACAAAGTTGAAGAAGAACTTAAAGGCGGTCAAAAAGAGCTTGATAAAGATAATGATGGCGATATTGATGCCGAAGACCTTGCTAAGCTTCGCAAAGAAGAAAAAGATGAAGACGAAGAAGAAGACGATCTTGAAGAAAGCTTCAAGCAAAAAGCTGCTGTAGTATTTGAAACAGCAGTTAATGAAAAAGTCTTAACACTTCGCGAAACTATTGAAGCTGAGTACTCTGAGAAGTATGATGCTGATAAAGCTGAACTAGAAGAGAAGTTCTCTGAATATACCGATTATGCTGTTAAGTCATGGTTGGAAGAGAACCAATTGGAAGTTAAATATTCCTTGCGCACAGAAGTTGCTGAGAACTTTATTAAAGGTCTTAAAGGTCTATTCGAAGAAAATTACATCGATATCCCTGATGACGAAGTCAGTGTTGTTGATGAGCTTACCGAAGCGGTTGAAGGTTATAAAGATCGCATCGATGAGCAAACAGAAATGCTTGAAGAACTGCACAAAGAAGTTCTTTCTTATAGAAAGAATTCCGTTGTTGAAGAAGTTACTGATGGTCTAACTGAAACTCAAAAGATCCGCCTAGAGAAATTGAGTGAAAGCGTAGAAGCAGAAACTACTGATGAGTTCAAAGAAAAGTTGGATGCTTTGAAAGAAGCGTACTTCGATTCTCCTGAAATCGCAGCAAAGGCTCTTTCATCTTACGGTGATGAGGTCCATAGCATGAACGAGGGTAATGTTGCTCTCAATGAGGACGGAAGTCCAGTTTCACAGTACGCGAAGTTTCTTTCGAAAACTGTGCTTAAGTAAGAAAAAAAACCTAGAATATTTTAAGAAAACTGAAGAAAATATTAATAAGCAGTATAGTAATAGGAGAATATAACAATGTCATATGACGTACTTACTGAAAAGTGGGCCCCGGTCATCAATCATGAAGACCTGCCAACTGTTAAAGACCGTGAGAAAAAAGCAGTTCTCGCACAAGTCTTAGAAAATACTGAGAAAGCTCTTCAAGAAGAAGCTTCGATGCTCGACGAATCGTCTGTATCGGGTGCTGCTTTTGGTGGTGGTTTCTCTGGTGCTGGTTCTAATGCCACACTGAACGCAACTGGCCGTGCCGGTTACGATCCAATCCTGATTTCTTTGGTACGCAGAAGCGTTCCACAGATGATGGCTTTTGACCTTTGCGGTGTTCAACCAATGAACGGCCCAACTGGTCTTATCTTTGCTTTGCGTTCGCGTTATGCGAATACTAATGATCCAGCTGGTACAGATGGTCTTGGTATCGAAGCAATGTACGACGAACCATTTGCTAACTTCTCGGGTACAGCCTTTAATACTGGCGAGCCTGGAACTCATGCAGCTGGTGGTAATGCTGATACTTCGGGTAACCCATTCGCAGTTAGCCGTGCTCGCAATGATGGCGCTTCAACAACTGACTCCGACCCAATTACGGATACCACAGTAACTCCAGTTAACGATCCATTCGTTGACACAGTAACTGCAAATCCTGGTCTGAACAGTGGTTATGATGCCAATTCTGCTGCTGGTACATCCGGCTATGGCATGACTACACGTGAAGGTGAAGGTGATAACTTCCGCGAAATGTCGTTCACAATCGAACGTACAGCCGTTGAAGCTAAAACCCGTGCACTGAAATCGGAATACACAATGGAACTGGTCCAGGATCTTAAAGCCGTACACGGTTTGGATGCTGAAGCTGAACTAGCTAACATTCTGTCGACCGAAATCTTGGCTGAAATTAACCGTGAAGTAGTTCACACAATCGTTAATCAAGCTAAATACGGTGCTGCTGGCCTTACAAACAACGGTATTTTTGATCTCATCGCTGATGGTCAAGGTCGTTGGTCTGTAGAGCGTACAAAAGGTCTGATGCTTCAGATTGAAAAAGAAGCTAATGGTATTGCTTTCGAAACTCGTCGCGGTAAAGGTAATTTCGTACTTTGCTCGGCTAACGTTGCTTCGTCGCTCACCATGGCTGGCCTGCTGGATTACAGCTCGGGTCTGGAAGATAACCTCGACGTTGATGTTACTTCTGGTACTTTTGCTGGTACTCTGAATGGTCGCACTAAAGTCTATGTAGATCCATATGCAACCAATGGCGATTATGCTGTTGTTGGTTACAAAGGTGATAACAATATGGACTCTGGTTTGTTCTATTGCCCATACGTTCCGTTGCAAATGGTTCGTGCAGTAGCTCAAGAGACCTTCCAACCGAAAATCGGCTTTAAGACTCGCTATGGTATGGTATCCAATCCATTCGCGAATCGTACAGCTAACGGTCAAGGTCTGGTTGCTCCAGCTTCGAATATCTACTACAGAAAATTCCGCATCGACAACGTGTAAGTCCACGTATCGATTTGATTTTCAAATCGGAAGGGGTAGAAAGTTTCTACCCCTTCTTTTTGTTTAGAATCCGAATAAATAACTTATGGCTACATCTTTTAACGACGTTGCATCGAGACAGTTAGAACTATCTTATGCAGCACCACAAAATTTCTTTATGAGTATTGAGAAACTACCTCAAGTAGTTTACACTGTTCAGTCACTAGATATTCCTACAATTAGTGGTGGTGAAACTGATTTACCAAATCCAATTAATCCTGGTGGACTAAGTGTTCCTGGTGATACATTGAATTATGGTCAGTTGAATGCAACATTTCTTCTAGATAAGAATTTTAGAGGTTACAGAACTAT
>Ga0315322_10001511_pt1 | contig 18045 bp, 13 predicted proteins | sample M110021515metaG_FD_203461 | JGI IMG/M metagenome (GOLD analysis project Ga0315322, IMG submission 203461) | Ammonia-oxidizing marine archaeal communities from Monterey Bay, California, United States - M1 100m 21515 | ecosystem: Environmental > Aquatic > Marine > Intertidal zone | place: USA...
GACAGACAGGACTTGAACCTGCAACCCTCGGTTTTGGAAACCGATGCTCTACCAATTGAGCTACTGTCCTATCTTTGCTTTCGAGAGAGTTTGTGTTTTGAGGCGACTGAGGGGCACTCCTTAAAAAGAGTGCCCCTGTAAAACCAGCCAACAGGTCGCCTATCCAATGAGGAAAGTCAACCTGTCTAAAAATCGAGATTACTCGATGATGTCTCCGACGCGACCAGCACCAACGGTGCGACCACCTTCGCGGATCGCGAAACGCATGGATTTCTCCATGGCGACAGGAGTGATGAGGGTAATAGTGAGACTCACATTGTCACCAGGCATGACCATCTCAACTCCTTCAGGAAGATCGACGGAACCGGTCACATCAGTGGTACGGAAGTAGAACTGCGGGCGGTAGTTCGCGAAAAATGGAGTGTGACGTCCACCCTCATCCTTCGAGAGGACATAAACCTCTGCAGTGAACTTGGTGTGAGGATTCACAGATCCAGGCTTCACGATACACTGACCACGCTCAAGGTCGTCCTTCTTAAGTCCACGGACGAGAAGACCGACGTTGTCGCCTGCACGACCTTCGTCAAGAAGCTTACGGAACATCTCGATGTCGGTAATGGTGGTCTTCTGAGTGTCGCGAATACCCACGATCTCAACTTCCTCCATTTTCTTGACGATTCCACGCTCAATACGACCGGTCGCCACGGTTCCACGACCTTCAATCGAGAACACGTCCTCAATTGGCATCAGGAAATCCAGATCGACAGGACGCTCAGGCTCGGGAATGTAGCTGTCGACAGCCTCCATGAGCTTGAGAATGGCCTCTTTGTGAGCAGCATCACCTTCGAGAGCCTTGAGGGCGGAACCCTTGACAACTGGGATGTCATCGCCGGGAAATTCATACTGACTGAGGAGCTCGCGCACCTCCATCTCGACAAGCTCAAGGAGCTCTTCGTCGTCGACTTGGTCAGTTTTGTTAAGGAAAATTACCAACGCGGGCACTCCAACCTGACGAGCAAGGAGGATGTGCTCACGAGTCTGAGGCATTGGGCCGTCAGCTGCGGAAACCACTAGGATGCCACCGTCCATTTGGGCAGCTCCAGTGATCATGTTTTTCACGTAGTCAGCGTGACCTGGGCAGTCAACGTGAGCGTAGTGACGTTTTTCGGTCTCATACTCAACGTGAGCAGTGGAGATGGTGATACCACGCTCTTTCTCCTCGGGAGCGGCGTCGATTTCATCGTAAGCCTTAGCTTCACCACCCTGAGATTCAGCGAGGATAGTGGTGATAGCAGCGGTGAGGGTGGTTTTGCCGTGGTCAACGTGACCGATAGTGCCGACGTTGACGTGAGGCTTATTCCGTTCGAACTGTTCTTTAGCCATTGTATTGGTTGATTAGGTTTTAGCTGGTTTTAGTCGTTTCACACACCTCTCTGGAGCTTTTGGCGGGAATTGAACCCGCGACCTCGTCCTTACCAAGGACGCGCTCTACCCCTGAGCTACAAAAGCAGAACCAGAGAGTTGTTGTGAGTGCGTTCGGAAGTGAGTTGAGGGGAGGGCGAAACGCTGTATTCTACTGCGTTCCTCACTCTCATCTCGCCCCGCTGCCGAAAGCGGGGCGCAAACTAGCAAAGTCGATCACACTGTCAAAAGTATTCTCAAAAGAAAGTTTTTTTCCTCTGAAGCCTTTGTTTTAGGGTATTTCAGCATTCTCAACTCGTTTCAAAAGCTAGGCGCCTCCACCATCTTCTTCGATCAAACGCGAGAAGCGCTCGATCAAAGTGGACTTACCTGACTCTTCGTCCACCTCAACTATCACACCACACAGTCGCACGGGACCTTTTGCGACCGGAAATCGCGTAGGAAGCCCAGTCCGAAAACGCCAGACCACTGAATCCACCTCGCGCCCCAAAACCGAAGCATCCGGTCCGCACATTCCAGCATCCGTCAAGAATGCCGTTCCTCCAGGAAAAATCTGCTCGTCTGCCGTTTGAACATGAGTGTGCGTTCCAACCATAAGAGATACTTTTCCATCGAGGGCACGACCCATCGCGATTTTATCGCTCGTGGCTTCCGCGTGAAAATCAACCACCACCATCTTGACTCCATCTTCCTTAAGACGCGATATCTCACCCTCCAGTAAAGGCAGAGGATTTTCTAGTGGCGGACTCATAAAGGTCCTCCCCATTGCATTCAGCACCGCGACCTTTCCTTTTGCAGTCTCCAAAACCACCGAACCCGCACCTGGAGCATCGACAAAGTTAATTGGCCTCAGCAAGCGAGGTTCGGTCGGAAAGTAATCAAAAATCTCCCGCTGATCCCAAACATGATCCCCCGTCGTGACGACGGCAGCTCCGGCACGGAGCAGATCGATGCAGATCTTCGGGGTAATTCCCCGCCCTCCGGCCGAGTTCTCCCCGTTTACGATGATGAAATCAATCCCATACTCCTCCTTAATCCCTGCCAAATTCTCAATAACGGCACTCCGACCCGGGGACCCCACAACATCTCCTAGAAATAAAATCTTCATCATGATTTACCGAGTTCATCCTAATTGAAGCATCTAACCCTGAAAAGCCCGGAAAAGCACTGCATCAAGGAAAGATACGCTAAGACCCTGCCTTTTGGGTTGCAGGTCTCATCTGATTAGCGACCTTGGTCAAGATGAGTTCCCAACCTCCAACCGCGCTCAAGAGCTTCCGGTGGATTCTCATTGCCATTCCCATTGTTCTCTTGATCACCGTCGGAGGTTATCTCATCTGGGAACCTCCCCCCTCGGAAATCTCGCCCCCCTCCTCTGTCCCTCCGGCTCCCGCTAAACCGGCAAACCTCGCCCCGCTTGGCCTGTCACCCGATTGGTCAAAGCTCGACCGATTCCAAAATACCATTTCCAAAGAAACATTCCTCAATCGTCTTGAAACGATTTACACAAGAGATCGCTCGTGGAACAAATGGATCACAATCGATGAAACCAAGAATCAAGCCTTTATTGGAGACTATCAGCTCGGATTCTCTCCGGAAGACAAGCCTGCACCAGGATCCCTGTTTGATTGGAAAACCCGCGCTGACCTTTCGGACGATCGCGCGCTACCGCTCGAAGATCTCGTCATCGCAATCGACCCTGGCCATATTGGCGGTGATTTTGCAAAAATTGAAGAACGCGAACACAACCAGAATGACATCACGATTCGCGAAGGGACAATGACTCTTGAAACAGCCTTAATCCTGAAACCGCTCCTCGAAAAACTCGGCGCCTCGGTCACTCTGGTTCGCTCCAAACTGGAACCTGTTACAAAAAATCGCGCCAAAGATTTCGCAGACCCTAAACTCTTCTATCGAACATCTGAAATCCGTGCTCGGGCTAACATCATTAATCAAACTATTAAACCCGACCTCGTCATCTGCCTTCACTTCAACGGAACCGGATCAAAGAATCTCACCCCAGATCAACATTTTCACATCATTCTCAACGGAACCTACACGCCAGGTGAACTCGCACACGAAGATGAACGATTCGAAATGCTTCAACGACTCCTCTCCGGCACAATCACCGAAGAACTTCCCCTAGCCCGCGAGCTTGCAGCCTCATTTAATCAAAGCATCAAACTCCCAGCTTATCGCTATCCAGATTCATCGCGCGCTTCCCAAAATCTGGCCAATCATCCCAACCTCTGGGCGCGTAACCTCCTCGCAAATAGACTGTATCAGTGCCCGGTAATTTTCATGGAACCCTACGTTATGAACAGTATTCCTTTCGTTTCCCGTTACCGTAAAAACCCCCGGGGAATTTATCAAGAATACGCCCAAGCAATTGCCGATGGTGTCGCCCGCCACTACTCTTCCCAATGAAATCGTCTCTACTTATCGCCGGTGCTGGTTACTTGGGCTCCGAGATCGCAAATCTAGCCACTGATTGCCGGGTCACCACCTCCACCAAATCGGGCGGGAATGGCCATGAAGCGTGCGACCTTTCGTCCCCAAAACAAGTCTCTGATCTCTCCAAAAAGATCCCACCTCCGGAAGTTATCGTACATTGCGCTTCATCAGGACGTGGCGGAGCAGAAGCTTACCGAGCCGTTTTTGTAAAGGGAGCTCAAAATCTTCTACGATCTTTCCCAGACAGCCACCTCATTCTTACTTCCTCCACCTCGGTTTACCACCAGACCGATGGCTCGGGCGTTGATGAAGCCTCGCCGACTTTTCCCATCCGCGAAACTTCTCAGCTCCTGCTCGAAGCCGAGCAAATCGTCCTTGGTTCCAACGGAACCGTAGCACGCCTTTCCGGACTTTACGGACCCGGTCGTAGTGTCATCCTTCGAAAATTCCTAGACGGTTCCGCCGTGATTGAGGAGTCGGGCCAACGCATCTTGAATCAAATTCATGTTCAGGATGCCGCCCTCGCCACTCTTCATCTTGCGCACCAGAAACTTTCAGGCATTTTTAACGTTGCGGACGATCACCCGATCTCGCAGCTGAGATGCTATCAGGGACTTGCTGATTACTTTGATAAGCCTCTTCCACCCACCGGCGAAAAAAACACCTCACGCAAAAGAGCCTGGACTCATAAGCGAGTCCTTAATCGTAAGATCCGTGAAACAGGCTGGAAACCTATTTTCCCTCGATATTTCGACGCCCTCGACAGCCTAACATCCGCCTCATAAACTTGCGACAAGATGAGATCGGGAATGCTGATTCTAGCCATAATCGCCGGGTATACCTTGCTGCGCGGCTGGCCAGAACAATGGCATCCTATCCTTCGGATTTGCGTCAGCGTCTCTCTTCTCGTAATCGCCTTCTGCTTCTGGGGCCTCAGTGAAAAAACCACCTCAACACTCGCCAAATCTGCCCGGAAACCTAGAATTTTCGACTATCTCGCCATCAGTCTCGCCGTTCTCCTCATCGAATGCTTTTTCCTCGTCTTCCTCTCGATTGCTCCTAAAAAATCCGAAGAATTTGCCCTCGCTGTCGATGACATCCTTCGATCTAAATCCGATTACGAGGAGAAAAAAAGTAGTAACGAAATTAAAGGGGGAAATGGAGGATCAAACGGAAAAAATGGTGACCTGATCACCTCCAACTGGCTCTTTTCCGGCCCCGGCCGTCGGTCACTCAATAAAAACAAGAAAGTCAGGCCCTCAAACCGACCCGAGGTCTACCTTTTCCCTTCGACTCCCAACGACGCCCGCATCCTTTTGAGCCAGGAACGTTTTGTGAGAAATTTCACTCTTGCTACCTATCGCGCAGAATCATGGCTTCCGCTCTCCATAATACCCCAAACGCTCCTAGCACAGAACGAGACAATCAATTTTGAAATCACCGCACCCGGGCCAAAGATTAGCTACGAAATTTCACACCAAGCTAATGTTGGTGGTCCAACACTTGCCATCACCGTTCCAAATTTGACCTCAATCAAACAACCCAGTCTCCGTGAAATCTCACCGGACACTTTCCGACTCCCTCCAAATACCATACGGAAAGAAGAATACCGTTATGAGGTGACCTCGATCCCCTTCGACTTCAAAAACACCCTCGAAATTATTCCCGGACCTCCCCTATCACCCGAGTATTTGGACCTCCCGACCAACCCTAAACTACGAGGGAAAATCAAAACGCTCGCCGCTAGATTTGGAGCACCCACCCGAGAGTCGCTGCTATCCTTACGCCAATACCTTCATGAGAATTGTCGATACTCTCTCGATCCCGCAATGCCCGCCGAAGCCGAACCGGTCGATAGTTTTCTTTTCGAAACCAAAACGGGCTACTGCACCCATTTCGCGACCGCTACTGTCCTACTCGCACGCGCAATGGGAATCCCCGCACGTATCGCCTTCGGTTGGTCCGGCGGTCGTTATTTCTCGACCCCTAACCTTTTCGTCTTTCGAGCCCGAGAAGCACACGCCTGGGCTGAAATCTACCTCAAAGACCGTGGCTGGGTCATTTTTGAAACGACACCCCCACTCCGTGAAGAAGGCTCTCCATCACTAGCCGGAGTAAACGAGATTTCGCCTTATCCGGCAAATTTCGGCGACGAGGATACGGTAATACCCAAGCAGAGCACCACTCCCCTTCTCAAAACCTCACTTTGGGTTGGGGCCACTTTATTCACACTACTTCTCGCCGCCCTGATCATCAAACGCCCCCTCACTCCGACCAGCGAGCACAACTCGGTTCCGGGAGTCTTACCCAATCCACCAAACTACCTTTCCGCTTTTCGTCGTGCCTGCCAAGCTCACGGTAATCCCATGCCGTCCGGACGGACCCTCCGGGCTCATCTGGAAAACATCGCTGCGCCAGACTTCACCGCCGACCTTCTCCGCTATCACTATGCGGTCCTGTATGGCGATCAGCCCCGTAACAAGGTCACCGAAAAAAAACTTCTCCACCAACTTCGCAAATGGGAGAAAGAATCCGCATGAACTTCATGCCTTCTCCTTTAATCTTAGAGATGGTATTAGCTCAATCTCTTTTCCTGCTCCACTTGACGATTGAAAGTAGACTGTCGGCAAATAACGAAGCTACCCACTCTTAAATAGCCTAGCTCGGTATTCAACTCAGAGAGTCAGGCTTTCTCTTGCCAGCGACAAGCGATTGGCCACACTTACGACATGAAACTTAGAGAGATTGTTCTCACCTCCAGCGCCTGCATTCTTGTCGCTTGTGGTCCGGGCCAAGCTCCCCGAACTCCACAGTCAGTGGCACCACTGGTCGGCATTCAACCGATTTTTGTTCGCCCCAACATTCCGTCAGTCGCCACTCCCTCGATAAAAGCTAAAAGCGCAGTCGTCATTGACACCATAACAGGACGCATTCTCTTTCAAAAAAACGCACGCACGCCACGAGCCGTCGCCAGCACCCAAAAGCTCCTAACCGCACTTTGCGTCTACCGTGCCGGACCGCTCAGCGATCCGGTCACCGTCCAATCTACTGACACCACGGTTGAACCCACTAAAATTTACGTGAGCGCAGGCGAAAATTACACACGTCAAACCCTCGTCAAAGCACTTCTCGTAAAATCAGGAAATGACGTCGCCAGAGTTCTAGCTCGAGACGTCTCTGGCTCCCAACCAGCTTTTGTGAATTACATGAACCGAACGGCTCGCTCGCTTGGAATGACCCAGTCCAATTTCAAAAATCCCCATGGACTCACCGAAAAAGGCCAGTTTTCCACCGCTCTCGATATCGCCCTCCTCGCACGGGAGGTCACCAAAATCCCCTTCTATCGTCAGTGTATGCGGACCAAGGAATACACTTTCACTTTCCCAGATGGCCGCACCAAAATCCTCAAAAACACCAATAAGGTTCTCAAGCGAGTCCCTTACTGCACCGGAATGAAAACCGGTTACACCTCTGCAGCCGGGCGCTGCCTCGTCTCATCAGGCGTCCTCCGTGGCAAAGCTGTCATCGTCGTCACTCTCGGATCAACAGGTCCAGAAATCTGGAATGACTCCGAAAAGCTTCTGAAATGGGCGCTGGAATAATGCTATTTCCGCACCGCTTGATATCGCCCTTCGATATGCAGTATCGCACCTTTCAAAAAGTGTGTGTAACCACCTTCAAGAATTGCTGAGTCTTTCGTTACCGTCCGAACCCGCTTGGTCCAAACCACCTCGTTTCCGTTACGCAAGATACAACGTCCATCGGGAAGAAATTCGCGGGTGTGATTGCCGGCATAGGACCACTTCCCTAGTAATACATGCCCTTTCATATTTACGGGCTTGGGAGCTGGGGGAGGATCACCCACTTCAACCTCCAGCTTGGTTTCAAACGGAGGAAGCACTCGCAACCGCATATCTTTAAATTCAATTGGTGCACCTTCTGACTCAAGACACAAATAACCGGCAGCCGGACTAATCCCCTCTCCCCCTGAGACTTCCTCCCCATTCACCCAAAGACGCACCTCCCCATCGATCGCTCGTATATAGTAATGATTCCATTGGTTGATCCCTTTTGACCTTTCCTTTGAAGGAAAACTCCGCCTGCCGTTTGGCGCCACTGGAGGAAAAGGCCTCATTTTGATGGGGCCCACCGGAAAGACATCACCGTGACTTGAGAACCAATCGCCCTTTTTCTTATACTGAGCCTCGTAAATCTCTTTGTATCCCAGATCGAGAACTTGCACCTCAATCCCATGAGGCAAGGCACCCTTGCCGGCCATCAATCGATTGATGGACTGCGGAGTGGCCCATACAAAGACGCCGGAATTCCCCCCCTTCTTCTTGTGCATCCATTCGCAGGAAAATTCAAAATTAGTCAGTGGCTTCCGATACCGAATCACTCCAGTTGGACTCCCGGTGCACCAAGCATGACCCTGTTCCCACTTCCAAGTATCAGCGCGGCAGTTTACGTTTAAAAAATCCTCACCAGTAAGATCAACCCAACCAGGCCCCACTCCACGACTAAACCGCGGCTTCATCTTCACGGTCAACCCGCTGTCGACTTCCCCAGCGATATCACCCATCAAATACGCTGCGATATCCCGCACATCCTGATTACTCAGCCCCATCGCCGAAGCCGAAGGCATCCACGAATGGTCCTTAAGATATTCAATCCTCGCATGTGGTCGACGATGTGGAACTTTTAAAGTGATGCCACCCATCGTCTTCACTCGGATCGCTCCAGCATGCCAACTGTAACCTCGCGAAACTCCTTCCAGTCGGTGACCACTCTGCGTCACCACAAGCGGCTTGTCATATCCATGAGCCAACTCGGCCGCAGGATCGACCATCGCTCGAATCACCTCCCTCCTATCCCTCACTTGCCCCCAGTTTGTCAAATCTGGACCAAACGGTGTGCCCGCTCCTCCGATCTGATGGCACATCATGCATAAGGCCGCCTTGCTGCGCCCATTCCCAGCATCAGGTCTTAACGAAGCAATCTCATCAACCGAACCGAGTTCGGTGGGAATGCCAAACTTCTTCGGAAAAAGATAACTCTGTGTCAGAGGGACCGGATCGGGATCGCTGATATCCTTCTCGACAAATTCCGTAATGATCGCCTGATACTCCTCTCCTTGAAAGGCAGCGTGACCTGAAAACTTCCTCATGAAGTCCAAATTCTGCTTCCTCTCTTCATCAGAATAACAGAGCGCAAAAGTATAAGCCAATCGTCGGAACATCTCCACATCGACCTCCTTTGCTATCATACAATCAGCAAGATCAGCCAGAGCCTCTGGGCTTCGGAGCCGCCATGCTAGATTCATTTGCCGCTCATTCCAGACCTCAGGAGCGGGCTGCTGCGGTTTCACCAATTCAAGATACACCTCCGATTCAAAATCATCACAAACCGTTCCAAGAGCTTCAAGATACCAACGATTCTTTCCATCATAACCTGCGATCAGACTCTCCAACGGCTGCCGGATCTCCTCAAATTTCATCCCCCGCATGACCGCTAGAATTTCTCGCTTCACCGCCGTCGAATCATCATTCACCATTTTTTCAACTAATGCCAAAAGCGGCATCTTCCCGGAAAACCTGAGCGCCCTCATCGCGACAATTCGCATTCTTTCATCGTTCGATTGCAAGATCTCCCGCACCAAAACTTCAGCCATCTCTTCGTTCAGCTGAGCCATCAAAAACAAACCTCTCGCCAAGTAGTACTGATTGCCGTCATTGGCTGCCATGAATTTTAAAAGCTCTGAAAAAACACCCGCTTTCTTTTTCAACCGATCCTGGGACACCCACCTCACACCAGGAGCCGGACTTTTCAGAGCTTCCAGCAAACCCTCCGTCGTCTTAAAATCAATCTTTGGCATATCCACAACCGATCCTTTCCTCGCAATCCGAAAGATCCCGCCCAGCCCATTGCCTGAGCCACGTGCATTGGTGTGCGAGTTCCAGTCACTCACAAAAAGAGCACCATCCGTTCCCGCAACAATATCAGACGGCAGGAAACCAGACGCCGCTTTATTCTTTGAACCACGATCCGTCGCAAAAAACGACTTATCTAAGTTCTCTAACTCAATCTGGGCATCACCATATTTGAGCTCAAAAGCAAAGACGGCTCGGTGCACGGTTTCACAAACAAGATACTTCCCGCGATACTCTTTCCCTAACTCATCTCCCTCGACGAAATAATCCCCTGTCGGCGCTCCAGGCCCCCAAAGATTTCCTGGTGGTGTCACGCCCGGAAAGTGCTCCCGCCAGTGTCCTTCATCACGGCGTAACGATGACTTTGAATGCCTTTCATAAGCATCCTTCATAATCTCAGCAGTCACTGTCTTTTTCTCCCAACTTTTCGCCGAGTCCTCCCATGAACGATTGCCATCCTCCAATGCGGCATAGCCAAAGTTCGAGTGCTCCATCACCCACGCCGCCCGCGCGTGAGCCGGGTCATCATTATCAGCCTGTAACACATCGCCAAATGAAGTCACCGACATCGCGTGAGGGTTACGCGAGTTCTGGAAGATAACCTCTGCTCCGCTTCCATCCGGATCCATACGAAGACCAAACCCGCCGAGGTAAAGCCGTCCATCAAAACTCTTCTTTCCGATGCTTTGTGGGTTCTGACTGTAATACGAACTCGCGTGAATTTCGCGCCCATCTGACATCGTAATATCGGCTCCAATGTTGCCATGATTAACATACCACTTGCCGCTCGGCCCTGGCACAACCGCATGAACAGCGTGATCGTGTGTCCGGCCATGAAAACCCTTCGCCATGATCTCCTCCTTGTCGATTTTGGGATCAAAAAAATCATCTCGATTCACATCGGTGTAAACGTGGATATTTGGAGCCATCGAAACGACGATTTTGTTATCGAAAACGCTGATCCCCATCGGCTTTGAGCTAAAGGTCGGTCCGAATTCTTTGACTGAATCCGCCTTCCCGTCACGGTCAGTATCTTCAAGAATCTTAATACGTGCATGCGCATCCTTTTCGCCTGATCCCTGTAAATCCTCCGTCACCCAAACCCGCCCTCTAGCATCCACATCCATCGCCACCGGACTATGAAGCAAATCCGTTCCTGCCCAAAGTTTTGCCTCTAATCCTGGCGCAACGGTAAAGCTTTCGAGCATCGTCTTTTGTTCGGCAACAACAAAACTTCCCAGCAATGCATTAAAGAGAATATAGGGATACAACTTCATAGGAGTAAAAGATAAGACATCTCACCCCCCCGCTTAAACCTAAAAACCTGCAGAAAACCCCTTCAGCTTTTTTGCTTCCCCAGCAACTCCCCAACCAATCTATAAAGGCACCTCGAATTCCGTATAATCGCGCAAAAGCCCTCTAAAAAGAATCCCCCTAAACCTTCCAGCCATCGTTGAAAAATCGAGAGGTCATCATGTGATCGCATTAAAACGATCTCTTTTCCAGTTGCCTCCAAGCCACAACGCGACAAGTTTGTGGGTCCGCGCCATGAGCACCCAGAAGGAACTCGCTATCCAATCCGCCCACATTTTACGGGAGGCTGGTCACGTCGTTTACTTTGCCGGCGGAGCCGTTCGGGATCAACTTCTGGGACAAATTCCGAAAGACTACGACCTCGCGACCTCGGCCCAACCCGATGAGGTGCAGGCGCTTTTTCCGAAATCAGATACCGTCGGTGAACACTTCGGAGTCATTATTGTGAAGAGTGCGGGAGAACTGATCGAAGTCGCAACATTTCGGACCGATGGCTCTTACAAGGATGGACGCCGTCCTGAGTCGATCGAATTTTCCTCACCCGAAAAAGACGCACAGCGCCGCGACTTTACCATTAATGGACTCTTTCAGGATCCTTTCACGGGGGAAATCATCGACCACGTAGGTGGTCGGGCCGATCTCGAATCCAAGATCCTACGTGCTATCGGTAATCCAAAAAACCGTTTCGAGGAAGACGCCCTGCGCCTCCTACGCGCGATTCGTTTCTCCACCACCACTGGATTTGAAATCGAGTCCCAAACCTGGGCCGCCATTCAGGAATGCGCTCCCCTACTCTCACAGATTTCGCCTGAACGAATCCGCGACGAATTTTCGCGTATCATTATTGCTCCCGACCGCGACCGCGGCCTTGACCTCCTCGTCGAGTCCGGCCTCATCATGGAATTTCTACCCGAAGTCATCGGCTTAAAGGGCTGTGAACAACCTCCACAATGGCACCCGGAGGGTGACGTTTACGTTCACACCCGTATTGCTCTTTCCCTTCTAGATTCACCTCCTCTGCACCTCTCGCTTGCCGTTCTTCTTCACGACATTGGCAAACCTGCCACCCAAACTTGGGACGCCGATGCGGAACGACTTCGGTTCAATGGCCACGACAAGGTCGGTGCCAAGATGGCCGAAGGGATCCTTCGTCGCCTGCGCTACTCCAACCAAACGATAGAGGATGTCACCTTCATGGTTTCCCGCCACATGCACTTTATGCACGTGAGGGACATGCGCACCGCCAAGTTAAAACGATTCATGTCGGCGGAGACCTTTGCCATGGAAACCGAGCTCCACCGCGTCGACTGCGACAGTTCAAACGGCTTACGCGATAACTACGACTTTGTTCTTAATAAGAGAGAAGAATTCGCTAAAGAACCCCTAATCCCCAAGCCACTTCTGACCGGATACGATCTTATCCGTGATTTCGAGATCGCCCCCGGACCGAAAATCGGCAAAATTCTCCACAACGTTCAAACCGAGCAACTCGAAGGAAGACTTTCTGATAAAGAAGCAGCCTACCAATTCGTAAAAGAAACTCTTTCACAATGAGCAATATCCCGATCGAACACGACGACCCAATTAACACAAAGATTCTCAGCGTCTCCGAAGACTTGGTCTCTGGCTTCCAGCAAGACCCATTTTCCATCATTGCTAAAGAATCCGGAGTTGAACTTAATGTCGTCCTAGAGCGAATCCGCGCCATGCTCGAAGCTGGAGTCATTCGCCGAGTTCGCCAGACCATGCTCGCGACAAAGCTAGCCCACGGAGCACTCGTTGCTTGGCGCCTCCCCGAGGAAAAACTCAACGACGCCTTCGACTTCATGGCCAAGAAAGACCCCTTCTCCGGTCACGTCGTCGTTCGCTCGACCGACGGTCAAATCTCCGGTTCCGGCTACCGGCTCTGGACTACTCTTAAAGTTCCTCAGGGCGAATCACTTGAAGAACATGGCAACGTCCTCAAACGTCTGGTTGGAGCCGAAGAATTTATTCTGATGCCAGCCAACGGAGTCTTCGCTCTAGGCGTTGGCCACGTTCGTCGCAAAGGCCTCGAACCCGGGGCGAAACTCGATGTCCCCGCCGAAATGATGACCACCACCGTCGTCGATCTCACCGAGGAAGAATGGGACGTTCTCCTCGCCCTCAAAGAGGAACTCGCGCCAGATGAAATCATCGGAAATTGCTGGAATGGCCGCGCCGAAATAGCCGGAGTTTCACTTGAGCGTTTCTATGAAGTCGCCCGGATTCTCGACAGCAAGAAGGTCATTGGCCGTTTCTCCACTTTCCTTGAGCACGTAAAGCCATCCGACACCGGAAAACGCGTGACACGTTTCAATGGACTCTTCCACTGGGCTATCCCAAAAGGTCGCGAAATGGAGGCCGGTGGCGAAGTCGGACGCCACCACTGCATGACCCACGCTTACTGGCGCGAAGGCGGCCCCAAATTTGGCGACGTCAACATTATGGGCGTGGTTCACGGAACCGTAAAAGACAAAGTCCTTGAGCATAAAGCTGCAATTGATCAGCACCTCGAATCAGTCGGGATCCCGGTAAGCTACACCAACGTGTTCTGGGGCGGGCGGTCGGAAATCAAGCCCTCAGAAATTTCCCCAAAAGTTTATCGTGAGTGGCACGAAGAGTGGGCGGGCAAGGCCTCGTCAGCCATCTAGTTAGCGACAAGCTCAGACATCGCCTTCTCGATACTCGGATATTTAAATTCATAGCCGGCATCGAGCAGCACTTGCGGAACGACTCTGGCACTTGCCAAAAGTCCTTCCTCGGCGAATTCGCCCAAAAGCACCTTCAGCACAAAAGCCGGCGCCGCGAGTGGAGTAATACGCTTTATCGCTTTACCCACCGCTTTGGTAAATTCGGCATTTCGCACCGACTCTGGGGCCACTAAATTTGTGGGGCCCTCAATTCCGTTTTCTAGACAAAAAACGATTCCCTCAACTTCGTCCTTCAAGTGAATCCAAGGCATCCACTGCTTGCCATCCCCCAATTTACCACCGATTCCCCACTTAAATATGGTACTCATTTTTTCCCAGGCTCTACTGTCTTTCCCTAGAACCACTCCGGTTCTTAAAAAGACCGTTCTAACTTTTTCAGGCACCTTTACCGCATTTTCCCAATCCCGGCAAAGCTCTGCCAGATAACTTTTTCCAGCTGAAGCAATTTCAGGGAGACTCTCATCACCGCGGTCACCATAAATACCGGTCGCAGAAGCATTTAGCAGGACTTCAACATCAGAATTTAGAATCGATTTCGAGAGCCCTGCGGTCAAATCGACCCGACTCTTTCGAAAGAGAGCCTTACGGTTCTTGGTCCATCGCTGATCAATCGCTTCCCCAGAGAGGTTGATGACAGCTGCCACGCCTTCAAGATCGATTTCTCCTTCCCCGGACCACTTTCGCCAGACCAAATCTCCATCCTCCCGAACAGATCGTGAAAACCCAATGACTCTCCACCCTCTTGAGATCAGAGCATTGCACAAGTGCCCCCCAATCTGTCCCGAGGCTCCGATCACACCGACTGATTTCTCTTTCATCGAACAATCGATCCTAAACGTGATTCCCAACAATTCCAGCAAATCCTATCGACAGCTTTTTGACTCCCCTCTAGCCTGTTGCAGGTTCTATGCGTCGGCCGTTCGCTTTATTTTTCCTAACCTTCCTTCTCGCTGCGAGCCAGGATGACTTGCCTGCGACCCCTCCTTCACCGACTCCTGATACTCTCACTGAGCCAGACGAGGATCCAATTTCCGACCTTCTTAACAACCCTTCTCAAGCCCCCTTCGCTACGCTTCCGACAGGAGTCGAAATTTTCGGAAATACGATTCGCCTCGATGGTTCGCTCAACCGAGATAACCAAAACGCCTCTGATATTATCGTACGTTATATTGGGGGCATCCAGCTAAAGACGGACACCGGTCTCAAAGCCTATGCCGACCTAGCTGTTGCCAATTTTTCCAAGAAGACGGTTCAACTCACCGGCGACGTCAGTTTGTATCAGGATGGACTTGTTTACCGGGGCAAATCCTCCGTCTTTAACCTCAAAACAAAATCCTTCGAGACCAAGGATCTTCGGCTCGGCTTCTCTCCAATTATGCTGAAAGCTAAAAGTATTCGCCAAATTATTAGTGATGGCCGGAAAGTATTTGTAGCGGAAGAAGCGGGCATCACAACGCACGATGCCGAGAACCCCGACTTCTGGCTACAATCAAAACGCGCGACCATTTTTCCGGACGATAAGATCATTTTTAAGGACTTTAACCTCCGTGTCGGAAATAGAAACCTTCTATGGCTCCCATACCTCGCTCAACCATTTGATGCGAATCGAGGCTATCTCATTGCTCCCGGTGGCCAGACAAACTTGGGAGCCTTTGTGAAAAACCGTTACGGAATCATGCTCGGTGGCGAACGCGATCCAGAAACCGGTGAGAAGAAAGGGGCCTGGCTTCTCTCACAATGGCATGCCGACCTCTACTCCAACAAAGGACTAGGAATGGGCGTAGATCTGTTTGATACCCGCCTCGACTCAAAAGATGGATACGGCTGGCTAAAAATTTACTACATTGATGATCTCAATCCCGAGGACGAACGTGCCGGAGTTAACCGAAGTAACATCAAGCCAAATCGATTCCGTAGCGAATTCGTTCACCGGATTCCCTTCTTCGAAACCCCAGTTTCAAAATACACCCTCGATGCCAACCTAACCCTGCTTAGCGATGAATACTATCTAGAGGATTTCGACCCCTCTCTTTTTCGTATCAACCCAGCACCGGACAACTTCCTCGGATTTACCAGGCGGTCCGCGAACAGCTTGACCCAGCTTGGTGCACGGCTCAGGCTCAATGATTTTTATCAAAGCGATACCCGCCTCCCCGAGTTCACTCACGATTGGATCCGGCAACCTTTTCTCGATACGCCACTCCTCTACGAAAGCCAAACTTTACTCGGTGTCTACCAAGAGCGGCTTGCCAAATTCCAAAGGGATAGCCTGCAGAGCGAGGCTGACGCCCTCCTTCCCGGTGACCCTAGACTCGATCAAATCAGCCGCATTCTCGATGATCGTGGATTCGCCCGCTTCCATACCTACCACGAACTTTCGCTCCCAATCAAAGCGGGCCATTTGAACGTCGTGCCACGCTTCGGTGCCGGCCACACCAACTATCAGGCGGTTCAGGGACCAGATGACTCTATCGGCCGAACCCACGTTTCCGCCAACGTCGACGTTTCGACAAAGTTCAACAAACTCCTTCCGGATTTCAATAGTGACAAATGGGGAATAGATGGCGCTCGCCATATCGTCGAACCCTATTCCTCCCTGAGCTGGCTCTCGACCAACGAGCTTGATTCGTCTTTTGGACGTATCGATCGCCTGACTCCCACCAGTCGTCCCAGACAGCGCCAAGTTGGCCGCTTCACTGCCGTTGACGATCTTCAGGACTGGAGCATCCTGCGACTCGGCATGAGAAACCGCCTCGTCACCCGGCGTGATAGCGGAATGCACGACTGGCTCATGATGGACACTTATTTCGATGCTTTCATCGAAGACCCAGAACTCGATCGCGATTTCTCAAATCTCTACAACGACATCCGTTGGAATCCTGTCCCTTGGTTCGAGCTAGATCTTGAAACCCAGTTCCCGGTTTCTACCACCGATAACTTTACTGAGGTTGCCTCTTCCATGCGCTTTATGCCGGACGATGACTTTGAATTCAAAATCGGCTACCGACACCTGAACAATCACCCGGTTTTGCGTGATTCAGATCGAATCGTGCTAGAGACTTTTTCCCGACTCAACGATTATTGGGGGATCGGGACCCACCATCGCCTCGAGCTCGTCGACAACACCTTGGAGCTGCAGCAATACAACATTCACTACGACTTTGATTCTTTTATCGGATCAGCCGGCTTTTTCATTCGGAACAATCGGAGACAAGATGAATTTGGAATCATGTTCAACTTTGGCATTAAGGAAATCCCAAGCCTTTCCTTGCCAATCAAAATTGGAGCGCAATGATTCGGCGGATGAGCAAAACTTCACCGCAAGACCTTATTGATCAACTCCAGTGGCGCTACGCCACCAAGAAATTTGACGTTTCCAAGACAATCCCAGATAAAGTCTGGTCGGCCATCGCTAGTTCATTGGTTCTGACACCTTCATCCTTTGGCCTGCAACCGTGGCACTTCGTAGCCATTCGTGACCAGAAAATCAAAGAAGAACTCCTCGCCCATTCCTGGGGACAAGCGCAAGTTACCGACTGCTCTCACTTCGTCGTTCTCACTGCGAAGACGTCAATGACAGAAGCGGAGATCGATTCATTCCTTGCCCGCACTATCGAAATTCGCGGAGGCAAGATTGATCAACTAAATCCATACCGTGACATGATGGTCGGCTTCACTAAAAATATGGATGAAGCTGCCAAACTGCAATGGGCCAAACTCCAGACTTACATCGCACTTGGTCAGCTCATGACAACTGCCGCCTTACTTGGAGTCGATGCCTGCCCGATGGAGGGAATTGCCCCGACTGAATACGACCGGATACTGGGACTTGAGAAAAAAGGCCTGACGACTTCAGTCGCCTGCGCTCTGGGTTATCGTTGCTCCGAAGACAAATATGCGAACGCGCCAAAAGTCCGCTTTGATGAAAGCGACATCCTGACGCTACTCTAATGGCGGCTGGCCGGCTGCCTGCTCCTTCGCGGCAAGATACTGCAGAAAAGAGGGTTCTTTCTTCGCAACATCTTCCGTGGACCTACGATACAGGTATTCCGCGATCTTCGTCAGATCTTCATTCTGCTTCCGCTTGCCCACCAATCCGATTTCAATCGAATCCTTGCGCTTCACAAATCTGACTTTAATCGCATCCTTGAGATGTGTAACCGCCTCTTCAGCCTGAACATCAAGTTTTTCTG
>Ga0315322_10001516_pt1 | contig 18005 bp, 36 predicted proteins | sample M110021515metaG_FD_203461 | JGI IMG/M metagenome (GOLD analysis project Ga0315322, IMG submission 203461) | Ammonia-oxidizing marine archaeal communities from Monterey Bay, California, United States - M1 100m 21515 | ecosystem: Environmental > Aquatic > Marine > Intertidal zone | place: USA...
TAGCAAGTTGCTCTAATGGTAGCGGATTGCTACCAGACCCTTTGCGAAAGCCCGGACTTTGCCCTATTAAAGTGTGGCCCATCTGCTTGCTTGCTTCATTTGTGCACACAACTTTGCTCCAAATAACTCTAATTATCGGGACGCTTCGCTTATCATGGCTTTAAGTCAAGCCTATCTGCCTCTGGAAAGAATTGACTGCCTGTTCTGCTGTCTAGCGGTCATAGAACTACCGCGATTAAACAGGTTTTGCTTGCGATTTGCCTGTATCGACGGTTTGGCGTGTGGATTACGCCCAATTATCTTTTTGCCGTAGCCCATTCTGAGAAACATATATTGTTCTGCATCGCTGACGTGGCTGTAAATTGATTTTTTATCGATTTCCTCACGATCCTTGAGGTAGGAGTACCCGCCTTTCTTGGCATTAACCAAATATGTGCAGTTTGGAGACAGGAAATACGCGGGTCTACCGTCTATAAGTGTGTTTAACTGAGTTTCCACAGCCCCCACGCGAATAATGGGATCATTTGACCAAGCTGGCTGCACATCTAGTCCCGCTGCTTTGAAAATCTGGTATGGCGTAACGCTATCTGTAGTAGCGCGGTCTTCGCCACGCGGATCGCCCGTTAAAACTATATTATATCCATAATAGTGCTCTTTGATATGATTGCTGAGAAGGGTGGCAAATTGTTTGGCGTTTGTATCTCTTGTCACTAGTTCGTCAAAAACTCGCACTTGGCCCCTTACATCCTGACCAAATGACGCCGCTGGGGTTAATCCAAAGTCCACACCGATATGTATTGGCAATCCTTCTGTTGCGCCAAATTGCTCGTCGGCAACGTGCATTTTCTCGGAAAAGCCGCGATATACAGGACGCCCCGCAAATATACGCCCAATATTGTTTTGCAGCATGTTTCTAATCCAATCGCGGGTTTGCCCATGCAGCAAGTCGGTATAATACGTTTGATCTGTAAATTTAGCGTTTTCGCGTTCGGGATTTAGTTCATACCCAACCAGTTCGCCACTAGGCCCGAATTTATCCATCACAGCAGGAGGCTGCGTCATAAATGTCCAATTGTCGGGCTTAATTAATGTAAGGCGGTCATCTTCTGTCATCCAATCTGGCGCTTCGGCCTGACCAGACATAATAGCCCACCAGTGTTCTTCGTGAGGCGCGTTTGTGTCCATAATCACACAAGAACGTGTCGGCCCCCCTTCAATCATGCGGGGGTATCGCTTTACTCTAGAAATTGCGGCAGTTACGATTTCACGGCTAAGTTCACGCGCCTCATTTAACCATATAGCAGTAAACTCAAACGACAGCAATTTACGAACGTCCTCATCGCGGTCTAAAGCCAAAAACCAAACCTCGGCCTCAAGATCAATTTCTGGAATACGAATATCCTGACGAAACGGCGCTCTCCACCTTACTTTCCCAAAATCATTCTCAGGAAGCCAATCCAGCCACGTTTTCATGGTGGTTGTTTCTAATTGTGGCGTTGTATTGCGAATTACGCCTAATCTGAACTTTCTAGGGCCAGTTTGCTTGCCTGTTTTGAGGTCAATGCTGCGTTCCTGACCCAACATTAACCTCAAACACTCAATTACACAGCACACGGACTTGCCAGAACCAATTGGCCCCTGCAATCCGCGCACAAATGACGGATCAGACATAAATTTAACAATAGTCTGCCCATCTGGTGTGTAATTTACGTCAACCAAACCATTACTCCTGTTATTGTAGCTACAGCATTCACGGCCAGAACGCCTTGAAGGACATTCAGCCTTGCTTTGTGCTTTTCTTGCAGACTTTGCAGCTTTTTTTTGTAGTAAACTTCTTCCGCAGAGACAGAAATTACGACGTTTTTTCTTAATTCTGTCAGGGATTTGTGAATAAAACGCACATCTTCTGCGTCTAATTCAAAACCAGCTTTAAAGGCGCTGGCTACCTCAATTCGCTGAGAAAGCGTAAGGCTTTTGTCTGTAACGTCAATCATGGCAGTGATCTTCCTGTGGTTTTAATTTGAAAATTGCAAACTAAAACGCAGCAGTCGGCCCTGTAGGGGCATTAGACCAATGAGCCGGTCTACAGTAACAACCTCCAACTAAAGTTGCCAATGCTTTAGAAATCATCTTATCCCCGCTCGTCTTGCCCGTAGGCGATTTCTGTTTAAATCAGCCTTCTGTTTTTCAGAAAGCATACTCATAATTTTGCGCGGCGCTCCACGCGTTACCTTAACCTCATGCCCAGATGCCCGAACACACCAAAAGCCATCCAAATCAAAAAACCCACCGCTGACTTTAAACAAACAACCGTTAGGCTTTCTTTCCGTTTTCGCAGAAGTCTTAACGCCCTGCTTTCTTGCCTCAATACTCGCCTCATACTTCACACGGCTAACTAACTGACGATCACCGCGCACAGACATAACTGGCGGCTTAAATACTGCGATCTTTTGCTGGGGAACAACAGGGGGTTTGTGTGAAAAAAAGGTCATTCTTCAGCCATTTCCGCACCTAAAGCCAAATACCCCATGCCATCACGATTACTGTCCTCATGATACCCGTTCATCAGCCGACTAACCTTCAACAAAAACAACATATAAGTTACGTCATACGGCGTAAATTCCGTCCCTTTATACATAGTCCACAACTTCGCTATCTTGCCAAAACTCTCGTCAGGAGAACCATAAGTCGTTTGCCTCGGCCCCGTAATTAACTCCGCAGCCTCGCGTAAAGCTTCCTCGCCCTTACCCAACATCTTGTTCATCCAAAAACCTCAACTTCCTTTGATAAAACGGATCATCCTCTAATCGGGCCAAATCACGCCGCTCTATCGCGTTCTTTTGATGCTCAGAACAAACCCACATATAACCCTGCCTGTTTAAAGGTATGTCCTCAGAACGCCCACCATAACCAATTCCAAATGGTGCTGGCTTCCCACAGAATAAACACAAATAACTCTTACGCTGCATTTTATACGGGCTGGTCGGGTCACAGGGAAATCGCTTTGCTTTTTTCCCCCGTACCCCCTTTAGCTCTCTCCTAGCTGCTCTGTTTCTTCCTGATCTAACTTCTGTCCATCTATCACTATGCCCGTGTCGGCTGTGTTTAGATTAATCGATATGTTCACGTCCCTATTACCTGTGCTTGACGCCACCGCTGCATCCTCGCCAGTGTAGCCTGCTCTATCCAGTAAGTCCGCTGCTGCTAGCTGCCTCACGTTCTCCGATCTGGCACTGGTTGCTAGGCTCACCATGGTCTGTAAGCCTACTCTGGCTCCATCCAGTAAGTGTTGCCTAATCGCAACTTGAACCCCAGCCTTACCTCTATCTGATCTTAAAAAGTGCGAACACGTTGATCTTCCAGCATAACCGCACTCTTTGGCAATCTCGTCTATGTTCAGAGTTGATGTTGCGCGTAGTGTAATAGCTAAAGACTGTCTTGCGTCTAGCTGTTCGCCATCTGGCAGTGTTATTGGCGTGATTTCATCTAGTGTAATAAGATCATTCATGCGTCGATGTTAAGTCCAAGTAAGTGGGCTTTATGTGCCGCGTCGGTGCTCGTTATTGTCGCTTATCACGTTGTGTTGCGTTCGATCCTCAATGGTGTGGCCTCCGGCCCCCAAACCCCCGGTAGAGAGGGGTATCGGCCACATCATGTTGCGTGTCAATATGGCAATTTTACCACATATGGGTAAACTGAATGGAAACCGTTGATTGATTCACAAATGACATAAGTTCGTCGCCATTCTCAGCAATAGCTTATGGGCAATGGCCGCTCTGTCATCAAAGACTAAGCCGAACTATGTCCGTCTTATCCCTTCGGGTGACTGCCACTATTGCGGACTTGTTGCTGCGTTTGCACTCCTGCTGCAAGCTGGCACAAATGCACTTGCGTACAGTAGTGCGCGAGCACATTTGCGTCTCAGCTTGGTCAGCATTCACCGCTCCCTTGGGCCTCTCAGTCACCGCGTGGGGCATCGTCGCGGAGGCCCAAGTATAGCTATGAGGCATATGCGTTGATACTTTGGGCTGATTGCGCGGACGCGAACCCCCGCCTATTAGTGTTCTTGCTACCATCCTCGCTGCGCTGCGGGTGGCGAACACAGGCGGTACGGCGCAGAGCGCCTTATAATGAGTGAATTGAATATCTGCTTGCAGCAGATGGCTTTTTTACTAGCCATAAAAAAAAGCCAGTTCAATTCACACACACACACACATCATTGGATTATTACCTCCGGTATGGCCCGTATTTCTGTAAAAATCAAAGTGCCGATTATTTTCGCGCAGACGCGCTTATCGAAAATAAGTCGAGCTGAGCCGTGAAGAACGGCTTTGATTTACGTGTGATGCCGCACATTTCGCCAGCAAGCTGGGTGAAATGATTGGCGATCCCTCTTTCCAGAAATCCTGCTGGGTGCGGATGCAACATTCACAATAATGTGGGTGTTGTTTTGAAAGGATTTTCCAATGGCTTTAACTATAAATGGTCACAAGCTTTCTTCTCCACAAGCGTTTGCAAAAGAATGCTTGAACATGGGTTTAAATACCAAAGAGTTTTTGAAGCATTTGTATCAGCACAATGCACCTATGGATTGGATTTATGAAGCCCAAGCTGAATGGAAGCGGGGGCGTTCATAATGACCCTTATGGATAAATACAACGAACTGCTTCCGACATTTGAGGAAGCTATGGGCATCGCTGATGATGGTGAAAAAATTGCTCTCTTTCCAGATGGTACATGGTTCTATTTGGACGAAGGCGTACCGCAATGGGCTGGCGATGATTATGAAATCGTTACGCGTTGACAAAAATGGATGACACTCACGCGAAAGCATACGCGTCGGATGAAGAACTCATTGATCTTCTTCGACGCAATGAAGGTGACGTAGGCGAAATGTTTCGCCCCGTCGTTGAGGTTAAAATCACTTTTAAGAGTGAAAATAAAACTTCGCTAGTTGATCGGCAAACAGACGATCAAGGGGGGCGCTGCGCTGACCCCTTGACGTCAGGTTTGCTCGATCACTGAGCGGGTTTCTTACTAAATCAAATGAAAATCTAATATGAAATGGAGTGCCAAAATGGCTCGTAAAACTATCAAATCTCTTGAACTGCAAATCGACGAACTTCAATCCAAATTGGACAAGTGCCAAACTACTCTTGCATCAAGAGTATCAGCGGTAAGCACACTTAAAGACAAAAATGATGTGCTTGTTGCTGACAACAGAAATCAAGCTACTCGGTTGGAAAATGCAGAAATCTTTTTCCACAAACAAAAGTCGGTGATTGCAGCTTTAGAAACTGAAATCGGGGTTCGCAAATCTCAACTTGCTGATGCAAGGGACGAAAGAACGACGATGGATATACATTCTGCGTTTGATGTAATTGCAGATTATATGAACCAACGGGGCTGGGGATGGGATCGCGATCTTGTCCCGCCACGGATGGGCAATATCAATCTCCTGGCTTTTAATCAGCGTCAGGTTTTAAATAAAATCTGCTACGCTCTAGCTGATGTAGCTGTTGGTGCCAACGAATACCATCAGGGCATTGCTCAAAAAATAATCGCCAGACATACAGAAGAAGGGACGTCACACGGCGGTCAAACGCTGGAAAATCTCACTTCTCAAGCGGAACGCGCTTACACTCAACGTCTAGCTTGTGACGAATTGCTAGAGGCAGCTATGGACGCTCACAAAAAAGCTCTTGAGTTTCCGTTTGATGTAACGTCCGCCAAGGCTAATATAACTGCCCGTCGCGCAAAATGGCTGGCTGAAAAAGAGCCGGTACTTAATCAGCCAGAAGCTACCAAAGCTGATCTGACAGCACGGCTTAAAAATGCTGGCATCGATCTACCAGAAAGCACACCACCAGTATCAAGCGATCCCCGTATGGAGGATGCACCTGAGTTTGCAAAACTGGATACAGACGATGCCAAAATCACCGATTATCTCAACGGTATCAAAAGCAACGCACCCGCTGCGGAACTTAATACCGATGGCATTCAAACTTCCATGCAGGATGTAGCCGACATGGAAGATGGTCATACACACGTCACAGAACAGAAAGGAGACAAAGTACTTGCAGCAATCGCAGCAGATGGCATCTCTACTAGAGCCGCCTAAAAACCCTGACGATTATACCCGTTGTCCTCAATGCGAGGGCAGCGGGTTTTCTTATTCAGATGTGGTGCGTGGAACGTGCCTCTCAGACGCAGAACCAGACGTCAAATTCGGACATTGCGACATGTGCCTAGGATTGGGCGAACTGGAAAAAGAATAGAAAGGACGGTGATCTAAATCTACTGACGGACTTCGCTCGGTCGGTCAGTCGGCACAAGGGCTTCGCTTCGCTACGCCCTTGCGCCTCCTTCCCTCCCTCACTCAGCAAGAAAGCGCCCCAACAGCAATTGTTCTAGAAAGGAACAACATGAACTTTTACATTCTTAACCCAACTACTGAATTAACAATAAGATGCAGTGAAAATTCTCATGAAAAATTTTCTCTGCATAATGTTGAAACAGTACATTTTGCTGAAACAAGAAGTATCGGCAAACGCTCCACTGTAACTGATTTAGTCATTACCGATGAAGACGGTGATAAAATCACAATCAAACTTTTCAACAATACATCAAAAGGTGTGGAATTTGTTCCAGAAGCAAAAAACATTCTTGCATCTAAAATCAAACTAGAGGGAAGTGTTTAATGAAAATCGACAACGATATTCCCCTTGAGCCGCGCATTACCCGTGTTCAGCGCGAGATTGCTGACAAATTTATCGTAATGATGAAGGAAGACGGCGTTAAATGGACTAAACGGTGGGCGCAGCCAAACCCTTGTCAAAACGCCATTACTGGTCACATTTACACTGGCTCTAACGTACTAACGACAGCCATTGCCATGATAGAAAATGATTGGACAGACCCAAGATTTCTGACAATTCCACAGTCCAGAAAAATTGGTGCTGGCAATGTAATCAAGGGCTCAAAATCGACGCCAATTGTTCATTTTCAATTAGTTTCTGATAAAAATGACGAAACAAAAAAATATCCTCGCGCCAGAGTTTGGAACGCTTTTAATGTTTGTCAGTTTTCATCAATCGATGAAAGCTTGCTTGTTTCAATTACTGATGAACAGCCAAGCATACACACGCGCAATCAAAACATCGACAGTTTTATAAGCAACGTAGGAGTTAAAATTGCTAAATCTCAAAGCGCCTTTTACAATCGTGCGACAGATTACATCGGTATGCCTGATCCCACTGCATTTCTTGACACGCCTGACGCAACAGCTTCAGAGAATTATTATTCGACGCTCTTGCACGAACTTATCCATTACACAGGCCCGTCAAATCGGATGGATCGCGGATGTTTCAAAGAGTATAGCAAGTCAAACGCCGCCAGAGCAGAAGAAGAACTCATTGCAGAAATTGGGTCCGTATTTCTCGGCTCATTATTTGGACTGCAATACGCTCCCCGCGAGGACAACGTTGCCTACGTCCAAAGCTGGATCAAAAACCTTGAAGATAAACCCTCTACGATATTTTCGGCATCTTCTGAGGCTAGTTCCGCAATTAAATGGCTTCAAGAAACGCCACACAAAATAATTCAAGCTGCATAATATGTTATATCATATTAATACTTGACAGTTTTCAGTTACTGTTCTTTGTTTTAAAACTAAAAAATTGTAAACTGTTTATATAGTTGAGAGGAATAATGAGTGAAATCTTTAAGAACATTAATGGACGCACTCTCAGATCATGATTTGACAAAACACGCTGAGATCATATTTACTCGTACAAGTAAGGAAGAAAAAATTACCATTACTTTTAAGTCTAATGGAATTACGTCTCAAAAGATAGACAATGAAGTAGATCAATGGTTCAAGGAAGATGACGAAGGTAACGATTAAGCATATTCACAAAGTCCGCAAACGGCTAGCAAACGGAAAAGAAGCTGAATATCATTATCTTTACAGAGGAGGCCCAAGATTTTGGTCTTCTTCTGATTTAGTTCCGCTAGGTGGCCCAGCGTATTTTGAATTGTATCAGGAAGCAATTTCTGAAACAAAACCCTCACGCCATAAATTTCGTGAAATTATACAAGCGTACTTAAATAATCCTCACTTTAAAAAATTAAAAGAACGATCAAAAAAAGACATAAAAACGTCGATATTTCATTCCAATGGTATAGATGCAAGATTTGGAAATGCGCCCCAACAAGCATTTAACGACCATCGCATTCGCAAGCAAGCTTATGCGTGGCGAGATGAATTTGCCAAAACATCTCTGCGCGTTGCAGACATGAGAATGGCTCATTTGTGTAGCATTGTAAGCTGGGCGCAGGATCGCGGTTATCTTGTGCAGCATCACTTAAAAAACATTAAGCATTTGTATAACGCAAATCGCGCTGAGGTTTTCTGGACAGAGGAAGAAATCAGCGAGTTCTGTTCGATTGCGCCAGAATACGTCAAACGTGTGTTGATTGTGGCTACTGAAACAGGTCTCGGCCCTGGAGATATGCACCGCTTAAATCGCGCTCATTTTGTCAAAAGCAAATCTGGCTTGCGAATTATTATGCGTAGAGGAAAAAACAACAATCCAATCGACATTCCAGTAACGCCTAAAATGCAACAGATTTTGGATGAAACACCTGACACTCAATTCCAAATATTGGTAGGAGCAAGGGGTGAGCCTCTTTCAAATTCAGATCAGTTTGGTCAAAAAGTGAGAATTTGGAAAAAGAAAACATCAATTGAGCGAGAGCTACACCTTTATGATGCCAGAGGCACCGCTGCGACAAAACTATTTGCTGCTGGTGTTTCTCTTAGAGATTTAGCCCTGTTTATGGGCTGGACAGTTGAGACTGCTGCCAAAATGGTAAAAGTCTATTGCTCAATGCACCCCATCGATAACGACGATGTATTGCTAAAATTAGAAAATTATAAAGCCAATGATTCGACTTCAACAACGTAAAGTAGCCGCTTCGCTAGGCGACTTGACATTGTTTTCAGCCTTCATCATACTAGTTTTGTAAACTATGGTGTAAACTGAAAAAAAGTGTGATTTTTCTTGGTGAAATTTATAGTTTATAAACAAAGGATTAAGGGGTATAGCTCAGTTGGTAGAGCGACGGTCTCCAAAACCGCTTCATTTTATTGTTTACAAAGCATAATTTTGTAAACTACACTCATTTTAACACTAAAAAGATCAATCACTTAAACATCCACTGTAAACCGTGGGCAGCATAAATGACTGTAATTTACCGTCGAGAATTTGACCCGCGAGTGTCGTACATTGACCGCTCGTTAAAGGCCAAAGTCGCGTGTGCTGTTAAGCCATCGAAAGGAAAAATCACCCTGCCAGATACAGATGTAATGGAAGTTCCGACTTATGAACTTTTAGATCAGAAAAACAAAAAAATAACCGATTTGCAATTTCGTGTTGCAACATTGGAAGCTGAAAAAAATAAAGCAATGGACAAGCTGGCCGATCAAGCCAACGAATTGTTTTATTTAAAAAGTAGACCGTAATGTCTCCTACTCAGCGTTCTTTAAAATATCTACGAACACTTGGGTATCACTGTTCTATTGTTGAACGGTGGAACCCGCATACCAAAATTCGCCAAGATTTGTTTGGTTTTGCTGATCTGCTTTGCATCAAGGAGGGTTTCTCCCCTCTCCTAGTGCAAGTAACCAGCAGCGGATGGTCCTCTCGCATTCGTAAAATCCAAGCAGAACCTTTGGCGAAACTTGCGCTAGCCAGCGGCTTTGCCATCGAAGTTCATGGCTGGCGCAAACTGAAAACGAATAAAAATAAAATGACAATCAAAGTCATTCCAATAACGAAAGATGTTCTTAATGAGTTTTCAGACATTCAAAGCAATAGCGGAACAAACAAATTTGCTGCCGTTCCAAAAGCTGGTTTTATTCCAGCTTTCTAGTTTCAAAAATACCACCACAGGCCAATGTAACCCTAGCCCCGAAAGGATTGCTTACCACACCAATTTATCATCCCATCAAGTTCGAAAAATCCTAAAAGATTTAATAGAACAAAACGTGATCGCTCGTTCTGCGATTGGTTACAAAATCAACATAAGCGTGTCTCATTCTGAACCAAATCTCGTCCCCAGAGATTGGTGGCCTGAGAGTGAAAGCATCGATGCGCTTATTGAATCTTACCCTAATCACGACTTTGACATGGAGGAAGCTGTCAGTGACTTTATCAAATTCTGCCACGAACAACAGATCGGACTTGCGGCCGAGCGAATTAATAGAGCATTCGTCCGCAACATCAGTCAAATCCTCGACCGCCGAAAAGAGGGCCGCGTTCAAATCAGACCTACGCGCCAAAATTCAGAAACAGATTTCATTAGTTCTTTTCTCTCTTAACGCTACAGCAGTAGAGCCAATGTCTTATGCTGAAACACTTGATTATCAGGCAAAGACAGACACTTGGCATTTAGGTAAATTTAAAGATTTTATCTGGCACATTCCCAAGCGAATTGACCCTGAAAAATTACAAAATGCTATAGACGCTGTTACGCCCATTTACACAGATAACATGGGTGTGCGCCAAGCACTGATCGAATTGTGGCTTGTTACAGGCCATGAACGCTTAAACGACAGTGAGCGTGAAAAAATGCTCAATTTGTATAACAAAAAACTGTCTGAATACGAACCCGCAGCCGTCCGTGTTGTGCTGTCAGAAATGGCCGAAACACGTACATGGTGGCCTTCATGGGCTGAAATACAGTCTGCTCTCGGCCCATATTCGAACGACAATTTACGACTTCATCACGCTCTTAAAAACGTCCAAAAAAAGGAGATAAAACTTGGATCATGACCGCAATACCTACATCGGTAGCTCGGATGCCAGAGATATAAAAACTGGCAACTGGCTCAAAGTGTGGGCAGAAAAAACGGGCCGAACCCCGCGCGAAGATTTGTCTGATAATTTTAAAGTTCAACTTGGTGTGTGGACTGAACAATTCCACCTCAACTGGACTTTCAAACGTCTGCAAGCCGAGTCTGAGGGCATTTACACAATGTCTAAAGATTACAAAGGCAAACAACACTGGGCCACCTATGGCATGTGTGGGAGCCATCCTGACGCTATCCTTGAGGAAGGGGCAGGGGATACAACTCCATTGGAAGTTAAGCACTCTGGTGGCTTTCGTTTCCGCGATGCTGCCGAAGCTGCCCGTTTTTACATGCCTCAATTGCAACATCATATGATGTGCTTTGGCTCAGACAACATTTGCTTTTCTATCATTCGTGGCAATGAAGAACCAGAACGCATGTGGGTTGGACGCAGCCAGCCTTACATCGATGATTATTACACTAAATGCCAGGCTTTTTGGAAACACATCGAACAAGACAAAGAGCCAGCACCATTTCTTGAACACAAGGAGACACCTGACGAAATCAAAATAAACGACCAAATTCCGTTAAATGGAAAAACCCGTCGATCCATTCAAACCGACAATCATGCGTCTGTATTAATTGGCCAATTTCTTGAGACAAAAGACGCTGTGACAATTCACAACTCTGCCAAATCTCAACTCAAGGCCATGATGGCCGATAACGAAGCCGAACTTTATTGCGACGAGTTGGTCCTCAAGCGCAACAAAGCCGGTTCCATCTTGTTCAAAGTCCAGAAAAAGGAAGAACAACCCAATGTCTAAATCAAAATCAAAAATTGTCTATACCGTTGTTGTAGACACTGGCATTGAATTGCCACCCAAACCAACTCCAATTGGCCGCAGAAAAGGTACTTCAAAGTACGCATTTCTTAACAATTTGCAGCCAAATCAAAGCTTTTTAGTGCCTGACAAGCGTTCTATGTATGGCACTGTTGCTGCTTCTCGCAAAATGGGCATTAAACTTGCTGTTCGTGCTTGGAAAACAGACGAACAGCCAAATCAATACCGCATTTGGTTTATTGGTCATAAGGCTGCTGCTTAATGACTGCTAAAAAAACTGAAAAGCCTCGCGTCATTGACCGTGAAATGGCTTTATACGATCTAATCTCAGCGCAAGCTGCGTGTGATCCCGTCATGAAAAACTCAACTAATCCGCATTTCAAAAGTCGTTATGCTGATTTAAGCGCATGTATCGACGCATGTAAAAAAGCACTGCACAATTATCATTTTGCTGTGCTTCAAACCAACGGTCACGACCAGTTTGGGCAATATGTAATGACTTCCCTGATCCATGTATCGGGGGAGAAATTTCAGTCCGTTGTTTATCTGGTTTTAGATCGTCAAAACATGCAGGGTTTAGGCTCTGCAATTACCTATGCAAGACGATATGGCTTGCTAGGTTTAGTTGGCCTTGCGCCAGAAGATGATGACGGAAACGCAGCCTCACAACCCGCTGTGTCCATTTCATCAACACCCCCTCAAAAACCAACGCCTCGTAGCGTTCCTATTCCTATTGGAGACTTTTAATGTCCGATTACGACAACACAAACTCTGGCGTTATGTTTACGCCACACGCTGACCAGCGCATGATTGGTCAAGGTAAACTTAACGTGGAAGGCGGTGAAAATCGCGTTGTCTTTGTTAAAGAAAAACTGACACGCGATGGTGAACCTACTATCGTTATGTATCGTCGTTCTGGCGTTTTGTTTAATAACGACAAAAACGGCAAAGAAAACGCGCCTGATTATTCTGGCCCGTTAGACGATCATCCCAATCATCGTATTGCTGCGTGGAAAGGGGAAAAAGAAGGTCGTTCGTATTTGTCTCTCAAAGTATCTGAGAAGCAAAACCAAAACGGCGCAACTTCAGCCCCTCAATCACAAGCTCCTGCACCCGCTGCTGTGCAAGACTATGACGAAATCCCTTTCTGAGCTTTGTCAGTCTTGTGATAGCCCCAAACGCTGTAGCTTTAACCAAAGTTGTCGCCGCGCTCTACGCGTTGCGGCAACGCCTAAACAACCTTCAAACATTATTAAATTTCCAAGGAGTGCATATGAAACGGCTTACTACAAAAGTTTACGCAAAGATCCTTGAAGATTGGCCAGCGTTTGCTTGCGGTTTCATCTTGGGCGCAGCGTTTATGGCAAGCCCAGCAATAGCCGTGTTCCTGATGATCGGCTTTATCTTTTCACTAGCTTACAAATATTCGAGGTAGCCATGAAAAAAGAACCAAAAGTTCATAAAATTTCATTGCTTCGATACTTTGAAAAAAAAGACGAGCAGAAAAAACCAGTTCCTTTTTGGGTCTTTGAGGAAACTGGTGAAGCAGAGGGCGGTCTTTTAACACCCTCAGACAAGAAATTGCTTTCTCACTCCTTGTAATTGTCTTGTCAACAGGGGGGGGAATAGCTGTAACTATTGCCCCCCTCAATTATCTAAGGAGAACTTATGTCTAAATACGAATTAATTGTTCAAGAACAGATTGACCGTTCAAAAATCAAAATGGCTCAATATACAGAACAAGAACTACTAAGATTTAAAAAAGTCACAGGTAACAAAATGCTGGCTTTTGAAAAATCTCAAAGAAAACTGCCAGATTATACATCTGTCAAAGTAAAAAATGAGCGCACAAAAGGCGCTAACAAATCTTACGATATAATTTTTAATTTTCTTTTGAATGCACCTGAACCGTTCACAATTACTCAAATTGCTGGTTCGTTAGATATGTCAAATTCAAAAGTAAATTGGAATTTAATGCGGCTGCTTGAAGCAGGATTAGTCCGAAAAACTCTCTTACAATTTCGGCAAAACAACAGATCAGAAAGAAAATATGTCTATTATGTCTAGGAGGCACTTATGAAACTAACAAAAGAAGAACTGTTCACATTACAATCTGTTTTGCAAATAGCTAAAGTGCACGTTAATAATGACGTTGTTTGCGCCGAATATGCAGGCGAAACATCTGGAGAAATAGAATATCTTGAAGAAATACTAAATCTGCAAAAACGAATAAACAAAACAATTGTTCGCAGACATAAACAATCTTTTAAAAAAAGCGAAGAAACAAACACTCGTTCAGATGATTGGGCAGCTGCTTTGTTTTTGCATGCAGGAGTATCTCAAGATGACGGGCAACCTGACGAAGCCCAAGAATGGCACGATTTCGATCCAGATTGTTAGGAGGCAATCATGACTAACATAATTTTACCAGCGGAAACATATATTGAGTTAACCGTCAAGTTAGCAGACGCTATTTTGTGTGACACATATCTTGATGTTGTTTTAATCGAAGATAAAAACGGCGACACTCGGTATACTGAGGAAGCGCAAAATCGTTTCGAGGAACATCTAGAAATGGTAGAATACCATCTATCAGAATACGGCATCTGCAAAGAAGACGATCAAGCTTATAATCTGATAGTGCAGGAACCTGACGAAGCCCAAGAATGGCACGACTTTAATCCAGATTGTTAAGCTGGGGTATCCTCTTTCACGCATCTAAATCGTACTTGAACAAGGATACCGCTTTCTTTCCATAAAGTCATTTGCATCCACGGCGCTTTTTCGCCACCAACTAAATAACATGCAGCATTTGTTTCAAACCTTTCTTCATTTTCAAACAACATGCTTTGACCATTAGCAAAAACAGCCCAAAAATATAAAATCCAAGGTGTCATCCTGACAACCACTCTTTAACATCAAAACAAGGACAAGCTTTGTTTGCATAAGAATTGTGAGCAGAAACTTTTTTAATTCCTCGGTGCTTACGCTTTAAGTCTTTAATGACTTTACGCAGCGCAGCGTCTTGCTCTGGCGTATAATTATCTAAGAATTGATCGTCAGAAGCGCCCCCTCTGCCACCTAAAAGTGTCACGCCAATACTATTAGCGTTCTTGCCACGACAATGCGCTCCAGAGCGCTCCATGGGCCTAGCAAATCCTACGTTGCCTTTGCGATCCAGAACCACATGATAACCACAGTCTGACCATTTATTGTCTTCCACATGCCAGCGGGTTAATTCTGACACAACATCGTCGATTGCTCTATTTTCGTACCAGCTTGGTCTGGTAGCTGTGCAATGAACAATAATTTCGTTAATTTTTCTCATTTTTTAAAACCTTTCATAGTTCTCAAGCCAAAACTGGCAGCAATTGAGGCGTACATTCCCCATTGCACCCAAGCTGGACAATTGGATAAATTCTCAAAGCCGACCTTCATTGCTTCCTGCCAAGAAGGAACAAAGTTTGCTGCTAGAATTGCTACGAAAACCAGCGTCCAAAGTTCGTCTTTCCAAGAATTTTCAGAAGCCGAAATTGCAGACTGTTCCCAATCCGTTTCCGAAGTAGCTTTTTTTAAAGCAATCTCAGCGTTAGCTTTTTGGATCGACGTTTTTCCGTCAATGTAAGAAGTAGCTAACCCGCCAAAAGCGGACACAATTGCGCCGATCATTTCTCATGTCCTAACCATACGGCAAAGGCTCCTGTAAGCGCCCCTGTAACGGTGGCTGTAAGCGCAGTAGCCTGAGAAGTGACAACCTCTTGCGGAATGTCCATGTACCAGCTTAAAACGTCTAAATAAGCGTAACAGAGGCATATCATCATTGCCCGTGGTAACAGCTTCCAAGCTAGTATTCGTTCCATTGCTATAGTCATAATAGTTCTCCTGTTATGGCATTGCCCACAAAACAACAGCCACCATACCCACGACTAAAATCCCGATTAGGACAGACGCGCCTACGGTTGCAGCTTGTTCCATTTCTTGTTTTTTTACTTCTCTGGCTCTGCGCTCCGCAGCGGCCTTTTGTTTAGCTTCTAAAGCTTGTTCTTTTTGAAGCTTAATAATGTCTTGCCATACGTTAAATCCAAAGCGCCCAATCACTAATGCTTGGCATTCTTTAATGGCTTCTTTTGCTAATTCTTGATCTATAACGATTTGCGTTGCAGACGCACCTGTAGCTTTAGCTTGTTTTTCATCACGCTTAAGCTGCTTGGTTGCGTCAAACAGATTATCAATATCTTTAGTAATCGCGCCAATGTCTTTGGCTGCACCAATAGCAGATTTAATTCCAGTAATTGATGCTTTTACGAGCGCCGCACCAGCAAGTATTTCTGCCACCATTGGCTTGCCTCAGTTTAATCCCCACAAGATTGAAGACAGCAAAATAATAATGGCCGAGGCAGCGCCCACTAAAATTCCTTCAATGCGTCTCAATCGTAAAAATAACTCTTTATATTGAAGACGAGCTTCGGCTTCAATTACAGTTACTCGCCTGTCTAAAAACTCAATTTTAGAAAAAGCTTTATCCACGCGATCCTCCGTCATTAGCTAGGGGCCACCGGAAAGGCTACGTCAGGAAAACCGTCTTGTGCTGGCAAGTCACGTAATGCTTGTCTGTACGTGCGCCATTCGTCGGTAATGCGGTCAGCCAAAGCCATAGTGTCAGACGCCGCTAGTAATGCGTCACGCTCTGCGCGTACTTGAGTTGCAGTTGCAGCCACTGGGTCAGCTTGAAAATCAGGCCAGTTTGACATATCTTCTCCATCATCAAATACTGCGCCGTCACCTGTTGTTTTATGATACCAGATTTTAGACATGATAAACCCTTAAATTTCCATTAGCACCGCTTGCACCTTGCTGATTTGTAGTGCTTGAGCCACCACCTCCACCCCCAGGATAAGATCCCGCTACGCCTGTTCCTGCCATTGCGCCCCCTGCACCCGAATAAAGAGAGCCACCCGCAGCCACTGCCGCGTACGAAGAATGCTGGCCACCGCCGCCGCCACCGCCAAAAATACCGTTTCCCCCAGTGACGTCAGCCCATCCACGAACCCCACCTTTCCACGCATAGGGGCCTCCAGAAACAGCACCAGTCCATCCAGTTATTGGAGACGGCACAGTAAAAACATTTGAGGGGTTATTCACTGCTGTAATTCCAGTGGTAGATTGTGTAATTCGGGGAGCGTCTAAATAAACATACAGCTCAGGATCAGAAGTAGAATATACAACGCTTCCATTAGTGCTAGTTGAAGTAAGCGTTGAAACTGTAGCGGGTGTGCCTTCATAGCCAGAAGTAGTCGAACCCGCATTTCCAGCACCTATAACATAAGCTGCGCCATCAAAAAATTTAGCTTTGCCATAGATTAATATTGCATCGCCGCCGACGCCACCCGCAGAATAAATAGTACTACCAGTGTATTCATTTCGGCCACCACCACCGCCACCGCCAACAAAATAAAACCAGACGTAATCATCGTCGCTTAACGACCCTTTGCTCCAAGTGCCGCTAGATGTGTATGTGTTGTTGGGAGAAGCTAAATTTGGAAATACAACATCGTCTGCGCTTGTGCTTATAGTAGCCCAAGCCGCTGTACCCGCGCTTGCGTATTGCAATAGTTGACCCGCTGCACCCGCTGCTGGAACGTGTTGATTACCCGCGCCTGTAGGATGCACGTAAGTTGTAACGTGACTGTTTGTTGCTGCGTCTCTTGCTCTAGTCATATCTTAGTTTCCTTCTGGCTTAATAGGCCATGCGTCTATGTCCAAAACAGGCCAGCTAGATAGCGAGGGCAAGTCTCTCAGTGCCTGTCGATAGCCAGCCATTTCGTTTGTCATAGTGCAGTCAGACAGTCCCAGATAATCGGTGTCGGCAAGCAGACTGTTTCTAACGGCGCGAACCGTTGCAGCGTTTAAGTTGTCTTGTCGATAAATCTCAATAATTCTTTCATCAATCATGACGCTATCCTTTAAACTCTATGATTGTGCAACCAGCTTCACTTGGCCCACTTCCACCAAATGCAGCGCCTCTCCGACCAAATGGCGGGTGGGAAAACAACTTATTGTTGCTTATGTGTTCTAAATCATTCAGTGCATGACCAAACTGAGCACCAATATTTACATCATAACGCGCAGCCGTTAAACCTGTGGCCGCTTGATCCACAAGCGTCGAACCGCCGCCAGCTAAATGAAACTCTTTGCCGATATACGGTGTCATTGTAATTGAGTTGCTGTCTTTGGTGCCAGCGGCTCCCCCGCCTGATGTTGTGCCGTGGTTGCCACCAGTACCGCCACCGTGTTTGACTTGATATACA
>Ga0315322_10001517_pt1 | contig 18004 bp, 14 predicted proteins | sample M110021515metaG_FD_203461 | JGI IMG/M metagenome (GOLD analysis project Ga0315322, IMG submission 203461) | Ammonia-oxidizing marine archaeal communities from Monterey Bay, California, United States - M1 100m 21515 | ecosystem: Environmental > Aquatic > Marine > Intertidal zone | place: USA...
TCCCGTCGAAAGTAACGTCGACCGACTGATCGAATTCACAGGAGATCATAAGGTTGGAGAGAAAATGATCACTTCGCTTTCCGAGCCCTCCGAGAATCACTATTTCCGACGTCTCGGTCTCAGAGGAAACCCAATTCAAAGCTTTTTGGAAATCGGTCGTATCCTGATCGGATGAATGGATGACACGGAACGCCCTCCCCTCTTTCAGGGTTTCGTCACGTCCACAGGAGTCCATATCTCCGATCAAAAGTTCTGGCTCAAGTCCGGCATGCCGAAAGGCCAAAATGCCTGAGTCTACGGCAACCGCATGATCGGCTTCCTCGAATCTCCAGGCAAGCAACTCATCAGATGGAGGAGAGCCCCCCAATACCAGCAAGGTCTTGTCCCCTTTCATTCCTGGGAGAACAAGAGGAAACTAGCCGAAGAAGCCTCGTTGTTTTTCACTTACGTTCATTTCCATTTTCTCCATGACCAACAACATGTCATCCCACACCTTGCGCTTGCTTGCCTTGCTTGGGTTATGCAACAGGTACGAGGGGTGGTAGGTCACCATGAGCGGAATTCCTTCGAATTCACCCCATTTCCCGCGACAATCGCCCAGTCGTCTCTTCGGATCATGACCGAGGAGTCCGTCGGTCGCCGTTTTGCCCAAAGCCACCACCACCTTGGGGGAAATGATTTCGATCTGAGCCTTAAGGTACGGGAGGCAGAAATTCATCTCCTGCTCCGTGGGGGGTCTGTTTCCATAGGCTTGGCCATGCCTCGGTCTCCAATTCATTATGTTTCCGAGGTATACCGAATCCCGCGACAAGCCCATGGCCTCGAGAATCTTCGTCAACAACTCACCTGCCGGACCGACGAAAGGCAGACCCTGTTGCTCCTCCTCCGCTCCCGGAGCCTCTCCGCAAAGGAAAAGATCGGAATCCAGGTTGCCGCAGCCAAAGACAACCTTCCCATTGGGATTAAGTTCGGACAAGCAGGTGGGACAGGACTCCACTTTTTCGCGGAGCCAGCCCCAGCGTTCCTCTTTGGAACCATCGGGTAAATCGAATTCGAGAGGATCGGGTATCTCGGAAAGTTCGTTTTCAGGAAAAGCCCGAATAACGGCAGTCGGTGATTCGACCACCTCTTCTTTTTCGGCTTCGGGACCTCGATCCGGATCCGAGACGCGAGGGGAAGAGGGCTTGGGAGCCTTTGCTTCCGGCTTCCTTGACTCAGGACGACCGAACTTTTCTTGCAAAACCCGTTCTAGCGAGAGCAAGGAGTCTTCTTCGACATAGACGTCGCGAATGCCTTCACTTCGCAGGCGCTGAAGTTCCAAGAGCAAGGAGTAAGCCGCCTCAGCCTGGTTCATGTGCCCCTGTTCTCCAAGGATGACATAGTCAATTTCTCCACATACTTCGCAAGCAAATCAAACTCGATGTTCAAAAGGTCACCGGGTTTGCGTCCGGTCAAGTTGGTCTTGACCAAGGTATGAGGGATGAGCCAGATGGCGAAAGAATCTCCTTTGACGTCGCAAACCGTCAGCGAACAACCGTCCACGGCAATGCATCCTTTGTCCACGAGATACCGAACGCAATCGGACGGGACTTTAATCTGGAGGTAAAGATTTTTTCCACGTTCCTCGAAAACCTCGATTTCCCCAAGAGCATCGACATGTCCGGTCACAAAATGTCCGCCGACACGCCCGTTCGCCGGCAAGGATCGTTCCAAGTTGACCAAGCTACCTTCCGTCAAACCGCTCAGGTTGGTGCGGTCCATGGTTTCTTCCAGAAGATCGAAGGAGGCTTCCTTGCCGTCACTGTTTTCCCTCAAAGTCAGGCAACAACCGTTCACTGACAAACTGGAACCGGCTTCAAGCCCGTCGTTGTCGGCAAAGGACAGCGCAAGCCTTAGCAACCACGCTTCGGGGCGTTCTTCCAAGGAAAGAACCTTTCCCGCATCCTCTACGATACCGGCAAACATAAGAAAGAGTAAGTTTCTTGAAACAAACGGTTTGATTCAAAGATAATTTGACCCATTGTGATCCAAATGTAGGTTGGTTTCATGCCGATGACAATTTCGATTTACCTAAGATGCTTGAATTTTTGCTTTAGCCTTCCTCTGCTTTGCTTGATTCCTGCAATCTTAACCGCCGCAAATCCCAGTGCCGACCATGTGTCTGCCGATTCCTTTCTCGTCCTGTCCGTCAAGGCGGAAGCCCTGATCGAAAAATCGAAGATTCTCGAAAGCAGCACCTGGGCTCCTCTTTTGGAAAAACTCGCTCTTTCGCAACCGACTCTCCATGAGATCCTGCTTGATCGCAACTCGAGCGGTCTGAATCTTCAAAGCCCCATACGGTTTTTCGCCCGGGTCGAGGGCAAGGATTCCTCTCTTCCCTCTTTTGGTCTGATCGCCATGGTCAAGGACCCCAAAAAAGCGGACCGGACCTTGGCTGAAATTGCGGAATCACTCGGCATAAGAAAAAAAAAGGGAAAAGGAACAAGGTACGGCAAAGCAGGTTTCCCACTGGAAATCGGTCGAAAAGGTCGACTGTGCTTCCTCCTTGGGGTTGCCCCGAGCACCAAGGAAAATGAATCGATTGAGGAACGTCTGAACGGTTTCCAAAACACATTCCTGACTCCGGGAAACGCCAAGAAATTTCCCTCGAGCCTGAAAGCCCATCTCAACCAAAGTTCCGATCTTGCGCTTTACCTCGATGGGACGGGACTGGCAAAGATCATCGAGGATTTTTGGCCGGAGGATCAGTGGAAAAAACTGCTTCCGACCTTGGATGTGCTATTCAACAGGCAAATAGGATTTCATTTCCAATCAAACCAAGGCGTCATAAAGATGACTGCCACCGAATACTCTGGGCAAACGAGAAAAGAGCAAGACGAGGCTGCCCCAATCCCCATGTTGAAACAAATCCCTGGCGACGTGCCCTTGGTCGTTCGCATGAGCCTCCAGGGAGATTCGTTTCGTTCGTCCGCAATCCAATCCATTGACCATGCGCTCAAATTCATGAGCAATGGAAAGATCGACAAGGACTCGAATCTGCCCGGCTTCGACGCATCCGCGTCCGAGTTACTGTCTTTTCCCAGCGGTGACTTCGTCCTTGCCGGAGGAACCTTCCGATCAAGGATTGTCCCCTCAAGCTCAAACCAAGCCACGACGAAACTGGAACCGTCCTTTCTCCTTGGCATTGGTGTTTCGAACCCGATCACGTTCAAGCGATTCATGGCTGGGCTGAACACGGCAAAATCACTTGACACTCTTTTGGATGTCCAAAATCTTCACCTGACCGAAGGCAAAAACAAGATTTGGCTTTCGACCTTCGACTTTCTCAGGGAAGTTCAAATGGAGAAGCCCTTGTTCACTCTCTCAAAATCCCGGGCAAATCTTCTTGGCGATCATTTTTTCGCACTCGACTTGGATATCCAAAAAGCAAACGAGGAGTTAAGAAAACTCGACTCACTGAGCTATGATCAGTTGAAGGGACTGAGTTGGGCACAAGATTTTGCGAGGCTAACCCTCCGATCATCCGGATCCGATCAATTGACCGGCTTGCTCAAGACAAGGGACAAAGGCGTGCAGGGTTGGGAAATCGTCGCCCATCACCTCGGTCAGGAAATCATCGATTCGATCAACGAAAATCTTTTCCGGGCCATTGTTGCGAACGATTTCGATGCCTTGATCCAAGCAGTCCAAAAGGGCTCCTTGATCAACGCCAACGACAGGTTCGGTCACACACCCCTTCATTTCACTGCCTACAAGGGCAACGCGCGATTCCTCCAATATCTCCTGCGAAACGGGGGTAATCCGAACGCAAGAGGCCGGCATGACTCGACCCCCCTCCACAGTGCGGCATGGGGAAGAAACGTCGCGGCTCTGGAAGTCCTTTTGGAGGAAGGCTCGGACGTTGATGCCCGAACCGACGAAGGGGAAACTCCGGGCATGACCGCCTCCCTGCGTGGGGAAAAGGAGATTCTTGAAATTCTTTTCGCACTCTCCGCCGACCCCCATGCCAAGGACGTTCATGGCACGAACCTGATCGACTTGGCCGGTGCCGGCGGACACGAGGCAATCGTCAACATGCTTCGCCGGATTGGAGTCAAGAATGAGAATCCGCTTCACATCGCCGCCGGATTGGGGGAGGAGGAGAAAGTAAGAAAGCTTCTCCAAAACGGGCGAAAAATAAACGAACGGGATTCCTTCGGGGCAACACCTCTTCTCATCGCCATGGTCGCGGGTCAGGAAAAAATGGTCGATTTCCTGCTTTCTCGAAAGGCGGATCCGAAGATATCGGCCAAGGAAGGATACACCCTGATGCACGGAGCTGCCTTTTCAGGCAAGAAAACCTTGATTAGGAAAGCTCTTTCGCTAGGTCTTGAGGTAAACCCCCGCTATGGTTCGAATGGGATCACTCCGACCGACGTCGCCGAAGACGAAGGTGATGCCCTTCCCTACCTGCGGGCTTTGGGTGGACGAACGGCATGGGAACTAGGACGAAAGCCTGACCCGACGGACAAGTAAGCCCGCCTTGTTGTTAAGATTCCAAGGGTGAGCCTTGGCGCCATCCTTCGACGAGGGCTCAGGTGTTTCGAGCCAGTCCCATAACGGTCCTGCTCAAATTCCTTAGTTTGAGGTCCAACTTTTGGGCACCGGGGACCAAGCTTTCCAAGAAATCCCAAAATGCAGCCGAATGGTTCATGTGCTTCAAATGGGCAAGTTCATGACAAAGAATATAGCTACCCAATTCATAAGGAAGAAGAATCAATCTCCAGTTCAAGGAAATCGTACCGTTATTCGAGCAGGAACCCCATCGGCTTTTTTGGTTGCCGACTCGATATTTCTTCCAATCCAACCCATGGTCGGCGGAAAGTTTTGCCAACCTGACGGGGAGACTCTTCTTCGCGAGCGTTGTGCAGGACTTCATCAGCTCTGCCTCCAAGTCCCTTTTTGGTGATAAACCAAGGACGATGACTTCTTGTCCGATGGAAGTCGAATTTCTGAGACAAACTTCGGACTGGCTCCAGACAAGGGTTCTTGGATTCTCGTCCAACCAAACCTTTCCGCCTTTTTGGAAATACTCGTCCAAGCGGGTAACGGAAGGAAAACCAAGGGTTTTCTTCCTCAACCATTCGCGCTGACTGGCAAGAAAGGAAACCCCCTCCGACCAGGATGACCGGTTGGGCAATGTAAGGATCGCCATTTCCCGGGAGGTAACGCGTAGATTCATCCGGCGGGCCCGGGCAGATCTTCGAAGAACGCAGTCGACGGATCTCAATCCTTGCTCGCCATCGAGCAGGACTCTTTCAATTTTTTCAGCCATCCCTGCTTTCTTTCGGAACCACAGGCTCCAGCAGGGCAACTTGGCGAGATGCAAACCGGCGCAGGGCTGCCTCGGGATCAATACCCGATCTTCTGCATGCACCGACCAATTGAAACAAAATCCGACCGGCCGAGTCTTCATCGAGACCGTCGGAGAATTCCTTCGCATTCCCGTCATCCCACTCGCCATCCGATTCGAGCTCAGCCTTAATGGCGCGTTTGTAGACATCATGAGCAAAAAGCAGGGCGGGCAGGCGGGGCGGCAATTCCTTGAACAATTTCGGCGGTCGATCGCCTGATGATTTGTTCTTTTTTTCCTCTGCCTTTATTTGCTCCCAACGATCCAAAACCTCAGAGGATGAATCGACTTTTTGAGCATCGTCTCCAAAGACATGCGGGTGACGGCGGACAAGCTTTTCATTGATCCCACGGGCAACATCCTCCAAATCGAAACGCCCGACTTCCTCGGCTAGGCATGCATGCATGACCACCTGCAAAAGAAGATCCCCCAATTCTTCCTCCATCAAGTCAGAATCGTCGCCGTCAATTGCCTCAAGCACTTCCGAAGCCTCTTCCACCAGACAACGGGCAAGAGAACGGTGGGTCTGCTCACGGTCCCATGGACAACCGTCAGGCGCCCGAAGTTTTGAAACGATGTCTCTTAGTCGTTGAATTTCGCTCACTCTCGCGCATTCTGTAGTTCATTCCATTCTTGGCAAATCATTCCATCTCAAGAATTAAAAAACCTTTCGACATCATGGACAAACTAACTGAAATCATGGCTTGGAAACGCACGGAACTTGCCTCGCGAATAAGGCCGGTAAGCTCTGGGGCACTTAGCTCGCTAGGCTCGAAAATGGGCGATGAAAACTCTTTCCGCGATGCCTTGGCGAACCCCGAGGAACTTTCGGTTATTGCCGAAATCAAACGAAAATCTCCCTCCGCAGGCAGCATTGCCGAAGATATCTCTGCCGTCGAGCAAGCAAGATCCTACCTGAATGCCGATGCGGATGCCCTTTCCGTCCTAACCGACAAAAAATACTTTGGGGGAGAATTGGAGGACCTGTGGGAAGTCAATGACTTCATCCGTAGCCACCAACGGACCATACCGACCCTAAGAAAAGATTTCATGATCCACCCCATACAGGTCATGGAAGCCTTGGAAGCCGGTGCCCGAGCGATCCTCCTGATCGTCCGGGCTCTTGACGACAACGAACTCAAGGCTCTCCGCGAAGCGGCGGATTTAGCCAACCTGGACTGCCTTTATGAAATCCATGAGGAAAAGGAACTCGAAAAAGCCCTGGCTCATGACCCGGAAATAATCGGCGTCAACAACCGGGACCTTTCCCGCTTCGTTACCGACTTGGAAACAACCGAACGCCTCTTCCCTCTTATTCCCCATGGCATCACAAAGGTCAGCGAGAGTGGAATCCTCGAACCCGAAGATGCCTGGAGAGTTCGGGCAGCAGGAGCGGATGCCGTACTCTGTGGAGAAGCGCTCATGAGATCAAGTGATCCCGAGGGCTTCGTGCATGAAATGAAGGAACGCGAATAAAGATCACCCTCGACAAGCAGGAACCATATGCCACTAACGCCTTCGGAAACAACGCGACTCTTGGGTGAATTAGGGCACTACCCGAAAAAAAAGCTGGGACAGAATTTCCTCATCGACGGGAATATCGTCGAAAAATCGATCGACATGGCGGACTTGCCACCCGGTATGCCCGTCGTCGAGATTGGCCCAGGATTGGGAACCCTTACGAGAAAATTGCTTGAAGGCGGCCACGAAGTGCATGCCGTGGAGATTGACAAGACTTTGTTCGGAAACCTCGAAAGTTCACTTGAATCATACACAGAAAACAAAAGGCTTACCCTAACCCACGGTGATGCCGTCAAACTCCCGACCGCATCCCTTCCGAAAGACCTAGGAGACTATGCGGTTGTGGCCAACCTGCCCTATGCCATCTCCTCGGCCTGGCTTGAATCCCTCCTCGCCACCGAAAGGCTCCCCGTCCGAATGGTTCTTATGCTTCAGCGGGAAGCGGTCGACCGGATGTGGGCCGAATGCGGAACTAAAAGCTATAGCGCTCTTTCCATCTTCCTGCACGCTGCCTTCCGTCATCACAAGTCTCACTTGGTTTCCAGGCGATGCTTTCATCCCGTTCCCTCGGTAGACTCCGTCCTCGCAAGAATGGATCTTCGACAAGACCCTTTCCTCTTTTCCGGCCCCGCTAGAGCCTTGATTCGCCGAATATTCACTCAACGCCGGAAACAAATAGGCTCGATTGCCAGGCAGGAAGACGATACCACGCGATCCGGAATACTGAACTGGTTGGAAAGAAACGAATTGGCTCAAACACTCCGGCCCGAGCAAATCGAGCCCGACGCATGGATTGGGTTGGCAATACGAGAAAGTAGCTAGGCGGCGACTCCCGCTCCGCAACACTTCTTGTATTTTTTCCCGCTTCCACAAGGGCAAGGATCGTTGCGACCGACTTTGGGTGCGTCCCGTACCACGGGAGTCGCAATGGGAGCAATTTCGGGAGCTTCGGAGGCTTGGGGACCGCCTCTGCCTCCGGGGGATGACCGAAATTGGTCGAAGCCAGTTTCACCCGAGCTTTCCGGACCGGTCGTCTTTGCCACGTTGTTGAGGGTCGAAAGCATATTCTCGAAGACCGCGAGGTTGGTGGAGGAACGGAACAACCCCGAACAAACGTCGGAACGCATCGATCCCATCATTTCCTCGAATGCCCGGAAAGCCTCGTTCTTGTACTCGCTCAGAGGATCCTTTTGGCCATAACCCCGCAGACCGACGCTGCGGCGCAATTCTTCCATCTCGGTCAAGTGATCCTGCCAATGCACGTCGACGGCGTTGACCACGACGTACCTTTCCAACCCCTGAAGGCGTTCCGGGTCCTCGAGCTTCCGCTTGGCATCGTAAGCCGAGGTAATCTTCTCCAGAATAAATTCCCTTACCTTGTCCTCGGATTTGCCAACCAATTCCTCCAGTCGCACGGAAAGGGGAAAGGTCACGTTGACCCATGAAGCAAGAACGGATTCCAACTCAGACATTTCGCTCTCTTGCGTTGCCTTGAACTCGGTCTCCGGAACTCCGCCCAACCGAACATCCAGTTCCTCTTCGATCAACTCGAGCAAAATTTTCCCGGGATCATCTTCGAGCAAAACATCGTTGCGAATCGAATAGACGATTTCCCGCTGGCGGTTCAATACGTCATCGTACTGAAGCAAGCGCTTGCGAATCGAGTAATTCTGTTGCTCGACCTTCTTCTGGGCATTCTGGATCGACCAGTCCAGGGTTCCGTGCTCGAGCGACTCGTCTTCGCCGAATGACTTTTCAAGCATCTTTGACAGAGCTCCCTGGTTGGCAAACAAGCGCATGAGGTCATCCTCAAGCGAGACATAGAACTTCGATGCCCCGGGATCTCCCTGCCGGGCACATCTCCCACGCAACTGACGGTCGATTCTACGGGACTCGTGCCTCTCCGTTCCCAAAACCAGGAGCCCGCCCAATTCCTTGACGCCTTCTCCCAATTTGATATCCGTTCCCCGTCCAGCCATGTTGGTCGCAATCGTAACCGACCCCGGTTGCCCTGCCTGGGCAACGATCTCCGCCTCCCTTTCGTGAAACTTGGCGTTCAGGACGGTGTGACGGATATTGGCCCGCTTGAGCATCCGGCTGAAAACCTCCGATGACTCGACCGAGGCAGTTCCGATCAATACGGGTTGCCCTTTGTTGTGGGCTTCGCTCAGGTCGTCCAGCACTTGGTTGAACTTTTGCCTGCGGCCTTTGAACATCAAATCGTTGAGATCCTTGCGGACGCAATCCCTGTGAGTGGGGATAACCATTACGCCCAACCTGTAAATGTCGTGAAACTCGCCTGCCTCGGTTTCAGCCGTTCCCGTCATGCCGGCCAACTTGTCGTACATTCTGAAATAATTTTGGATGGTGATGGTAGCGTAAGTCTTGGTCTCCTTCTCGATGGCTACGCCTTCCTTGGACTCGACCGCCTGATGAAGTCCGTTGCTCCACCTCCGCCCGGGCATCAGTCGTCCCGTGTTTTCATCCACGATCATGACCTTACCGCCTTGCACCACATACTGCTTGTCCTTCTCGTAAAGGCCATAAGCCCGCAAAAGTTGCGAGACCGTATGAATGCGCTCGCTCCTGAGTTGAAAGTCACTCTCGGCCCCTTCCTTGCTTTCGCGCTTTTCATCATCCGAAGATGTCGTGTCCCGCTCGATTTCGACATACACGCTGGCCAAGTCGGGAATGACAAAACCTTCGGGATCATCCGGGCTTATCAATTGACGGCCTTTTTCAGTCAAGTCCGCTTGCTGGTTCTTTTCATCGATAACGTAGTGCAAATCCTCCTTTAAGTCGTAAGCCCGCGTCTTGTTGTAATCGGAATTCATCTCCAGATCGAATTTTTCGAATCCCTTTCGAATGGAGGCATTCTCCATCATGCGCATGAATTGCCGATGCGTAGGCATGCCCCGCTTGACTTGGTATAGCTTGGCCGTTGCCTCGTCCGCATCTTCGTCCGACAGATCCTCTTTTCCAAAGGCACTTTTTGCCTCTTCAGCAAGCTTATTGCACTGCCTCAACTGCGTATCGAAAAGCTTCATGACCTTGGGCTTCATCTCATCAAACGGCAAAGGATTGTCCTCCCTCATCGGTCCGGAAATAATCAAGGGCGTCCTGGCCTCGTCGATCAGAATGGAATCCGCTTCGTCAATGATGCAAAAAAAGTGATCCTTCTGAACTTGGTCCTCCTTGCAAGTAGCCATTCCATTGTCCCGCAGGTAGTCGAACCCGAACTCGGATGCGGTTCCGTAGGTAATGTTCCGTTCATACATTACCCGGCGTTCGGAGGAAGGCATGTTGTTCTGAATGCATCCGACCGTCAGACCGAGGTATTCGAAAAGAGCTCCCATCCAATGGGAATCTCTCAAGGCGAGGTAATCGTTGACCGTGACAAGTTGACAGTTGTTTCCGCTTAACGCGTTCAGGTAGAGGGGACAGGTCGAAACCAGGGTCTTTCCCTCGCCCGTAGCCATTTCGGCGATGTGTCTATCGTGCAAAGCCATTCCCCCGATCAACTGAACGTCATAGTGCACCATCTCCCAAAGAATGGGATGATCGCATACCGATATCGATTCTCCACAGAGCCGACGGGCTGCGTTCTTGACCGTGGCAAAGGCTTCGGGAAGCATTTCCTCAAGGGATTCCCCCTTCTGGTAGCGCTCCATCAATTCGGGCGTTTTGGCTTTCAACTGATCATCCGTAAGATTTTGATACTCCTTTTCGATCCGGTTGATCTCAACTACGATCGGGGCGCATTTCTTAAGGTACTTGCGATGATTTCTTCCCTTGAGGGAATTCAATATCGATTTGAAGGGAGCTAAAGGATTCATGCCAAAAAAATCAGGATTCGAGTTGTGCTCTGAAATAGGAAATTGTACGCTCAAGGCCCTCTTCGAGCTCGACTTGGGGGGACCAGTCAAGTACCTCCTTCGCGAGGCTGATGTCAGGCTTGCGCTGGGTCGGGTCATCCGAAGGCAGAGGGTTCTCTACAAGCGAAGATGAAGAACTTGTCATGCTCAGTACTTTCTGGGCCAATTCTTTGATCGTGAACTCGATCGGGTTGCCCAAATTTATTGGCCCGACGGTTTTCTCCTGTTCCATGACGCCTATCATTCCTTCCAGCAAATCGTCCACATAGCAAAAGGAGCGAGTTTGAGAACCGTCTCCATAGATCGTAAGGTTCTCTCCCTTCAAGGCCTGGACAATAAAATTGGAGACAACCCTTCCATCGTCCGCCAACATTCGGGGTCCATAAGTATTGAAGATCCGGACTACCCGGATATCCACCTTGTTCTCCCTGTGGTAGTCGAAGAAGAGGGTTTCGGCATATCGCTTCCCCTCGTCATAACAGGCCCGCAAGCCAATCGGATTGACGTTGCCACGATATTCTTCGGGTTGGGGATGAACTTCCGGGTCACCGTAAACCTCGGAGGTAGAAGCTTGGAGGATACGGGCCCCCACCCTCTTGGCCAACCCCAGGCAATTGATCGCGCCCATAGCCGACGTCTTGGCCGTCTTGATCGGGTTGAACTGATAATGAACGGGTGATGCCGGGCAAGCCAAGTTGTAAATTCGATCGATTTCCAGCTTGAAAGGATCGACCACATCGTGACGCATCAATTCGAATTTTGGGTTGTCGAGAAGATGGAGAACGTTACGCCTGCGTCCGGTAAAAAAGTTATCCAGACAGATAACCTCCTGCCCTCGCTCAAGCAGGCGGTCACACAAGTGACTACCCAAAAACCCTGCTCCTCCCGTAACTAAATTGACCATGATAAATATAAAAAAAGTATTATCTTACTGATTCCAAGGAATTTGGAAACACTCTTTTCACAAGAATCTCATCAAGATTCATTCATCTTCCTGAGGACCTTGAGCAGGATTTGAGTTCCTTTATCCGCAAACCCTTCTTTTTCAACCCGTTCGTAAAACTCGGAGGCCAAAGCAAGGCCCCTCAAGTTCAAGCCCATTCGCTTCGAATCATCCAAGGCAATCCCCATGTCCTTGACGAAATGCTTGACGAAGAACCCCGGTTCCCAATCTGATTCGACCATCCTCGGTCCGAGCTGATTGATGGACCAGCAACCAGCGGCGCCTTGACCGATCAGACCGATAACGCGACTCGGATCCAACTTCGCCCTTTCCGCGTACAACAAGGCTTCAACCGTGCCGACCATGGTTGAGGCGATCAGAATTTGATTGGCCATCTTGACCCGCTGTCCGGAACCGGAAGAGCCAAATAGTTCGATCTTGTCTCCGATGGAGCGAAACAGAGGAAGAACCCTATCGAAAGTTTCTTTTTCCCCTCCGCACATGATCGCCAAAGTCCCGTTTTTGGCCCCTATGTCTCCGCCACTTACGGGAGCATCAAGCGCTTGGGCATGTCGTTCCAAGGCCTTCCCTGCAATCCGTTTGGCTAGATCCGGATTGGAAGTCGTCATGTCGATCAACACGGAATTTGTGCGACACCCGGCAAAAACTCCGTCTTCCGCACAGTAGATCCGCTCCACGTCTTGAGGGTAGCCTAACATTGTGAATACGAAATCCGAGCGTTCGGCAGCCTCGGATGGCGAGTTTGCCCATTCGGCTCCTTGGGCAATCAAGGAATCCGCCTTGCTTCGGGTTCGGGTGTGAACAATCAGAGAATGGCCGGCGTCAAGCAAATGCCCCGCCATGGGTTCCCCCATAACACCGGTCCCAAGCCATCCTACGGTAAATGTCTTTTTCATAATCGCCTGTTGAATGGAGGTAATGATGTAGGAAAAAAAAATGGTCGGGCCGGTGAGATTTGAACTCACGACCCCTTCACCCCCAGCGAAGTGCGCTACCAGACTGCGCTACGGCCCGACCTGCTTGCCAAATAAACGACAAGACACTAAATCTGCCCGATTACCAATCCCTAGTCAAGATAAAGCCCATACCAACGACAGTGCTTCGCTCCACAAACCATTTACGAGAGTCCACGAAAATCGTCCATTCGGTAGAATGTCTTCATTTGGAACATTAACCGATTAGGGCACTTGACTGCATAAGGCATGAATGATTGAAGTTCAGAATATGGAAACCAAAGACCACGAGGGGAAAAAACCGAAAGTATCGGCAATCATCAGTTTGACTTGCGCATTGCTTTTCGTACCCGTCGTGCCAATCATCTTTGGAATCATCGCCCTGCGCAGGGCGAGGGCAACGCGTTGCGGCATTTCACTTAAACTCTGTGCATGGCTTGGGACAATCATCGGCACCCTATCGATTCCGCTTTCTGTCTCTCTGGCTTATGCTTTCTACCACTTGCAGGAACCGGAATGGTTCCAGAGTTCATGCTCCTTTAACCTTACGCCTCCCCCCGCCATCCTGAACCTGCAAAGCGTGGATAGAGACAATCACCTCCAGAGCCTTGTATCTCGGCACACCGAGGGCTTGAACAGTCAACAACTGAGGGCCAATGTGATCCTCCGACTGGACAACAATCCGACATACAAGTCAGTGCTTCTGGCTCCTTTTATCAAAGAAGGCATAATCGCGGACCTGGGTTCGACCTTCAACTACAGCGTTACACTGGCGGGCTCCCAGGGGATGCCCCGCTTCATCATTACCTCTTCCGCAAGGAGCGCATTGGGAGCCAAGTACGTGGCCGACTTGGTCCAGCAGGAATACGACAAGCTCCACAAGAATACCCAAAGCGAACAAATCGGATTCGCAAAGCAGACCCTGGAGGACCTTCTTGACAACAGCTTGAGCAAAGAACGGAGAATTGCCGAAGAAATGGACCAGTTCAAGAAATTGCATGAACTGCCCCACCTCCAGGATGAGAAAACCCGGGTCGCTTATTTTAAGGAACGCCTGATGAAGGAAATAACGAATTCCAAAATAGAGCAAATTCGAATCAATTCTTTTCTTCGTCAGATCTTGGAGATCAAAATGAAGATGACCATGCCGGACCGAAACGCGACTGGCCCGAATAATATCGAGGGCGACATTGCCCGGATCAAGGAGTTTTTCGAGATTGATGCCATCAAGCAGTTCGAAAACGTCCCGGCCTTGCGGCAGACACTCCATGAATTGGAAAAGTTCAGGAAAAACTTAAAGGAAACCGGATCGGGTTACTTGGACAAGCACCCCAAGATGCTGGAGAATACCAAAAAGCTAGAGCAGCTGAAGGACGATCTGGGATTGTCGGTTAGGCGGGCGATCGAAGACCTCAAGGACAAATACCAATTACATAGCGCAGAGGAAAATGAATTTGGCATGACAATGACCAAACTTCAAATGGAATCGGAGATGCTTGGCGACATCGAGGACACGCTCGGAAACTTCAAACGACAACTCGCTGTGGTTCAAAAGAGCACTGATTCCATCCATACCAGACTCTCCGACCTGAACATTAAGCAAGCCCTTCCTTCCGAGCAGAATGACCCCCTCCGAATGGATTCGTTTGCCTATGAACCCAGCATCGCCTACTTCCCGAACAAACGAGACATTTTCAAGCAAAGCTTGGTTGTGTTTGCCGTCGTTTTCGTTCCCCTTCTCGGCCTGCTTTTTCTTTTTTTAAGCGATTCATCAACCAAAAAGCCATCGACTGCTTTACCCACGAACTTGCCGGCAAGAGAACCCTCTGATTCCGCTTTCGACAAAACCAAGTCCTGATCGCTCTTGTTTTGATTCTTCGCGAATCGGCGACCTTCGTGCATGAACATGAGGAATTTGCATAAGGGAAGAGATTCTCACACTTGAAAATCTCTTTTGAAAATCACTGTGCCCTTTTCCAGGAAAGTCCCAAACTTTTGGAAAAATTGTTGCGAAACGAGTGGTTTCTTCTATTAGGTTATAACAATTATGAATAAATCCTGTCTCATACTCTCCGCCATTCTCGCATTTCTTTTCACGAACGCGGCCTTCGCCGACAAGGTCGAACCGGCGAAAGACGCCGTTGCCTTTCGAGGAAACCACTACAAGGCCTTTCTCGATACCAACAGCACGTGGTGGGAAGCCAAGTTTGCCTGTGACGATATCGGCGGCCAGCTCGTCGTCATATCGACTGAACAGGAAAACGAATTCGTTCGCCGCCTTGCCAAGGACCACTTGGTTTGGCTTGGTGGAACCGATGAATTCAAGGAAGGCGTATGGACTTGGGATAACGGAGAAGCTTTTAAGTTCAAGAGTTGGGATGCCAAACAACCTTCTTCCGCCCCGGGATACAATTTCCTCATCCTCAATGGGAAAAACGGGAAATGGGCTGCAACGACTGATTTTTCGGGGAAAGTCAAAGGATACGTATGCGAATGGAAAGGCACTTCCCCCAAGGACGCAGGTCCCAAGGATGCCGAGTTGAAGGCGCCAAAGGCTTCGAAATAAAATCATCCTCCCTCATCTTTATAAAAAGCCGAGCCTAGCTCGGCTTTTTTTTGGGCGGAATTATCGGACGGAAGAACCTGACTCGTATTCCATGATCCATGATTGAGCCCAGCTATCGAACATTCCATCCGCTATTTTCGCACGGGCTTCTTCCATCAACTGAACATAGAACCTGAGGTTATGGAGGGTCAGCAAGACCCCGCCCAAGGACTCCTTGGACATGAACAAATGCCTGATGTAAGATTTGGTGAATTCTTTGGAGACATAACAATCGGTATCCTCGTCAAGTGCCGAAAAATCATTCCGAAAACGCTCGTTCCGAAGATTCAAAACCCCTGATCGAGTATAGGCCGTCCCATGCCGGGCAGCCCGGCTCGGCATTACGCAATCAAACATATCGACTCCAAGACCGATCATCTTGAGGAGTTGCGGCGGAGTCCCCACCCCCATCACATAACGCGGTTTTTCTTCGGGCAAGGAACGGAGGGTCCACTCGACTTGCTCCAACATCTCCTTCTCCGTCTCACCGACACTCACTCCGCCAACCGCGTATCCTGGGAAATCAAGTTTTGCCAATTCATCGGCTGACCGCGAGCGCAAGTCCTGGAATCTTCCACCCTGTACGATCCCAAACAATTTCCTTCCATCACCTTCCGCCTCACCCGCCTTCCAGGAATTCATACAGGCTCCCGCCCACAGCGTAGTTCGCTTGACGGCTGCCTCCACTTCCTCCCGGGAAGCCTCGGCTGCCGGGCATTCGTCTAGGCACATTGCGATATCCGACCGCAACCCATCTTGAATCAAGATCGCTTCCTTGGGACCAAGAAAGATTTCCTTCCCGTCAAGATGTGATTTGAACCTGACTCCTTCATCGGAAACTTTTCTCAGCTTTGAAAGACTGAAGACCTGAAAGCCTCCGCTATCGGTAAGAACTGGGCCATTCCAGTTCATAAAGCGGGACAAACCACCACCATCTCTGATGATTTCGACCCCGGGGCGCAGGTTCAGGTGATAAGTATTCCCCAATATGATCGGAGCACGGACGACTTCAGTCAAATCAATGGGCAAAAGACCCTTGACCGTTGCCTGAGTGCCCACGGGCATGAATACGGGGGTGGGTACCTCGCCGCCAGGCAAAATCATTTTGCCCATTCGGGGCCCACCGCTCTGCCGGATCGGATAATCAAAAAAAGAAGTCATTGGCTTGTTTGCTCAAAGTCAATTGTTGGAGTTACCCTTTTTTCTTTATCCAAGAACTACCAATCGGTAAACTTTAGAATATTCGAATGACCGTCCTCTCTTTCAATTCCCGTATATTTTGTCGCTCGGCGGTAATGCTTACCGTGATTGTTTGCTGTGGCAACAACCCCCTTCTTTCGAAAGCGGTCCCTTGGCCAATCGCCCCCGAAGTTTCCCAAAGTTTGGGAGAAGCCACGTTGAGCGTGGCAAGCAAGCGTTTCTCCGAAAACCGGGCAGACCCGACCGCTCACAAATTGCTCCAGTTAAGCGATCTGCTGTGCGTATTGACAAAAGACAAAGTTTTTTACTTGAAAGGCCTTCTTGAGAGCGGAGCAAAGATCCCCGCCCAAGCTTTCGGCCCTGCCACCAATGAACGGGACTTGGCCAGACACCTGAGGCAATTTGCCGGAACTAGGCCCAGTTATTTTCAACTTCTCCTTTTTTCGTCCTCCGATCTCCTTGACCCGAATAGAAAAGAGTTGATCGTTGCTATGCAACGGGCCAAGCGCAGGGGCTTGAGTACGGACTTCGAATACTTGTTGAGAAACGCAAGTCAACCGATTCCAGCCTTTGGTCTCACTCTCCCCTATATGAGCGAACTCCCTCGAGACGAGGGAAAGGCTCTTGCCGATTTGGCGGCTGAATATGCAACCGAGAAACTGAATAAAAAACCCGAAAGCCTTTTGGGCAAGCGAATGATCGCATTGGGTCTGCTGGTTGATCCCGAAAACGAAGAATTGCTCTACCGGATGACCCTTCTTGCCATGGGCAAACCGGGCGAAATGGTTTCCCTTGGCTCGGCCAAGGAACCGCTGCTCCACAAACTCGGGGAGATTTCGCTCAGAAGAGGCAATTCCACCCTTTTGAACAACTTGCTTCACGCAAGTATGGTTGAAATCGAGCCTGACCGATTCAGTTCAATTGTTTTTCTCCAAAAAACAAAGGAGCAAGGAATCAAGATTGATTTCGAAAGCATTGCCCTTGAATACGAGCAATTCCTCAAGGGCAGAGTCAGAGCAATCACCCCTTCTCCTGCTCCTCTTCCGGAGGGAAAAAAGCTCGACGCAAAGCTTGGCAATTTGCTTGTTGGCAGAAAATGGACATTGACCAACTGGCACACCAAGGAAACTTGGTTCTTCAACTTCCGCAAGACATCCAAGTCGTTCTTCAAGCCACAAGGAAAATGCGAAGGCAAACGGGGAAACAATATGCACACTTGGAGTTCTTGGAAAATCAAAGGCGGCGTTCTGGTCATTGATGGCTATGCCAGGTATGCCTACGATTGGAACTCGAAAGCATGGAAGCAAGCCGACGGAAAAAAAGACAGTTTCCTTCGTTAAAACAAGAGCCAAACGACTTGACCCAAAGCCCAAAACCGCATCCGGCATCCGACTGCTACGACCTGATCGGAGACGTGCACGGATACCTCGACTTGCTCGACTCACTGGTAGAGCAACTTGGCTATTCGAGAAAAGGAAAATCCTACGAGCACGC
>Ga0315322_10001518_pt1 | contig 17994 bp, 14 predicted proteins | sample M110021515metaG_FD_203461 | JGI IMG/M metagenome (GOLD analysis project Ga0315322, IMG submission 203461) | Ammonia-oxidizing marine archaeal communities from Monterey Bay, California, United States - M1 100m 21515 | ecosystem: Environmental > Aquatic > Marine > Intertidal zone | place: USA...
TCGCCGTTCCACTCCGACACGCCGTCGCCATCGCCGTCGAGAAAGACGGCGCGGGCTTCGTCGAAGGTGTCTGGGGTGAGAAGACAGCCCGGAAGCGCAATGGTGACTCCCCAGCACAGCAGGCATCGGTGGACTGCGCTCATCTCTCACTCGGCCGGCAGCGTGAGGCTGAGCGGAGCACTGAGGCTGAACAGGTCGCCGTCTCCGAGACTCAGGGTGGTCAGGGTCACCGAGAGTCCGGTGGCGGTCTGCTGGAGCTCGGCGTCGATGGTGTGGTGTCGGGCGGTGCGTCGGATGGTCCAGGCGTGGACCATGTCCGGGGGGGTGACCGAGCGAAGTGGGGAGGCGAGGACGGGGTCGATGGGCAGCTCCAGCACGGTGGGACCGCCGGCGATGTCGATGCGCAGGCGGGCCTGGGTGGGGCCATCGACCCAGGTGTCGGGCGGAATGACGCGCGCTCGGAAGGGGGTGCGGTCGCTGCCGCGGAGTGCCGGCCAGGTGGTGGCCGCCGACCACGGGGTGCCGAGCGCGGAGAGCATGGAGTCGATCTGGTCGAAGGACAGCGCATAGCCGGCCACCTCGACGGGCCCGACGTCGATGGTGTCGAGTCCCGAGCACCGGTGATCGATCTCCACCACCGGCTCGGAGAACCTGCCCGCGGAGTCCCGGCCCATGCGCCACTGGGTGGTGCCGAGGGTCCAGCCGTCGCTCATCGGAAGCACCACCGTGTCGGCCATGGGGGACAGTGTGAGGGTCTGCCCGTCGGTGTGGGTCAGGGTGACCCACTCCGCCCCTCGCCAGTCGTGGACCTTCACCTTGGTGAACGCGCTGTGGCCGTAGGCGAGGGTGCCGCTCAAGGGTATCGGGGCGCGCCCGCTCACCGGAGAGTGCACGAAGCCAAGGCGGGTCTGCCCCACCATTCCCTGCACACAGGCCAGCGCATCGCTTGCCGGCAGCGCTGCGGGGGGCCGTCGGGCCGCGGCGCTCACCGGGTCGACGCGCACCTGGAGGCCGTGGTCGTCGCCTTTTGAGGTGGTGGCGCTGGAGACGTAGGTGAGCTCACCGCAGTCGCCGAGGCCGTCCTTGTCGGTGTTGGCGTAGGAGACCCGCACGTCGAGGGGGCCGTTGACATCGACGGTGGTGACCGAGTGGGTGCCGTCGAGGGTGCTCGGGGTGGAGTCAAAGGCCATCCACGCCGCCTCTCCCTCGCTGTCGAGGCCCACCTCCAGGCCGCCAGCGACCAAGTGGGTGTCGTCGTATTCGGACACCTGGAGGGTGGTCCAGCCGGGGGTCACTCCGACGGCCTGGGCGGTGGGGTAGTCGCTCCAGAGGCCCTGCCAGGCTCGGTAGCTCGACCCGATGTCGGTGGTGTGGACGGCTTGCTCGGTCCACACGGTGATGCCGTTGATGGCGACCGGGTCGAGGGCCGCGATGCGCACGTCGTCGCACACGCACTCGACTTGTTTGTATGCGCCAGTGTCGTAGTCGAGGTTCCCGTAGTGCTGCGCATCCAGGTCAAACGTCAGGTCGCTCGCCCCGGTGGAGGTGTTGTAGGTCACCGTTCTTGCGGAGACCGACTCGCACGGCCACACCTCATTGACCTCGACGTAGGCGTAGTCCGAGGTGCCGTCATCCAGCGTGAGAGGGTCGAGTCCGCCGGCCACCTCTAGGCCGTCAGGCATGCCGCCGCTGTCGGTGTCGTCGTTGGTGCAGTCCGTGCCGTGGGTGTTCACTTCTTCATCGTCGTTCAGGCCGTCTTCGTCGGTGTCGTCGTCGAGCGGATCGCAGCCCTCCGCCACCTCGTCCCCATCGTTGAGGAGGTCGGCGTCGGAGTGCGCGAGGGTGGGGTCCGTGCCCAGCCCAAGCTCTACATCGTCGTGGAGACCGTCCCCGTCGGTGTCCTCGTCGTTGGGATCAGTGTGGTAGGTGAACAGCTCTTCAAAGTCGTTGAGACCATCTCCGTCGGAGTCGTCGTTGTCGGGATGGGTTCCGTAGACGTTCACCTCGTCGCCGTCTGAGATGGTGTCGTCGTCGCTGTCCCAGTCCGTGGCGTCCACATCGGAGCGGGCGCACTCGATGGCGTCGCCGAGTCCATCGCCATCGGTGTCGGGTGACGACGTGCTGGTGCCGCAGTCCCACTCTTCGAGGTTGGTGAGGGTGTCGGTGTCGTCGTCCCCATTGGGATCTGGCAGCCCAACCACCTCCTCCCACCAGTCTACGCAGTCGACGGCGAGTCCGTCCGATGCCAGGCCCGGCTCGCTGTCTTCGCTGTCGATGATGCCGTCTGCATCTGTGTCTCGGCAGCGTGGATGGGTGTGATGGCTGACCAGCTCCTCGTCGTCGTAGAGCCCATCCCCATCCGTGTCGTGGTTGGTGGGGTCGAGCAGGTTCACCATGAAGTCGGTGTAGTCATCAAGGTTGTCCAGGTCGGACGTGTCGCTGTGCAGATCTGAGCCGAGCATGATCTCAAGAGTGTCCAAGAGCCCATCGCAGTCCGTGTCGAGGGTCTCATCACATTCATCGGCTTCACCGCTGTCTCCCGTGTCGCTGCCGCCTCCGGTTTCGGCCGTGTCAGAGGGGTCACCCGTGTCCGTTCCGGGGCCTTCCCCTGTGTCGCTGGCCCCGGTGTCCGTCGTGTCCGCTGAGCTGGCAGGTTCCCCGGAGACTGGAGGCTCATCGTCGGTCGGGCGCTTGTCCCCTTTATCGACGCATCCGGACAGGGGGCCAAGCAGTCCGAGACACGTAAGCAACGCAAGACGAAGCGAGGGGGAGGACATGGTAGATCTCCTGCGGGATGGTGATGAGCCTGTGGAGCATCACAGCATGGTGACGCGACTGGGTGCAACTACGGGTGAGGCCGGATGGCCCCTACCGCCCCCAGCAGGAACTGTGCCGGGCAGGACTCTCGACCTGAGCCTGTCGCAGGGCCGACAGGGCACAATCATGCGCCCATAAGCCTTCTCAGCGATCGGCAGAGACTGCACTCAGCCCAGGCTATCGCTTAGGTCCTCTCGATAGGCCAGTGGATGCGCTGCACAGCAGGTACAGCGAAAACGGGCTGGTCGTGCCTGAAACCCGGCCCTTTGAGGCCACAGATAGGGGCAACATCTGAAGTATAGGGGGGGGAGATGTGGCGATCGCCACTCGCCGCTCGTTCGCCGGTCAATGGTGATGGCCGACAATCATCATGGACAGGATGAACCGCCCTCTTTGGGAGGCTCCATCGGCGGCGGTTGCAGTTCGCCGCTTCGCCCCCCCCCCTCGTTCTACACAAGGAGCGTCCTTCGAACCTCACCCTACAGCGTGTCCGCAAGCTCCAGCAGCAGCAGGTCTCCTTCCGTGAGCCCCAGCTCCTGTTGCAGCGCTTTGTTGTGGCGCTCCGCCATCGCTTCGGCATCCGCCCGCTCTAAAACCGCCGACGGATAGTGCGTCATCCGAGTGGCTCGCGAGGCCGGGAAAGACGCCCCGACGACGCCGGTCATCCCCAGGCCCACCCCTCCCAGAGTGAGCTGTTGGGCGAGCATCTGCTGGGGCAGGTCTTCTGCTTTGGACATCGCCACCATGCCCATCGCGAGGCTCGTGGCTCCCGCTCCCGCCACCACCATCCACCGCCGCGCCTTGTTGCGGTCGCGCTCGGTGCGGCGGTCGAGGTCATCGGCCCGGAAGGTCTCCCCCGTCTCCCGCAGGAAGGTCGACGGTGAGAGTCGGTGACTGCCCCGGTAGATGCCCCAGGTCTGGTAGGTGAGCACCGGGTCCACCATCACCACTGAGGGCGCCACCATCCCGGCCGGCTGAGGGGTGCCCACAGCGACCGCAGCCACCCCCCCACGAAGCTCGGTCTCGGTCACCACCCTCAGACGCTCGGACTTGTACTGCTGCAAGCGGGCGATGCGAGCGGCCATGTCGTCGACAGGCTCAGCAGCTTTCGCCACCACCTGCTCCTGCAGCACCTGCACAGGCGTGTCGTCGTCGGGATGGGGCGGCTCGACCTGGGCATCCTGGGCGAGTGCGGCTCCGAGCACGAGGGACATGGCGATGGGCATGCGACCTCCAGAAACGACTCGGCCGAGGGTCCGGCCACCGTCAGTCTACCCGCCCTAAGGCCACACGGGAACCCGACCTTCCACGATGCTGCGCATGTCGTCGGGCAAGGGGGCTTCCAGGTTGAGCGTGCCACCGTCGGGATGGGGCAGCTTCAGGCGCCAAGCATGCAGACACTGCCGCGGAAAGCCCGCCATCTTGCGCACATAGGGTGTGACGCCCTGCTGGTTGTACTCCAGAAACACGCGGTCGGGCTGGCCATACACCCGGTCGCCGACAATCGGGTGTCCGACGTGCTCTAGGTGCACTCGAATCTGGTGGGTTCGCCCGGTGTGGAGCACACACGAGACCAGGGTGTGCTCGCCGAGCCTCTGCTCCACCGAGAATGTGGTGCGCGCAAAGAGTCCGTCTTCGGTGACCCCTCGTCTCAGCCGAATCTCGGTGTCCAGGCGGTCTCCGATGGGGGCCACGACCTCGCGCTGGTCCCACTCCACCTCGCCTCTCACGAGGGCGAGGTACACCTTGCTCAGCTCGACGGTGCGCTCGCGGAGATGCGTCTTCACAAAGGTGTTGGCGTCGATGTCCTTGCTGAGCACCATCACGCCGCTCGTGTCGCGGTCAAGTCGGTGACAGAGGTCCACGCGGTGGTCGGGACGCGCCGTCTTCGCCAGCCCGATGACGGCGTAGGCGAATTTGTCTCCAGCGGGGTGTGCGAGCAGGCCCGGAGGCTTGAGAATAACGATGAGCCGGTCGTCTTCATAGAGTACGGGCGGGAAGGGAGGTGGGGGACCATCCGGCGCATAGCCCTTGGTGTAGATGCGCAGCACATCGCCACCTTCGAGCCGCATCGACGCCTTCACCGAGCGCCGGTCGGTCTGCACCTCACCCCGCTTGATGGCCTTCTGGATCGACGCCCGTGACCAGGTTGAAAACCGCGCGGCCAACCAAGCGTCGAGGCGCCAGCCAGCGTGTTCCTCGGTGATCTCGACACTGCGAAAAGGGGCGTCGGCAGCTGGGGGTGGGGTGGAATTGGACATGGGACCTCCGGCTATCGCGTGACCCGGCTGTCCCGCGAGGCGAGGTGTGGCCGACCGGCTATTGTGGAGGCTCCTTTTGATTACTGGAGGTTGCCATCGACCGATCGGACCCGACTGTGCGAGGGCTCGTGGCCCTGCCCCGACCGGCGAAGACTGGGGTGGACACCGGCCTTGTGGTGGCGCTTGCCTGGCTGACTGCAGCGGTGGTGGTCACGTTCATCTGGAGCGGGGACCTGGGCTTGCGGGGTTGGATCTGGCTGGGCCTGCACCATGTGTTGTGTTTAGCAGGCTGCTCTCATGAGCTGCGGCGAGCGTGGCTGCGTCGGCAAGCTTCCCGCTAGTGCCTGCGTCTCCTCGCTGATGGCATGGTCATGCCCGTCGCCATTCCGCCCCGAGAGAGACCGCTGTGAGCATCACCGACCTCCCCACCCTCCTCTCTGCTCTGACCCCTCAGCTTCAAGAAGGCGTCTTCGCATTCTGTGTCGTCGACGACCCCACCGGGCTCACCCCGGTCGTCACGGTGCAGGAACGCGAAGGCCTCACCGTCGTCGTGCCCGAGCTGCAGGCGCTTGAAGCGGGCATCACCGTGCTCTTCCGCGCCGGTTGGATCACACTCGAGGTGCACTCCGACCTGGAGGCCATCGGGCTCACCGCTGCCTTCTCCACTGCGCTCGCGGGGGCAGGAATCAGCTGCAATGTCGTCGCGGGGGCCTTTCACGACCACATCTTTGTGCCGGTCGCCGATGTGGACCGGGCGATGGACTGCTTGAGGGCGCTGCAGTCTGCCGGAGCAACTTAGGGCTCGGTCGGGCGGCCAGAACACCATGAGGGTGGGTGCCACAGATGGGTGGCGGAAGCGGTGGAGGCCCACTCAAGCTCCGGGAATGGGTGTGGAGGCTCCTTGTCTAGTTGTGATTGGGCAGGGGCCGCCGCTCAGAGCGCGTCTTGCGACGGACGGGAACATCCACCGAGATCGAGTCGCCTGGGTAGAAGTCTTTGCGGCATCGAGGGCACCGCACCGGGGCGTCGGGGGCGTAGGTCTGGCCCAGATAGACGAAGCCGCGGGCCCCCTTCAGAGCGCGGGGACTGTGCCCTTCACAGCGTGCGCGAACGACTGCGCTGACTTGGGTTTCGGTCCAGGTTCGGGGGGTCCACTTGACCCGCTTGAAGCCACAACAAGCACACGTCCACAACATCACGTCCACCTTCATACCGATCGGGACGGTGAACCGGCCTCCGTAAATTCGGAATTGTCACCGTCGCCGCAAGACACAAACAACCTAGGGTCGATGTCTCTGCGCTTTGCAGCGGTCCGCTCGACTCGAGCAACGCTCGCCGCGCATCGCGGCAGCGCCCAGTAACGGCCGGGTAGGCCCCAAATGAAGCAGTCCTCACCCTTTGTGATGAGGGATGACATCTCGCGACAACACCTCTTAAACGAAGGCCTCAGTGAACCAGAAGTGGTTACTGTAGGGTGATTTCCGACTGGTTCTCAGGGGCGATCGGGAGAAGTGAGCTCGACTTTCGGCACCGTCGCCTCCTGACCCTTACAGGTCACTACCCGAAACAACTTCACCGCGTCGTGGGGGTCGCTGCCGAAGCCGAAGGGGGCATAGACCTCGCGTGGCGGGCGTGCCGACAACATGTGGGCGTGAATGTTGGCAGCGATGGCGTGGGTGTGGGTGCGTGGCAGCCAGGGGCGGCGAGGTGCAATGTGTTGGGACAGCTCGACAAAGCAGCCTGGGGCGGGGTCCTGGGGCCAAGACACGGCTGAGACAGCCCACATCGTCCCAGGGTCGAGAGGCGCATCTTCCTCCACGGCGGACCAGCCGGTGGCCTCGAGGTGATGCTGCCAGCCCCAGTGTCCCGAGAACACCCGTGTGGAAGCGTCTGCTGCCTCGCGGTTCACCTGCTGGGCGAGGTCTCGCTGGGCGTGGGCCAGGCCAGCGTCATCGATCGACAGCGCCATGGCGAGCACCACCGTGGTTCCGACTGCGCCCCACACCTGTCGGCGGGGCGCCTGTCCCAGAATCGCCAACACCCCAGGTGCAGCAAACGGAAGCCAGTAGCGGGCTGCGGTGAAGCGGAGCTGGAGCATGAACAGCAGTCCGCCGAAGAGCCAGGCCGCCAGGAGCTTGTCGTCATGGGATCGCAGGCGGGCCGCTCCCGCGAGTGAGGCGCCGCCCGCCATTCCGCACACCACCGTCCAGCCCGCCGTCCACTGGTCGAGCCCGGACAGCACCGCTCCCAGCACCCCCAGCAGGCCGCCCAGTGCCGCACCGATGAGGGCGCGACGGGTCCACCCCAGCAACGGCAGCACCAATGCGCCGCCGTACATGCACACCGCAGCAATCAGCTTTCGGAGCACATCGCGACCACCGCCCGAGACCGACTGGAAGCGCGACATCGCTGCGATGTGCCACTCGCCGTAGGCATGGAGGTCGTGGAGGAACAGGCCGACCGTGGGCAGGGCGGACAGAGCGGTCCACTGTGCGGCGCGTCGCCAGTCTCCCTTCAGCGCCGGAGCGAGCCCCACGAGTGGAATCAGGGCCACGCCGCTGTACCGAAAGCAGGCTGCCAGACCCACGAGGAGCGCGAAGACGGGGCGACGGGTGGTCCAGAGACCGCCGAGACCCGCGAGTGCGCAGGCATACAAGGGCAGGTCGGGGGTCCAGGCCGTGGCGGCCAGCAAGGCGGCGGGGTTCGCACACAGCAGCAGAATGGCGGCCCAGGCGGGGGCTCCGAAGCGGCGTCCGAGGGTGGCGGCACCCCAGCAGGCGAGCAGCAGCCACGGCCACATCCACACATGGCGGACCACATCGGGTGCTTCGACCACGGGGGCGAGCCACCAGCCGATGCCCGGGGGATTGCTCAGCACATCAAACGCGCGCTCGGTGGTGCCTTGCCAGTTGATGTCGATGGCGTGGGGGCGCCAGAAGTCGAGCCGCGCTCCGCGAGCGAGAACCAGAAAATTGGCATCGTCGATGTGGGGTGGGCGCGTCAGCGCTGGCCACGTGGCGGCCAGAACCATCGCGGCGGCCAGGATCGAGCTTGGCTGGGGACGCTGCACGCCTTCACACTACCCCCCCGCTGCGGACCAGACCCTGCGAGGCGACCATCAAGGCCGCTGGGTATGCGCGGGGCCCATCACAGCTCATCTCCGGGTGCCATTCGGCAGCGGGTCGCGGAATTTCAGGGCACAAAGGAGCGGGCCCTTTCCCAGCCCCTGGCGTGTGATAGCGCCGATCGACCCTGAGATGGCACACCCATCGAGGCAAGAGGCTGGTTAGCCGGCCCGCCCGTTCAACCGCGTCCGCCGCAACCGGCGAGAAATCGACGAGAACTCGCTCCGCGCGGCCCTTGGAGACACGATGCAGCTCAGCGATCTCACCCGACTCACCTTCCTCGGCCTCGCGCTTGGCGTTGGCTTGGCCGCCTGCGAGCCCGAGACCGACAAGGAAGAGGGCAGCGAAGACGGCGATGGTGGTGGCGACGACGGCCTCGGCGGCGAAGGCGAAGGCGAAGGTGAAGGCGAGGGCGAGGGCGAGGGCGAGGGCGAGGGCGAGGGCGAAGTCGACTGCTCCGAGGCCGTCGACCTGAGCGTGTGGCTCGATGCCGATGTCTTTGACGCCGGGCTGCTCACGACCACCCCCTACACCCACGACGCTGGCGTGGGAGATGTACTCGCTGCGCTGCCCGGTGACGGTGAGGTCGCCGCAGTGGAGATTCCGGTGATCGACGCGGTGGTCACCAACGTCGGCTACGCGCCCGAGGGTGCCTCCCCCAACACCTTCTTCTCCGACGCGAATGGCGCGGCGTTCACGTACTACCTGGATGGCTTGCAGGGCGCGAAGCCCGGCGACAAGCTCAGCATGGTGGTCACCGAGATCACCAACTACTACGGCAAGCCCGAGATCACGGCAGCCACCAACATTGTGGTCACCTCTGCCGACGAGCCGATCTTCTACCACGACGCCACGGGCTCCACGCTGGACTACGCCACGATGGGCCACCAAAACGTCCACCTGTTCGGCAGCCTCACCGCGGACAACGGTGGCTGCGGTGGCGACTACACCTGCTTCACGATGCAGCACGGCAGCGAGACGGTCGACTACCGAATCAACCTTACCAACCTGGGTGACTACCCCGACCAGGTCGGTGACTGCGTGCAGATCTTCGCCCCGCTCGACTCCTACTCAGGCGCGCCGCAGATCAACATCGACAACTACGACTGGCGCTACGTGGTCTTCCTGTAGGCCTATTCAAGCTCCGCCGTTCCGAGTCACCTCAGCGAGGTCCCGATGTCGTCACTGCGACTCTGCATTATTGCGTGCTGTGCTGGTGTTGGACTTACCTGCGCCGATGTGCGCGAAAAGCCCGAAGACCCCACGGACTGGTACGGCGCGGGTGAGAGCACCTGGGTGGAGGAGCCTGTTTCCTACACCACCGACGAGTACGCGCTTCCCGCTGACTCGGCCGACGGCATCGGCGACTTTGCGTCCCAGGTGTTTCCGGTAGGCGACTGGGAAGGCGAGAGCGACCTGTGGGCCATCAAGTATGGTCCCGGCGAGGGCTTCGACGCCGACTGTGGCGTGATCGAAGACAGCCACCTGCCCGCCATCATCGAGGGCGTCGTCACGCTGCACCCCGCTTGGTACATCAAGTCCTACGGCTGTGCGCCCGACCCGGACCAGTACTGGACCCCCGACTCCGAGGAGAAGTACTACAGCTCGTACTTCATCGAGGACCGCACGGGTGGGCTGTTTGTGCTCTTCGACTCGCGGGTGGCCCCGTTTTCGATTGGCGACAAGGTCACGCTGCGGGTGCGCGCCGTGCGGTCCAACCACTGGGACGACGGCGGCGACTACATCGGCAGCCAGGACATGATCTACGCCCAGGACATCATCTCCGTGGAGCGGGATTTCTCCGCAATCCACTACGAGAAGGTCGACGAGACGCTCGCAGCCCGCCACATCAACCGGGTGGTACGGGCCGAGGGCACCGTCGTCGACATCGACGAGAGCTTCAACAACGTGACGGTGCAGACCGCCAGCGGCGCCGAGGTGGTCTACTCCCTCGGTCTCGACCTGGGCCGGCGTCCGTCTTCGAAGGCAGAGCTCGGAGATCAGGTCGTCGTGACCGGTCCCGTGCTCCTGTCATACGACACCTTCACCATCTCGGTCGCCCAGGTGGGCCAGCTCGCCATCACGACCGCTGACTGAATCCTTCGGGTCCCGTGCTGGGCCCAGTGCCCACCGACCCGGAACACCCCGTCTGGGAGTTTCCGTGCATCTGCTCCGCGCAGCCACCCCGTTGTCTATTCTGGGGGTCCCTGTGTTGGCCGCTCTGTTGGGCCTGTCTTCTGTTGCAGCAGCCCAGAGTGCCACCGAAGACCTTGAGTACCGCGAGTCCCAGCTCAAGGAAGAGGGAAAGCTCGAGGTTCGCGGCGGCTTCGAAGCTCAGTGGCACGAGTACGACAACCTCGACCTGCGGCAGCTCAGCGAAGAGAGCGACCAGGCCATCCTCGACAGCGATGACCGCAATTCCTTTGCGTTCACCGGTGTGCAGATCGAGCTGGGCTACAAGGTCGACCCCAAGACTAGGCTGGTCGTGGGCGCGAGCCACCGGGGCCTCTGGGGCAACGACCAGATTGGTCAGATCAACCAGTACGGCGGCTTCGTCTACTTCACGAGCCTGTATGTCGACTATGCGCCGGGTGGCCTGAAGAAGGGCAACGTCAACGTTCGGATGGGCCGCGAGTACTTCTCGCTGGGCGGCATGGGCGGGGCGAAAGACTACATCCTCGCCGACGTCGTCGACCAGCTTCGGGTCACCGTGAAGGTTGGCGAAGTCGGTCGTCTGGAGATCATCCCGGTCACTGTGGTGGGCAGCTCGTCGGCCAACGATGGCGCCAACTTCGTGTCCTACATCGGTCAAAACACCACCCAGACCTTCGGCTTTCGCGGCGACCACATGACTCGGCGCTTCGGCGGCATGTTTGTGGCGGACGGCGTCGAGGGAATGGATGTCCGGGTGTACGGCTTCTACACCGACGTCGGCGCGCTTGGCTCGGGTTCGGACATCTCCTACAACGGGCGCCTCGGCAACTTCTCCGACAACGACTGGACCGCCAACGCCGGTCTGCGCGTGGCCTACACCATCGGCGACATGGTCACGCCCTTTGCCAGCATCGACATGAGCACTGGCGTGGACCGCAAGGAGACGGTCGCCCGCGACGTCACCACCTACGGCAAGGCCATCTACGGCGGTGCTGTGGTCGACACGCGCAACAAGAAGGGCGTCGGCTTGAAGGCGGAGGCCAGCTTCTTCACCTCAGACGGCCCGACCTACGATGGCGAGAATGCTCTGCAGGACAGCCACGGCTTTGTCGGCATGAAGGCCCGTCAGGTGGGAGGCACCATCACCGACCGCTTCATGGGCTGGCACCCCACCGCTTACGTGGGGATGTTCGGCATCTCGGACAGCCCTCAGGAGCTCTCGCGCAAGTCGGGCACCCAGGTCATCCACGCCTCGGCCGGCTACACGCTGCCGATGCAGCTGGGCATGTCGGTCGGCTACTGGCAGCTCAAAGACACCGGCTCCACGGCCTTCGACCTCGACACCCTCACCCAGATCGACCCTCCCTTCGGCTACTCGCGGGGTGAGTTCGCGGCCCAGGAGCGGCTCGGCAAGACGCTCGGTTCCGAGATCGACGTCGACGTCACCTACGCGCTGTCCGAGAGCCTCACCGCTCGCATCAACGGCGCGTTGTTCACCCCGGGCGCCTTCTACGAGATTCCCATCGAGCGGGTCGCGGGCTCGGCGCTGGGTTCAGACAAGCCTGAGAACGCCTGGGCCATCAACGCCGGCACCCGGCTGAGGTTCTGATGGGCCGGGCCTCTGCCATCGCGATCCTTGCGCTGCTCTTCGGCTGCAACGAGGACCCCACAGCCGAGATGACTCAGACCGTGGGCTACCGCTCGGGAGTGGGCGACACCACGTCGGGTGAGCGCGGCAACATCAAGATCACAGAGGTGCTGTGGTCGGGCAGTGTCAGCGACTCTGGGGTTCGCGACCAGTCGGACGTCTTCATCGAGCTGAAGAACGAAGGCTCGCTGCCGGTCAATATTACCAACTGGATCGTCGAGCAGACGGGCACCTTCACGGTGACCTGGCGGATTCCCGAGACCGACAACAACGTGCTTGGAGTGGGTCAGCGCCTGATCATCGCCGCCAAGGACACCGGCTGCTTTCCGAATGCCGACATCGTGATGCCCGAGCTTCGGCTTCCCGATGGTGCGCCCTTCAAGCTCACACTGCGCGACTCCGATGAGCGTCTCATCGAGCCCGCCGGTTCCAAGACGATGCCGCCCTTTGCGGGGGGCTACGACTATGTGCGCAGTCGCTCGATGGAACGCATCGAGATGATGTTTGGTGGCTACGGCACCGAGCCGCGGTCCTGGCACTACTACACGCCCCTGCGCGACGACGACGAGGACGTTCCCAACAACGACCTCATCGCCGCCATCTGCCAAGAGCGCACACTGGCGTCTCCCGGACGGGCCAACTCGCCCGACTACTCGGGAGCCTTCGCTGCTGGCAACTTGGAGTGAGCATGTCTCGACTCTGCATCTTTGGCCGCGCTGTTCTCAGCCGCGCTGTTCTCGGCAGCGCAGCCCTGGGCCTCGGTGTCGTGGGAGGGTGCGCGCCGCCCAACCTCGACGAGGGCTTCACCGTGGTGGAGCACTTTGCCGACGCCTCGGGGGAAGACGCCAACGCCCACTTCGTCGAGGTCATGGACAGCGCGGACGCGACTTTGCGTGTGGCCCTGCCGTTCTTCGAAGACCCCGCTCTGGCCGATGCTTTTGTCGATGCACTCGACCGTGGCGTCGATGGCCGGCTAGTGCTGGATATCGACCAGATCGACGATGCGGGTGTGGTTCAGCTCGAGACGCTGGGCGTGACATGCATGGAGGCTGAAGAGGCCCTCGTGCATCGCCTTGCGGGAGAAGAGCCGCCCTGCATCCTCGCGGACGATGGCGTGGACTACTTCGACTTCGCCAACAACGTGGCGGTGGTGGTGCCCTCCAGTGCAATCTGGATGACCCACGCCTTCGCGGTCGCAGATGATGTGCACTTTGTTCGGAGCTCTCGAGCGGGCGACCTGGCGCAGGGTGTGCGGCTGAGCTCGGTGGGCCACAGCGAGGACCTCGGCGACGACCTATCCAGGGAGCACCAACAGCTCTTCGGTGGCACCGATGCCTCCACCCTGACGGCCTTTTCGTCGTCGGCCAAGTCGGTCACCGACAACCGCTGGCTGTACCCCACTCAGTCGCGCGTGAGCATGGAGATGTGGTTTGGGCCTCAAGAGAGGCTCATCAAGCGCATCATCGACGCGACCTACCGGGCTCGCAGCAGCGTCTACGTGCTCACCGACGACTTTGTCGATGTGAACCTCGCCCGCGCACTCGACCAGAAGGGCGCCGACGGCTTCAAGATGATTGCGGTGGTCGGCCCCAATTTCGGCACGACTCGGCCGGAGCTGTCCCGCACCTTCCTGTCGGCCGACAACATCGAGAAGTACCGCATCAGTGAAGGCGTAGAACACGTGCCCACAATGGTTCTCGTCGACTACACCGAGGATCAGACCGGCAGTCAGCCGATGACCCAGGCGTTTGTGCTCTCCCACGACATCGCGGCGACCACGCGCTACTTCGGTGGTGGCTCGGCGGTGGAAGTGCTGGAGCAGTCCGACCAGCTGATGGACGGCAACCTGATGGTGCTCGATGACTTTTCCCACGACCCCCTCAATGAGAGCACGGAGATAGGGACTATCTACGACATCATTGAGGACCACTTCGCGATGGCGGAGGAGCTGTGATGCGCAACCGCATACTCGCTGCAGTTGGCATGGCGCTGGTCGCTGGATGCAACCCACCCCCGGACCGTTCCGACGTGCTTGGCACCCAGGGTGGGCGCATCGACGTGTTCTTCAACGACCCCGGCACCCGGGCCCAGAACCTCTGGGACCCTGACGCCGTCGACGTGATGATCGAGATGATCGACGGAGCCACCGCATCCATCCACTTCGCGGTGATGGGCTTTTCGGAGCCCCGCGTGGTGGCGGCCTTCGAGCGTGCGTATGACCGGGGCGTCGACGTGCAGATGGTGGGGGATGCCGGTCACCTCTACAACAACGGCTACCAGCTGTTCATGGACCGCCACATCCCCATGCACGTCGGCAATCTCAACCACATCATGCACGACAAGTTCATGGTGGTGGATGACCGCTTCGTGTTCTGTGGCACCGCCAACTGGACTCCCACCGACCTGATCCGCAACAGCAACAACTTTGTGGTCATCGACTCTCCCGTGGTTGCCGCCGACTTTGAGAACGAGTTCGCGCAGATGTACAACGGGCTGTTCGGCCACAGCAAGCTCGAGCTGGACAACGGTCGCCGCTACCAGGTGGGCGACACCGAGGTCGAGGTGTGGTTCTCGCCCAACGAAGACGCCATGGGACGCATCCGCGAGGTGCTGGCCGAGGCCGAAGACAGCGTGCGGTTCACGATCTTCGCGTTCACCAAGAACGAAGTGGGCTCCGACTTCATCCGGTTGCAGGAGGGCTTCCTCGAAAAAGATCTCTCCGATGGCTTGGTCGACAACGCCGATGAGTGGGCCCAGCTCGCTCCCCGCGACCGCCGCACCGTCGCAGGGGTGGTCGACCAGTCCCAGCTTCACAGCAATGGGCAGTACCACGAGGCCTACCGCCTGCTCGCTGCCGGCATCCCGATGCAGCTCGACGGCAACGACAACAGCCGTCAGCCGGGCGACTACCAGGCTGGTGGTGGTCGTCTCCACTCCAAGACGATGGTCATCGACGCCCACAGTGCCAACCCCACCGTCATCACGGGCTCGTTCAACTGGTCCGCCAGTGCCACCTCCTCCAACGACGAGTTCCTGCTGGTGATGCGCGGTGCGCGTGTGGCCCAGATGTTCGACGACTACTTCGAGCAGCTGTACCTCAGCGGCCGTCACTTCGGCGAAGACTCCGTGGCGAACGGCACGGTCAGCTACGGCGACATCGTGGTCAATGAGGTGATGTGGTACGGCGTCCACTCCGAAGCGGAAGACGGCTTCGACGAGTTCATCGAGCTGCGCAACACCACCGGGAACGACATTGACATCTCGATGTGGCAGATATCCAATGAGACCGATGTGGTGGTGGGCATGCCGCCGGGCTCGGTGGTTCCGGCGGGGGGCACCTTCCTGATTCTGGATCACGTCAACGAGGAGTACGTCGACGGGCGACCCCAGGATGAGTGGTCGGCCTACCTCTACGGCGACCTCGTGGTGAACTCCTTCAACGACAACCGGCAGCATCGCCTGTACCTCAAGGACGGCTCGCTGGAGCTGATTCTGCGCGACCCGAACGGCGTGACCATCGACCATGCCGGCGACGGTGGGACGGCCTTTGCGGGAGGTCCGGACTCGGGTGCGGGGGTGGTGCGGAGCATGGAGCGACGCGCGGTGCCAGGAGATGGCTTCAACGCTGAGAACTGGTACGCCTGCACGCTCGATGAAGGCAGCGGGGTCACCAACCCCGACCTCGCGGGTGAGGTGATCGGCACGCCGGGAACGGGGAACTCTCCGGAGCGCTGAGCTTCACGCGACGCAACATTTGCCAGGTCGCGCCGTGCGCTCGGGCGGTCCTACTCCAATACACACCGCACACCCACAGCGCCCACCTCGCCTACACAGGCGTTGCAGTGGGTGCAGCGGGTCTCTGCAGCCTCCCCGGCGGCCAGTCGGTCGATGAGGTCGGGGTCGGCCAGCAGGGCGCGTCCCATCACCACGAAGTCGAAGCCGGCGGAGAGCGCGCGGCGGATGGTGTGGTCGCCTTCGACGCCGCCCAGCAGGCCCACGGGGGCACTGATGGCGGACTTCATGGCCAGGGCTGCGTCGAAGAAGAAGGTGGGGGTGTACGGCACCTGCCGTACCAAGAAGGGCCCGAACAGGCGGAGAGCCCACTTCTGCATGGGATGGGACTCGGCCGCAATCATCGCCTTCAGTGGCAGGTCGCCGCGCATGAGGAAGAAGGCGGACCGTTGCACCAGGCCGCCGCTTGGCACCACGGCTGTGGCGCCTGCCGACACCAGCAGGCGAGTGGCTTCGATCGACTCTGCCAGCTCCAGGCCACTGGCGACCCCGTCCGAGGTGTTGACCTTCACGAGCACGACAAAGCCTGGACCCACCGCGCTGCGCACTGCGCGCACGACTTCCACCGACAGAGCGGCCCGTCCGGCGAGGCTGCCGCCCCAGGCGTCCTTGCGGTGGTTGAAGATAGGCGAGAGGAACTGAGACAGCAGGTAGCCGTGGCCACAGTGGACCTCGACGGCGTCGAAGCCCGCCTGCTGTGCGCGGACGGCGGCCGATGCGAAGCTATCGACAATGCCCTGCAGCTCGTCTTCCTCGAGGGGACGGATCCGAGGCAGGCCGTGCATGATGCCGTAGGGATTCCAGCCTGCCGATGGGCCGCCGGGAGCCCGTCCGTCGCTGGCGGGTCGCTTGCAAAAGCCGCCGCAGTGGGCGAGCTGGAGGCTGACGGCGCCGCCTTCAACATGCACGGCGTCGGCGAGACGGCGCAGGCCGGGCACCGTCTTGTCGTCGATGAGGAGCTGGTCATCGAAGGTGCGTCCGTCGGGGTGGACGGCGCCGTAGGCCACGGTGGTGAGGGCCACGCCGTGTCGGGCCAGTGTGGCGTGGTGGTCGATGAGGCGGTCGGTCACCTGGCCGCCTGCGGTCATGCTCTCGTAGGTGGCGGTCTTCACGACGCGATTGCGCAGCGTCAGCTCGCCGAGCTGCAGAGGGGACAAGACGGGATGGGTGGTCATTGGCAAGACGCTAGCCCGCGGAGTCCCGGGCACTGACCCCGCAGGCCTACTGCTGCTGCGTGAGCATGTAGAACTCGCTGCGCACGCCGTCTTCCTCGAGGATGGGCATGTAGCCGGTGATTCCCTTGTGGGGCAGCGTGACTGCGATGCGAATGACCATGAACTCGCTGTCTTCGTCGTAGTACCACTCGGCTTCGATGTCGCAGGTGCCGTCGCAGGTGAGGCCGGCTGCGGCGATGGCCAGCTCGGCGTGTTCGGTGGCCGCTTCTTCGATGAGAGAGCCGTCTGCTTCAGGGCCTTCGATGATGACGGAGCCCACGCGGGCACTGTCGCGGGCGATGCGTGACACGCGGTGCATGGTGCTGATGTAGAGCGACAGCTCGATGATGGCGCCAAACAGGCCCATGATCATGGGCAGCACAAGCACGAATTCGAGCGCGGAGGAGCCACGGCGTGGGTGGAACATGCTCACCCTCGCTGCCACTCCAGGCGCACGACCTGGGTGGAGGACAGGGTCATCTCGGCGAGTCCGAGGCCGATGAGCGGCACGAAGTCGAAGGTGACTTCGCAGGTGAGAGCGCGCGATGGGCTGGTGCCGAAGGTCTCGACCGACGCGGTGCAGCGCTCTTCGCACTCCGACAGACCGTGGGAGGTCATCGCGGCGACCAAGGCGGTGCGCGCGGCGTCTTCGACGTCGGTGAGGTTGGTTTCGTTCATTCCGGGATCGACGAGAGCGCCGGCGCGACAGCCGAGGTGGGTGGCGGTGTCGAGGGTGGACTCGGTGTAGAACAGCCACGAGATGTCGAACATGCCGATGATCAGGGCGATGAAGACCGGCGCGACGAGCGCGAACTCGATGGTCTCGGCGCCTCTGCGACCCCCGGCGCGTCTCACTTGACCACCGCGAGCGGCAGGGAGGTGGCGATCTCCTCGAAGATGTCGACGAGCGTGGAGGCGTTGCTGGTGACGGTGTAGTAGCCGTCGCCTTGGCTCATGTTGTCCATGAAGACGTGGTCGGCGTT
>Ga0315322_10001519_pt1 | contig 17991 bp, 12 predicted proteins | sample M110021515metaG_FD_203461 | JGI IMG/M metagenome (GOLD analysis project Ga0315322, IMG submission 203461) | Ammonia-oxidizing marine archaeal communities from Monterey Bay, California, United States - M1 100m 21515 | ecosystem: Environmental > Aquatic > Marine > Intertidal zone | place: USA...
TTCAATCTTCAAGAGATGTTTACGCTTCACAAGTAGGTTTTAATTTTAGTGCTGCAAGGTTTCGTTACAGAGGATATAGTTCTGAACACACCAACCTTCTTTTAAATGGTATTCCAGTTAATGACGCAGAAAACGGATGGGCTATATGGAGCTATTGGGGTGGACTAAACGACATGACGAGATACCCAGAAACAAGAAATGGTATTTCATCTTCTCAAATGACTTTTGGAGGACTCTCTGGTTTTTCATCAATATCTTTAAGACCATCCTCTAAAAGAAGTGGACATCGAATTTCTTATTCATCAACTAATAGAGCATACAGAAACAGACTAATGTATTCCTATAACTCTGGTTTAAACGACAAAGGATGGGCCATTTCAGCTTGTCTTTCTGCAAGAACATCTGAAGAAGGATACGTTGATGGAACCTATTACAGTGCCATGGGATACCTGTTAGCAATAGAAAAAAAAATAAATTTAAAGCACAGTCTAAGCTTGGTAAATTTTGCTGCTCCTACAGTTCAGGCTAGACAAGGAATTGCTCTACAGGAAGCTTATGAACTAACTGGCAACAACTTTTACAATCCATATTGGGGTTATCAAACACAAGCAGATGGTTCACAAAAGAAAAGGAATTCAAGATTAAGAGACAATCATAAACCATACAGCTCTCTAACTCATTATTGGACCATTAACGAAAAAATCAAATTATCATCCACAATGTATGCTGTATATGGGAAAACAGGGAACACGAATTTAAATTGGTATGACGCTCAAGATCCAAGACCAGATTATTACAAATACTTACCTAGCTATTTTATTGACAACCCTCAAATGATGGCTTCTGTACAAGAAAATTGGTCTTCAAATGATCCTAACACAACACAACTAAATTGGGACGGCATGTACAATGCCAATTACAAAAATCTTTACTCAGTTGACAATCCAAATGGCGATATTGGTGGAGTTCTTACAGAAAACAGGTCCAAATATATTATAGAAGAATATCGATTAGACCCTCGACAATTTGGATTAAATTCTATTTACAATCAAAAATTATCAGAGGTTTTAAATTTATCAGTTGGTTTAAACATTGATCATTACACCAGTCATAATTACAAGTTAATGGATGATTTATTGGGTGGAGACTTTTGGATTGATGTTGATCAATTTGCTGAACAAGATTTTGAAGATGAAAACATTGCACAAAACGACTTACAGAACATCAATAATATCATAAGAAAAGGTGATCGATTTGGATATGATTACGATATTCATGTGAATAAAAACAACTTATTTTCTCAGCTAGAAGGTAAATTAAAAAAAATTGACTTTTTCGTAGGAATTACTGCATCTACAACAAAATTTTGGAGAGAAGGAAAAATGCAAAATGGACGTTTTCCAGAAAATTCATTAGGAACAGCTGAGAAAAATAGTTTTCTTAATTATGGAACTAAATTAGGTGTATTATATAAAATTACAGGAAGACATTTCATATCATTAAATGGTATGTTTAAAACAGATGCACCATATGTAAGAAATGCATATGTTTCACCAAGAACAAGAGATCAAATTGTACCTAATCTAGAAAGCACAAAAAGCATAGGTGCAGATATTAGCTACAACGTAAGGTATCCAAATTTCAAAGCTAAAATTTCCGGCTTTTATTCTCAAGTAAATGATCAAACATGGGCTCGTTCTTTCTACCATGATGAATACAGAACTTTTGTAAATTACATGATGACTAACGTAGATCAACTTTTTACTGGTATTGAGATAGGTTTAGAAAAAACAATTGCAAGTACCTGGCAAGTTAGTGGTGCATTTACTATGGGAGATTACTTGTATAATTCTCGACCTGTTGCTACAATAACTAGAGACAATTCACAAGAGCTAATAGCAGAAAATAAAACCATCTATTTAAAAAATTATAAAATTGGGGGAATGCCTCAAACAGCAGCTTCAATTGGATTAAAATACAATGCTCCAAAATACTGGTATTTAGGTGCCAATTTCAATTACTTTGCTGAAATCTACATGCCACCTAATCCCGATCGAAGGACTCAAGAATCATTAGCTGGGTATATTTCATCTGACCCACAAGTTGGACAAATATTAGAACCTGAAAAATTAGACAACGGCTCTACTTTAAACATCTATGGTGGTAAGAGCTGGAAAATTTACAAATACAACTCTTACATAAGGTTAAATATCAACATTAACAATGTTCTCAATAACACTCAATTTAGGACGGGTGGATATGAACAACTTAGGTATGATGCTAATGACATTGACAGATTTCCAAACAAATATGGTTACATGTATGGACTGACCTACTTTGCCATGTTAAGCTATTTATTTTAATATTATGAAAAACAACAAATTCTTATCCTTAATTTTTATCTCCTTAATCATAGGCAACTTATTTTCTTGCAGAAAGAAATATGACAATCCTCCGATGACTGTAATTACTGAAGGAAATGTAATCACCATTTCAGCTTTAAAAGCAATGTATCCAGGAACAGATTTATCAATTACAGAAGACTATAACATTTATGCCAACGTAACATCTGAAGAAACTGATGGGAATTTCTATAAAGAAGCCTATATTCAAGATGGAACAGGTGCCATTAGGTTACGATTGTTAGCATCTGGTGGCTTATACATTGGAGACTCTATTAGAATTAATTTAAACGGTACTGTTTTGAGTGATTACAACGGAATGATTCAACTAGACTCAGTAGATGTAGATAAAAACATTGTTAAACAAGCTACACAAAAATACATTAGCCCCACTAATTATTCAGTAAACCAAATATCTCCTGCTTTACAAGGTTATTTAATAGAGCTTAACGATGTAGAATTTATTGATGATGAATTGGGATATAGCTATGCAGATGCAATTAATCAGTTTAGTGAAAATAGAACACTCACAGATTGTAACGGCAATACAATTTTAGTTAGAACTAGTGGATATGCTAATTTTGCCGGAACTACAGTTCCTGATGGAAATGGATCAATTATAGCAATTGTTGGTGTTTTTGGAAATGATATTCAGCTATACATTAGAGATATAAACGAAGTGCAACTTACTGAAAACCGATGCTCTGGTGGCGGAGGCGGAGGTGGGGGCACCGGCTACATTTTAACTAAAGATTTTAACGATGGATTAATCAATTCTGGTGGATGGGGAAGTTTTTGGACAGGCACAACAACTACAGAGAACTGGGGAGAATGGGAAATATTTGGCAGTTCAGATCCAGTTGCTGCAGCAAGCAATTATGACAATGGAAGTAATTATGCTTGTGAAAGCTGGTTAGTTTCTCCATTAGTTGATTTAACAGCAGCCACAGCACCCTATTTAACCTTTGACAATGTCACTAGGTACACTGGAGATCCTTTAGAATTATTAATCTCTACAGATTACGATGGTTCTAGTAATCCAAACGCTCAAGGTACTTGGCAAAACATTACCAGCTCAGTTCCTGTATGGGACATAGAATCTGGAGATTGGACATTTGTAAATAGTGGAAACATTGATTTATCTGCTTACAGTTCATCAACTACTTCCATTGCTTTTAAATATGTCGGATCAGATTTTGACGGAGCTACATGGGAATTAGATAACATAATAATACAAGAATAATGAAAACAACAACTGCCTTTATATTACTTATTTGCTCATTCTTTTACTCATATACACAAACTTATTTTACAGAAGACTTTGAACCTATAGGTGGAACACTTAATCAAAACAATGCTTGGACAACTCAAATTGTAACTGCACATCCAAATGGATATGATTGGTTTCACTCCGATTTTAACGGATCCTCTTTTGCTAAAATATCTAATTACGACAATGCAACTAGTTCAAATAACCCTTTAGAAAGTTGGTTGATTAGTCCTATTATAGATCTTTCAACTGCTACAAATCCAAATTTAATTTTCAACCATACAAAAAGATACAATGGTACAAATTTGGCTGTGCTAATTTCAACAGACTATGTAAACGGAGCACCGTCTTCTGCTACTTGGACAGACCTAACTTCTTTGTTTTCTATGGATACTGATGTGAATAGCTGGACATTTGTAAGCTCAGGAAACCTAGATTTATCATCTTATATTAGCTCATCACCATCTACAATCACAATTGCGTTTCAGTATTTGGGAGGAGCATCTGATGGAAGTACTTATGAGGTTGATGACATTATTATTAACGAGGGAGCAACAACTCCCAACATAATCTCAATTTATGATATTCAATACTCTACTGCTATTCCTGCTGATTCTCCATATAGCGGTCAGCAAGTAAATACAGGCGGTATTGTTAATTTCGTGAGATACGACAATTCTTTTTATTTAAGCAGTGGATCTGGTGCATGGTCTGGTATTTATGTTTTCGACACATTAAATGTAGTCTCTGTTGGAGATTCAATTACTTTTTCATGTCAGGTTGATGAATTTTATGAATTAAGTGAATTGAAAAACCTTTCCAACCTAGTAATTGTTTCTTCAGGAAATAACTTTAGCAGTAATTTTGTTAGCTCAGATGCTGCAAATTCAGAATTATATGAAGGTTGTCTAGTTACTGTAAGTTCTGCAATATGCACCAACCCTAATGCTGGTTTTGGCAACTGGATAATTAACGATGGCTCTGGACCGGCAATAGTTGATGATTTTTTCTTTCCATTTACACCTATTGCCAACCAAGTTTATGATGTAACTGGGTTAGTAGATTATAGTTTTGGAGAATTCAAAATTCTCCCTAGAGATATAGATGATATTGATGAAGTCACTGCTATTATTAATAATGAAACTATATCTTTTTCAATTTATCCAAATCCAACTTCAAATTTTATTACAATTGAATTAAATCAAGATTCAAAAATTAATATAATTGACGCCATAGGGAAAAATTGCTTTACTAAAAATATGAGTAGAGGAATAAATACAATTAATATCTCTAACCTACCAAAAGGTTATTACTTTATTCAGGTAGGTGCACAAGCTAAAAAACTAATTATTAAATAGCTTAAACTTCTTTTATCATTTAAGCCACAATATAAATTGTGGCTTTTTTTTGTGGAATTATTAATTATTAGCATCTAAATAATAAAACCATAAAAATTAAGATTATGAAAAAGAAACTTACTATCATCCTTTTACTACTTATTTCAACCATTGGGTACTCACAAAACACCTTTGGAGAAATAAAAGGCAAAATATTAGATGATTTTGACAATGAAGGTATCCTAGGGGCTAGTGTTTACGTTAAAGTAGGAGACACCAAATTCGGAACTGTTACTGACATTAATGGAAAATACAGATTAAAGCCTTTAAACCCTGGAACTTATACATTGTATATTTCTTATACAGGAAAATCAACAATTAAACGTTTTGGAACATTAGTAAAACCAAATAAAGTAGTAATCTTAGAAGACATGATTTTAAAAGATAGCACCTTAAAAGGCTTTACAAAAATTTGGCACAAAATACCTTTAATAGATCCTGAAGATGCTCATGTAAATACAATAGGTATAAAAACAATTAAAAAAAGTGCTGCTTTAAGAGATATAGGTAAGCTTTTACAAACGGTAGCTCCAGGAATTTCTGTAAATGAAAACGGTGAAGTTTATGTTAGAGGATCCAGAAGTGATGCCATTCAATATTTTGTAGATGGAGTAAAAACCACTAGCTTAAATGGAATTCCTGGGGCAGCAATACAATCTTTATCAGTATACACTGGAGGAGTACCTGCAATGTATGGAGATGTAACAGGGGGAGTAGTAATATTGGAGACAAGAAGCTATTTTGACATGCTAAGAGAAGAACGAGCAAAAAACTATGAATAAAATTTGATTTTTAATAAACGAAAAATAGAAAAACTTTCTGATAGTGAATTAGCAAAACATTACAGGAAAACTAAGAATATAAAATTCTTTGGGCATATATTCAGCAGATATGCCCATTTGGTTTATGGTGTTTGTTTGAAATATTTAAAGAACACAACAGATGCTGAAGATGCTATGATGCAGATTTTTGAAAAGTCAATAATAGATTTTAAAAACAATGAAATTACCTATCCAAAATCATGGCTTTATAGTGTTTCTAAAAATTTCTGCTTAATGCAGCTTAGAAAAAAAGCTATTCCTCTAGATTCAATTAATGAAATTGACAACTATGAAAATGAAACAAATCAAATTGAAGAAAAGGTTTTAAATGAAAAAAAAATTGAACAACTTAAACAAAGTATTTCAGAATTAAAAGAAGACCAAAAGATTGGAATAACGCTCTTTTATTTAGAAAAAAAATCTTACCAAGAAATAGCAAATGAAACAGGATGGGAATTAAAAAAGATTAAAAGTGAAATTCAAAATGGAAAAAGAAATCTTAGACTTAAAGTGAAAGAAAAAGAATGAAGAAAATGAATGACATATTTAACACTAACGAATCACTTTCTAAAGAAGATATAAGAAATTATTTAGGAGGTAAACTTAGTGAAAAAGAAAATAGAGAAATTGAGGGTAAGCTAGAAAGTGATCCGTTTCAAGCTGAAGCAATGGATGGATTTAAAAGTGTTTCTAGAAGTGTAATTGAATTTGAAAAAATCGAAAATAAAATAAATACAAGAATAAATAAATTTAAATTCAATTTCAACGCCATTCTGCTAATCTTATCTTCTGTATTAATTATTGGCATTAGTGTTCTTATTTTATTCCCCGAAAAAGTTGAAAATCAAAAAATTAATACCGCTCAAAATTTCACAAAAGAAACCAAAACAGCTATTGTTGAATTATCAGATTCTGCAATTGATGTAGCTAAAACATTACCTACAAACGAAATAATTACTTCTTCAGAAATAATAGTAAACTCACCCATTAAAAGCGAGCAAACTGAAAACTTAAATACAGCTAAAAATAAAAAAAGAACACTCGATGTTATTAAAATGAAAATGAAGGAAGCTGTAAAAATAGAAGTGGAAAACAATTACAAAACACCAATTTCAATTATTAACTCCCCTCACATATACTTACATGAGTTGTTAGTCTTAAATTATAAAAACAGAAACAATATTAAGAAGGAAGAAGTTAAAGCTGAACTCTCTGGACTTCCTGCAGCTTATGAAAACACTAAAAATGACCCTATGGATCTTCAAATAAACATTAAAGAAATTCCATACAATGACTTTTTAAAAGCTGCTTTATTAGATTTTAGAGAAAATAATTTCAAAACTGCTCTTAAAAATTTTAAAGTAATTCTAAACCAATATCCAAACGATATAAATGCCTTATTTTATGGTGGTCTTTGTTATTACAACATTAAGCAAAAAGATAAAGCAATAGAGCACTTTGAGGCATGCATTACCCATAGTTATTCAATTTTTGAAGAAGAAGCCAATTGGTACAAAGCTAAATCCCTTTATATAAAAGGTGATTATTATGCAACCAAAAACACATTAAACTCAATTATTGAAGGAAATGGTTTTTACAGTAAGTCAGCAATTAATTTACTTAGCAAAATTGAAACGAAAATTAATAATTGAACAATACGTCTTTAGGATCTTTATTATCAAAAATCTTTTCTAAAGGATTTTCTAAGGCTTCTTTAACCATCACTAAAAATCCAACACTATCCTTTCCATCAATAATTCTGTGATCATAAGAAAGGGCAAGATACATTATTGGTCTTATTTCAACTTTACCATCAATAGCCACTGGTCTTTCTACAATGTTATGCATCCCCAAAATTGCAGACTGTGGAGGATTAATAATTGGTGTACTTAACATAGACCCAAAAACACCACCATTAGTAATGGTAAAAGTGCCTCCTGTTATTTCATCTAAAGATATTTTACCATCTCTTGCTTTTATGGCAAGTTGCTTAATATTGGTTTCAATTTCTAAAAGATTCATTTTCTCTGCATTTCTTAGAACTGGAACCATTAGACCTTTTGGAGAGCTAACAGCAATTCCTACATCAGCAAAATTATATGAAATCATATGATCACCATCAATCATCGAATTTACTTCAGGAAATTCAGCTAGACCCAATGTACAAGCTTTTGTGAAAAATGACATAAAACCTAAGCCAACACCATATTTTTCTTTAAACTCATCTTTGTATTTTTTTCGAAGATCCATAATCGGCTTCATGTTAACTTCATTAAACGTAGTTAACATAGCCGTTTCATTTTTAACAGAAACTAAACGAGATGCAATTTTTCTTCGAAGCATACTCATTTTCTTAGACTCACTTTTTCGATCTGCTCTTGCAAGACCTGCAGAAACAGCCAGCTTAACATCTCCTTTAGTTATTCTACCATCTCTTCCTGTACCCTCAATTAATTCTGCAGATAGGTCATTCTCATCTATCATCTTTTTAGCTGCTACACTTGGATGGCCTTTTGCATAAGAGTCTAATTTAGGAGTTGGAGTTTGTTTTGATGAAACTGGAGAAGGACTAGGAACACTGTCATTAACAGCAGTTAAACCCGTTTTAGGAGAACCTTCAGGACGAGCAGCAGAAGTGTCAATTAAGCAAACAACTTGACCAACCTCAACTAAATCGCCAACTTCAGCTTTTAATGTTATTAAACCCGCTTCTTCTGCAGGTAATTCTAAAGTTGCTTTGTCTGAATCAACTTCTGCAATTGTTTGATCTTTCTCTACATAATCGCCATCCTCTACTAACCATTCTGCTATTTCAACTTCTGAAATAGATTCTCCTGGACTTGGAACTTTCATTTCTAATACTGACATCTTTTACAATTTTAAACCACTTAGTGCGTAATTCATTACTTTATCAATTATTTCATTGTGCCTTATTTCATGGACTTTAGGTGATCCACTTGCAGGGCTTGCAGAAGAATGTCTGGAGCAACAAGTAATTGGACCAAATTTCCAATATCTTAAAATAAATGACCATGCTCCCATATTTTCTGGTTCTTCTTGAGCCCATAGATATTTGGCTTCATTACCATATTTAGCAACTAATTTTTCTATCTGATTTGTTGGAAAAGGGTACAATTGTTCCAGCCTAACAATAGCCATATTTTGAATTGATAACTCTTCTCTCTTTTCTAACAAATCGTAGTAAAATTTACCCGAACAAAAGACGACAACACTTGCATTATTAGTCTCAGAATCATCAATAACTTCTAGAAATGAACCAGTAGTAAATTCAGCTAATTTTGAAGTTGCTCTAGGGTATCTTAATAATTTTTTTGGAGTGAAAACAACTAAAGGTTTCCTGAAATCTCTTTTGAGCTGCCTTCTTAATAAATGAAAATAATTTGATGGATTTGTACAATTTGCTATTTGTAAATTTTCTTGAGCACACAATTGTAAAAAACGTTCCATTCTTCCAGAAGAATGCTCCGACCCCATTCCTTCATAACCATGAGGCAACAACATAACTAATCCGTTTTGAGTTCCCCATTTATCTTCTGCAGAACTAATAAATTGATCAATAATTATTTGAGCACCATTATTAAAGTCTCCAAATTGAGCTTCCCAAATAATTAAACCATTCGGTGTATTAAAGGCATAACCATAATCAAAACCTAAAACTGCGTATTCAGAAAGTAATGAGTTGTAAATAGAAAATTCTCCCTGATCTTTTGAAAGGTGGTTTAACGGGACAATTCTTTCTTCATCATCTTCTGTTTTCACTACTGCATGACGATGTGAAAAGGTTCCCCTTTCAACATCTTGACCTGAGATTCGTATCGGAAAACCCTCATCAAGAAGAGTTGCATAGGCTAATAATTCACCCATGGCCCAATCTAAACGATCTTCTTTCAGCATTGACAACCTATCATTAAAGAGCTTAACAATTTTTCTAAAGTATTTCTTACCTTCAGGAAGAGCATGCATGCTATTGGCAAGCTCTATCAATGTTTTTTCATTAACACTAGTATCTGGTGACTGGATAAAGTCCGAAGATTTTCCCTTTCTAAATTCTTTCCATTTGTCTTCTAAAAAATCGGTAACCTTTGCCTTTTGAATTTGTTTAGCCTCAACTAATCGATCTTGTAACATTGAGTCAAAATCATTTTCCATTGCCTCTCCTTCCTGTATACTAACTACATTTTCATCGATTAATTTTTTAAGGTATATTTCTCTTGGGTTTGCATGCTTAGCAATTTCTTTATATAATTTTGGCTGAGTAAATTTAGGTTCATCTCCCTCGTTATGACCATATTTTCTGTAACACAATAAATCAATAAAAACATCTCTAGAAAATTCTTGTCTGTACTTTAAAGCAATTTGTATTGTTTGAACAACTGCTTCAATATCGTCACCATTAACATGAAAAACAGGACATAAAGTTGTTTTAGCAACATCTGTACAATAAGTACTAGATCTTGCATCTAAATAATTAGTTGTAAAACCAATCTGGTTGTTAATTACAATATGTAAAGTTCCACCTGTACCGTAGCCATCTAATTGTGCCATTTGAATTACTTCATAAACAACTCCTTGACCTGCTACAGCAGCGTCTCCATGAATTAGAATTGGAACAATCTTAGCTGCATCTCCATTTAATTCTTGATCAATTTTAGACCTTGTAATGCCCTGAACAATCGGATCTACAGCTTCTAGATGTGATGGATTTGGGGATAAAGTTAAACGAACTTCTTTTCCATTATCTGTAGTGTTTTCAGATGTGAAACCTAAATGATATTTAACATCCCCATCGAAAAGGCTATCCTCATCGTAAATTTTACCTTCAAACTCACTGAAAATTTCTTTATAAGTTTTATTAAAGATATTAGCCAGAACATTCAACCTTCCTCTATGGGCCATTCCCATAACAAATTCTTGAACACCAAGCTCTGCTCCTTTTTCAATTAGTACGTCTAAAGCAGGAATCAATGCCTCTGCTCCTTCAATTGAAAAACGTTTTTGACCTACAAATTTTTTCTGTAAAAATTGTTCAAAAACTGTAGCCTGATTAAGCTTGTGCATAATTTGCTTTTTCTCTTCAATAGAAAGAACCGGTCTGTTTTTAATTTCTATTCTATCTCTTATCCATCGAACTCTATTAGGATGTCTTATGTACTGATATTCAATACCAATAGATTCGCAATATGTTTCTTCTAAATGATCAATGATATTTTGTAAAGTCGTTGGACCTATTCCTATTTGATCTCCTGCCTGAAAGATTTTCTTTAAATCACTTTCTTCCAAACCGAAATTAGTAAACTTTAGAGATGGAGAGTATTTTCTTCTTTCTCTTACAGGATTAGTTTTGGTAAACAAATGACCTCTAGATCTATATTCATCAATCATTTTAATGACCATGAATTCTTTTTTAACATTTAAAGGAATTTCATCACCCTCTTGCTCATAATTTTTTTTAGCAAATTCAAAACCATCAAAAAATTTTCGCCAACCTTCTTCTACATCATTGTTGTTTGCAAGATATTGATTGTATAAATCTTCAATAACTTCTCCGTTGGCATTGCTTAAATAGGAATGTTTATCCATTATCATCATTAAAAATTATTACAAAGTTAAAATTTTAATTCAGGTAATTTCTCGAAGAAATACAATTTTATTTAATCCATTTAACTAACAGTTATAATATTGTTTTAATACAACTTTATGAAACTCCCTTTCTATAATTAATAGTGCAATATTATTAATGGAATTATTTGCTACGTTTAGTACTTTTTCCTCATGAATATCAATCCTATACAATAAAGAGAAAAATAAATTTTTCTCTTTAACAATAACCAACTCTAACCAACGAATCAATTCATTGTGAAAAAATTCTAAGTTGCTATTTATATCAAACTTGAATCTAAAACCAGAAAGTAAAAGGTCTTTGTTTAATTGAAAAATCACATCTCTTAAAACACGCTTTGTATTTAAACTAACTCCCCTATATTTTTTAACTAGCATTAATTTTAAATTTATATAAATTAATAGATTTTCAAAATTTTAAATTAGTTTAAACAATAATTTTAACATTAAAAAAACCATTATGTTTACTCATATGAAAGTTTTAATTACTGGTGGTTCTGGATTATTAGGTAAAGCAATTACAAAAAAATTAATTGCTCAAAAAATTGAAGTAGTTCATCTGACAAGATCAAAAAATTCTGCGAGTGGAGTTAAAACTTATGAATGGGACTGGGAAAATAATTCAATAGATGAGGCCTGTTTTAATGGAGTAACTCATATAATTCATTTAGCTGGAGCTGGAATTGCTGAAAATCCTTGGACTATGAAACGAAAAAGAACTATTGTTAAAAGTAGAGTTCTTACAGCAAGACTTATTCATCAAAAGATAATTCAACTTAATTTGCCAATAAAAGCTTTTATTTCAGCGTCTGGAATTGGCTACTATGGAGCAATTACCAATCAAAAAATATATACTGAACAAGACAATCCTCATACTGATTTTATTGCTCAGTGCTGTATTCAATGGGAAGAAGCTGCTGATTTGTTCAATGAGAAAACTAGAGTGGTTAAACTAAGATTAGGTATAATTTTAGACAAAAATGAAGGTGCGCTTGCTAAAATACTTTCTATTATCAAAAAAGGTATAGGAGCTCCAATAGCAAGTGGAAAGCAATACATGCCTTGGATTCACATTGAAGATACTGTTGATCTATTTATCTATTGTCTAATGAATGAAAATTTAAATGGCGTTTACAATGGCGTTGCAGAACAACATGTAAACAATAAAGAATTAACTAAATCTCTTGCTAGTGCAAATAAAAAGAAAATTTGGCTTCCAAATGTACCTGCCTTTATAATGAAAGGCATTTATGGAGAATTAGCAGATATCTTAATTCATGGGGTTAGGGTTAGTAATAAAAAAATATTGGGGACAGGATTTAAATTTAAATTTAAATCACTGGAAAAAGCATTTCATAACATTTATAACTAAACCTCCCTTTTCATTAAATTTTCTGCGAAAGAAAACAATATATTTTTATTCTTAGTAGAGATTGAAAGTCCCTGAATAGCATTTAATGCTTTGTTGTAGTAATCATTTTGCAATATTGACGAAAGACTCTTGACATTTAGCTGGTTATAGATGTTTGAAACTTGCTTAACTTTTTCTTCATTACTTAAATCTAAATTATTTAGAAGTTCAGTGATATTTGCAAGCTGTTCTTTATTTGCTTGAGCTTTTGCAGTAATTAATAACACACTGTGTTTACCTTCAATAATATCTCCTCCAATTTGTTTTCCAAAAACTTTTTGATCCCCATATAAATCTAAAATATCATCATGTATTTGAAACGCTATTCCTAAATTAATACCAAAATCATACATCAATGCTGCGTCATTTGAATCTGCATCACCAATAATAGCCCCTATTTTCAAGGCACATGCAACTAAAACAGCTGTTTTAAGACGAATCATTTTAATGTAATTTTCTATAGAAACATTTTCTCTTGTTTCAAATTCCATATCCAAATCTTGTCCTTCACAAACCTCAACTGCAGTTTTGTTATACAACCTAACAACTTGTTTCAAATGGTGGGGGTAACAGTCAGCAATTAATGAATTTGCCTGGGCAAACATGACATCACCAGACAAAATACCCATATTTAAATCCCATTTAAGATGAACAGGTGACTTACCTCTTCTTAAAGGTGCACCATCCATAATATCATCATGAACTAAAGAAAAATTATGAAAAACTTCAATTCCAATTGCTGGATTTATTGCCTCTTTTGTAGATCCATTAAAAAGCTCTGTTGCAAGTAAAAGTAAAGAAGGTCTAAATCGTTTTCCTCCAAGATTCATTATGTATTTAAACGGCAGATAAATACCGCTATCTGGCAAAGTTTTTAGATAAGAATCTATTTGGATATTTATTTCTTGAGTATACTTTTCCAGCATTATTCTATTGAATTAAACTCAATAAATATTTCCCATAACCAGACTTCAAAAGTGGTTGAGCTAACTCTTTCAATTTTTCTGAATCGATAAAACCTCTAGAGTAAGCAACTGCTTCAATACAACCAACTCCAAGACCTTGTCTCTCTTCGATAGTTTGAACATAATGAGACGCTTGAATTAGAGATCTAAAAGTACCTGTATCTAGCCAAGCTACACCTCTTTCTAGTTTCTGAACTTTCAATTTACCAAGTGCTAAATATTCTTTATTAACATCAGTGATTTCGTATTCGCCTCTTGCACTAGGTTTTAAGTTTTCAGCAATAGCAACTACATCATTATCATAGAAATACAATCCAGGTACAGCAAAATTAGATTTTGGTTTTTCTGGTTTTTCTTCTAATGTTAGCACTGTGTTACTATCATCAAATTCAACCACTCCGTATCTTTCAGGGTCTAGAACATGATAAGCAAACACCAATCCTCCATCTGGGTCATTACATGTTCTTAATTTCTTTCCTAAACCTGAGCCAAAAAAGATATTATCTCCTAAAATAAGTGCAACTTTATCTTTTCCAATAAATTCTTTTCCAATTATAAATGCTTGTGCTAAACCATTAGGTTCTGATTGAATTTTGTAAGTAAACCTACAACCAAGTTTTGACCCATCTCCTAAAAGGTGTTGGAATGCCGGCTGATCGTGAGGTGTTGTAATGATTAAAATATCTTTTATACCCGCATGCATTAAAGTGGACAAGGGATAATAAATCATTGGCTTGTTATAAATAGGCATCAATTGTTTACTAATACCTAATGTTAATGGATGTAGCCTAGTTCCAGAACCACCAGCAAGTATTATTCCTTTCATTTTTCTTCTTTATTTATTATATCTAATTTATCAATATCAATATCATCCTCATTATCAATAAATTCAAGTTTAGATTCTCTAAAAGCTTTAGTAGTCAACATTTTTTCAAGAGTTAACAACAAAGACGGTAGTAAAACTAAATTTGCTAGCATGGCAATAAACAGTGTAACTGAAACTAAAATACCAAGCGCTTGAGTACCTCCAAATTTAGATGCAATAAAAATTGAAAATCCAAAAAACAAAATAATTGACGTATAGATCATGCTCACCCCAGTTTCCTTAATAGCAACAATGGCTGATTTTCTAATATTACCATGATTTGACAATAATTCTTGTCGATATTTTGCTAAGAAATGAATAGTATCATCAATAGAAATACCAAAAGCAATACTAAAAACTAAAATAGTAGAGGGTTTAATTGGAATCCCTACAAAACCCATAATTGCAGATGTTATAATTAATGGAAATAAATTAGGCACCATGGAAACTATTACCATTCTCCATGACTTAAATAAGAAAGACATTAAGATAGATATAACACAAACAGCTATCATCAAGCTTATAAATAAGTTCTTTACTAAATAATTAGTGCCTTTTGTATAAACAATACCAGATCCCGTAATAGAACTTTGTAAATATTTACTTTCAATAGAATTGGTTATTGATTGTTGAAATTCATCTTTTCCGTACTGGACATAAATTTCATTTTCTTCTATAGGGAAATCCATAATTAGCTCTACATCTCCAGCTGTTAAAGAATCTTGAACCATGGATTGAATCCAAAAAGAATTTTGATAAACATTGTAAAAAGAAGAATCTTTTTGTAATTCAGTCAATCCATCAAGATTAGAAATAATAAGATATTCAGGATTTAGAATTTCATCGATTTTAGATTTGACTCTATCATAAAGGCTATCCATAGATGCTGTCCCTATATCTGCTACCTGAACAGTTATTCTAGTTTTAGTATGTGATGAATCAATAAAACTTGAAACAAATGCATTAGAAGATTTGAATTCTTCATTATTAAATGTGTTCTTAAAATATTTAGACTTTACAATAGATGAAAGGTATTTTTTGTCTTTTGAACTACTAAAATCTAAAAAATATTTTTCTTCTTTACCATTTCCATATGCTTGAGAAACAAATTTTATTGCATCTACCAAAGAAAGAGATTTAGATAAATATTTTTCTTGCTTTAATGCAATTTGAAGATTTTGAATTTTAGAAAGATTTGTGAATGTATTGTAAATAGTATCTTTTGACTTAATAACAAGTTCAAAAGGCATGACACCATTTATTTCTGATTCGAAATATTTTAAATCTTTAACTACTTGTTCACTTTTAGGTAATTCATCTACAATATTACCTGTGGTATGCATTAAAGACATACCGTAAAAGCCAATAATCAATAACAATACGGTAACCACATAAACAGCTGTTCTGTAGTTAGTTGATACTACAACTAATTTATCAACAGAAAAATCTAACCATTTTTTATCTAAATGCTTTGTATGTCTAAGACTAGGAGGAGATAAATAACTGTAAATAATTGGAACAACGAGGATGCTTATAAAGAAAATGCAAATAATATTAATGGAAGCAACAATACCAAACTCTTTCATTATACTCGAGTGAGTAAAGACAAAAGTTCCAAAACCCATTGATGTAGTTGCATTGGTCAAAAAAGTAGCGTTTCCTACCTTTCTTATTACACGTTGTAGTGATTTAACTTTATTACCATGACTTCGGTATTCTTGTTGGTATTTATTAATCAAATAAATACAGTTTGGAATTCCAATAACAATCATTAAAGGAGGAATTAAACCCATTAAAACTGTAATCTCGAATCCAAATAAACCAATAGTTCCAAACGACCATGTAACTGCGATTACAACAACAATCATAGAAATCAAAACAACTTTAAAAGATCTGAAGAAGAAAAACAATAATGAAGAAGTAACCAGCATTGCTAAAAGAACGAAAAGAAGGAGTTCTGATTTCACTTTATTCATTGTAACTGAACGAATAAAAGGAAGACCTGAAAAACGAAGCTGTTTAAAAGACGGGGCCATTTCTCTTGCTACTTTTTCAACATCTTCAACTAAAGTTCCTCGATCACTAGAATTGAAAATTTCTTTATTAATAAAAAGCATCATAATGTGCAAATCAGATTCTTCCTTATTAATAATTCCTTTATAAAACTCCAATGACTTTATTACAGATTCAATAGAATCTAGCTCTACTTGACTTTCAACCTCTGAGTTAATAATACGAATGAGCTCAAATTTTTTATCCAACCTGTTCTTAGCTATATTAAACAAATGTGCTTCAGAAAAAACAGAATCAATTGCAGATAGATAAACAGTAGAATTATTTTTTTGTATAGGGATTTTCAGCTCTTTAAGAGCATTCCCCATTTTATACCAGCTATTAAATTTATCTAGCTCATAAAAATTCTCATCATTGGCAGCAATAACAATTATCATCCCATCCTGACCAAAATCATTTTTAAATTGTTTGTACTCAATTTGAGTAATATCATTTGATGGAAGAAGATTAGCAAATTCGTACTGAATACCAACCTTAGTAGCGAAATAACCAAAGAAGATGGTAATTCCAAAGAGAATAGATAGTATTAATGCTCTGTTTCTAAGTATTATATTAGCGATATATTGCCACATGAATTTAAATTGTCAATTCAGTCCACTAAAGTATAAAATTAATACAAGTAGATTATTATTATTATAGCTTATTATCAAAGAGTAAGCCAATTTTAAAAATGGATTTTTTTACATTTGTTTGAATCATGAAAAAAAGTGACACAATAAATATTCTAAACAAATTAACTCTTCAAAGAATTATTAATTTATTCAAACTTTATTCAAGTTTTATTTTTTCAAGAATCACAAAAAAAAGTATTGTTTTTGGGCTCCCAACAGCACTATCAATTGAACCAACCACAGCATGTAATCTAGGATGTCCTGAATGCCCTAGTGGATTAAAGGAATTCACTAGAAAAACTGGTAATTTAAAAACTAATTTAAATAACAAAATAATAGATGAATTACATAAAAAATTATTATATATAAATTACTATTTTCAGGGGGAACCTTTTATCAATCCTTTAATTTTTGAATTTATTAAAAAAGCTAATTCAAAAAATATATATACTTCCACATCAACAAATGCTCATTTTTTAACTCCTCAAAATTCCATCAAAACAATTGAATCTGGATTAGATCGTTTAATAATTTCC
>Ga0315322_10001526_pt1 | contig 17969 bp, 13 predicted proteins | sample M110021515metaG_FD_203461 | JGI IMG/M metagenome (GOLD analysis project Ga0315322, IMG submission 203461) | Ammonia-oxidizing marine archaeal communities from Monterey Bay, California, United States - M1 100m 21515 | ecosystem: Environmental > Aquatic > Marine > Intertidal zone | place: USA...
GTGGAGTTGGGTGTTTATACCTCCATAAATAATAATAATTTTTCATCCCTACCATCAGAGCACTATCTCCTATAATGTAACCAAGTTGACTTAAAAATACAGCGCCTTTATTGTAAGCATTTGTTCCATATACATAATTTCGTTTATAAAAATCTGCATGAGTAGATAAAGGCTCTTGAAGATCAGAATTAGCTAATCTATAATAACCAGCATATTGTCTAGACAATGGGTTCATATAGTTTGTGTTGTATAAATGATCCATTGTTTTATACTGAGCATATGTGCAAAACCCTTCATCCATCCATTCATACTTAGACTCATTAGTCCCTAACAAACCTTGAAACCAGCTGTGAATAGATTCGTGAACAGTAACACTTACCAAACCTTTAAACGAGCCACCAGCTGCAATTAGAGTACACATGGGATATTCCATTCCTCCATCGCCACCTTGAATAATAGAATATTGTTTGTATGGATATTCACCAAAGTTTTTGTTTACAAACTCAAAAGATTTAACGGCATATTCCTTTAAATTTAGCCAGTTCTCATTCAATGAGTCGTCTAGATGTAAATAATGAATAACCATACCATTATTAAGCTGACTAGTGTCGTGAATGAAATTAGGATCTGCAGCCCAAGCAAAATCATGTACTTTTTCTGCTTTAAAATGCCAATTGATGTTTTTGTCAGTTAATTCCTTGAGAGGTTTCTTTGTGTCCTGATATCCATAACCTACTTCATTTGAGTTTTGTAATAACCCAGTACCTCCTAAAACATAAGATGAATCAATAGAAATTTTCACATCAAAATTTCCCCAAACACCATGGAATTCTCTACCTATATAAGGATTCGTATGCCATCCGTCTTTATCGTATTCACACAACTTTGGATACCACTGTGTCATAGAGAAATCTACACCTTCAACATTGTGTCTGCCAGTTCTTCTAATTTGAACAGGAACCTGACTATTAAAATCCATAATTAAGGTGGTTTTGCCATTTGGTTTCAAAGGCTTATCTAAAAACACTTCCAAAATTGTTCCTTCAATATTAAATTTTAAATCAGCATTTTTCTGAGAAATTGATTTAATATTATGATATCCTATTTCATCTTTATTTAAACCTGCTATTCGATCTCCAACTCTAGAGTCTGGATCTTCAATTGTTCTAGATCGTACGTCCATCATTGAACCAGGTTGGAAAGCATTATAATACAAGTGATAGAAAACTTTAGATAAAGTATCGGGAGAATTATTAGTATATACTAATTCTTGATGACCAGAAAATTTATTTTCTTCAGCGAAAAAATTTATTTCCATTTTGTAATCCACATGTTGTTGCCAATAGCCACGTTGTGACAGCAATGAAAAACAAGTGAAAAATAAACTAATTGTAATTGTAACTCTTTTCATTTATATAAACATTTCTTTTTTTAAGTCTAACCATTCTAAAGTACTGTTGCAAAAAATATCCTCTACAACAGATTTTTCAAGATTCATTTCTTCAATAAACTTGCCAATCTCCAAATCTCCTAAAGGAAACGGGTAGTCACTTCCTAATGTTATTCTTTTAGAACCTTGTAGTTTTAAAATATATTCTAACATTAATGGATCATGAGTAATACAATCCACCCAATACTTTCCGCAATATTCTCTCGGATTAACAGGGTTATCAATTGCAACTAAATCTGGTCTACAATTAAACCCATGTTCTATTCTACCTAAAGTAGCTAGAAAAGAACCACTTGCATGACAAAAATTCACTCTTAATTTTGGATATTTATCAAAAATGCCTCCAAAAATCATGGAGCACATAGCTCTTGAAGTTTCGGCAGGCATACCAACCAACCAAGGCAACCAGTATCTACCCATGTGTTTTTTACCCATCATATTCCATGGATGAACCATTACGGCTAAACCTAGTTTTTCACATGCTTCCCAAATAGGGTTAAACTCAGGCTCATTTAAATTTTTATTTTCAATATTAGAACCTATTTGAATTCCAACAAGACCAATTTCTTTAATTCTATGTAACTCTTTTACTGCGAGTTCAGGATCTTGCATAGGAACAGTACCTAGACCGATATAATTTTTCGGATATTTATTAACTAGCTCTGCTAAATCATCATTTAAAAATTCTGCAACTTCTAACCCATCTTTAGGTTTAGAAAAATAGGCAAACAATACTGGAATTGTACAAACAACTTGAACTTTGGTATCAAAAAGTTTGTATTCATTAATTCTAACAGTTGGATCCCAACAGTTTTCATTTATCTCCCTAAAAAATTTATCTCCCTGCATCATTCTTGCCCAACCTTTTTTATGATGATCTAAATGGATAAATCCATCATAACCAAATTTATCTGCCCATCTTGGCAAGTTTTTAGGCATTATGTGGGTGTGCATATCTATCTTAAGCATATTCAATAATTTAATATTTAAGGCACTGGATCATATCCTGAGCCTCCCCATGGGTGACATTTTGAGATCCTTTTCAAAGTCAACCAAAAACCAACAAAAGGTCCTTTTGATTTTAAAGCTTCTACAGCATATGAAGAACAGGAAGGTGTGAACCTACATGAACTTGGAAAGAACGGAGAAATCAACTTTTGATAACACCAAATTGGAAAAATTAATAAGTATCCAATAATTTTAAGCATTATTTTATGCCTAATTTCTTTTTCATGTTTTTGCTTAGAGCATCTTTATGAACTAAAATGTTCATTGTTTTATATTTCACATAAGGGAATGAAGCGAAAAAATATCCATCACATTCATTACTCTTACCCCATGAATTTTTTACAATAAAATATTTAGTTCCTTTTTGATCTTCAACAAGGCCTGTAATGTGCATTCCATGATCATCTGTCGTTTCCTGATTGTCAAAAGCAATTTGACGTTCGTCTTGAGTTACATTTCTTTCTTTAACAGGTGTATTAAACGCATTGCTTATTTTAGCAGCTCCCGCATCACTAAAGTGTTTATTATCTCTACCCTTTTTCTGAATAGTTGATTCATCTTCTGGAAGAATAGCTAAAGCATCTCTATAGCCAAATCCTTTTTCTGAAACATCTGCACCCCAAGCAAAAGTATAATCATTCATAATTGCTTGCTCCATTACTTCCATAAACTCATCTATAGGTAAATTATATCCAGATTGCATAGCCCAATTATCCTGTACTTCAAGAACAAATTTAGAATAAAATGGATGATGAGTATATGAAGTTAATGATATGTAATTATCCATATCAAGTCCTAAAGATTTAGTGTAAGACATCGGTGTATATTCTTTTCCTTCATAGTTGAAAGTGAAATCCTCAACATTGTCTGGCAAGTCACCCAAATATGCATCAAGAATGCCAGTGTAAGCCTTTTTCCAAACAGGTGTTAAGGTTCCATTTTGTGGCTTTTTTGCTAACTCTTTTACAGTTGCACCTAAGATAGCTTCCATTTCTGCATGTCTATGCACTGTATCTCCATAATTTAAACCTTTGTAAACCTCTTCAGGAACAATACCATACCTTCTTATAACCCAAGGTATATCGTGAAAAGCACCACCTGGGCCAAAAGTAAAAGTTCCATACATTCTTAAATAATTTTCGGCTTTTCCAACATAAGCATTTCTAGCAATAAACATTTCTGAAAGGTTATGCTTTCCGTTATTTAATCGAATAATTTCAGATTCAAAAAAAGATAATGAAGAAAAACTCCAACATGTACCTGTTCTTCCTTGGCTCTGAACTTCAGTAGCTTCAATATCTTTGAGCACCTTAAATTTGTATTCGCTACCTTCTTTATTAGTCTCGAATTTTGATTGAGTTACACCAGTTAACGTTGATGCAATAGCTGCAATGAATAATATTTTTTTCATTTTTTTTATTTTTTTATGTTATTGAATAGGTAGTACCTTCTTTTCCATCTTTAATTGTTATGCCTATTTCATTCAATTGATCTCTAATCTGATCTGAAAGCGCATAATTTTTATTGTTTTTAGCTTCGTTCCTAATGGATAACATTAGCTCAACAAGCTGAGCAGATTTATCATTAGATTGCGAGTCAAGATTATCTAAACCAAGAACATCAAGAATGAAGCCATTCATTGTTTTTTGTAAATATATAAATGTCTCTTTAGAAATTTCGCCAAATGAATTAGCATTATTACATGTGTTTACAATAGAAACCAATTCAAACAAAGTAGCTATAGTTTGAGGAGTGTTGAAATCATCGTTCATGTGTTTGTAACAAGCTTCAATGAGGTTAACAATTTGGCTATCTAATTCTGTATTAATATTCTTTTGAACAAATTTCACATTTGACAGAACTTTTTTAGCTTCCATTAATTTGTTGAAACCTTTTTCCGAAGCAGATAATGCAGCACTTGAAAAATCCAATACACTTCTGTAATGTGCTTGTAACATGAAAAAACGCACAACTAAAGGAGAAAATGCTTTTTTTAAAATTTCATTTTCACCAGAAAAAATTTCTTCAGGAAGCAAAGTGTTTCCTGTGCTTTTAGACATTCTTTTTCCATTTAATGTGAGCATATTAGCATGCATCCAATATTTAACTGGGTCAACATTATTTGCACTAACACCTTGTGCAATTTCACATTCATGATGAGGGAATTTCAAATCCATACCGCCTCCATGTATGTCAATTTGATCACCCAAATACTTTGCGCCCATAGCTGAACACTCTAAATGCCAACCCGGAAACCCAGTACCCCAAGGTGAAGGCCATTTCATTATGTGTTGTTTGGAAGCGTTTTTCCATAGTGCAAAGTCTGAAGGATTTTTCTTTTCTTGCTGCCCTTGTAAATCTCTAGAACCTGAAATTAATTCATCTATGTCCCTGCCACTTAATTTACCGTATTGGTACCCATCATTAATGTATTTTTTCACATCAAAATAAACAGACCCATTCACTTCATAAGCATATCCATTTTTAATAATGGATTTTATCATTTCTATTTGTTCAATTATATGGCCTGTAGCAGTAGGCTCAATACTGGGAGGTAGCGTATTGAATAACGACATTACATTGTGGAAATCTAAAGTATATTTCTGAACAATTTCCATGGGTTCAAGCTGTTCAATTTTTGCTTTTTTTGATATTTTATCTTCTCCAAAATCTGCATCGTTTTCTAAATGACCTGCATCGGTAATGTTTCGAACATAACGAACGTTATAACCTAAAAACTTTAAATACCTTACAATAACATCAAAAGAAATAAATGTTCTACAATTGCCTAGGTGAACCTCGCTGTAAACAGTAGGTCCACAAACGTAAATGCCAACATTATTAGACGCTATTGGCTCAAACTTTACTTTTTCACCAATTAAAGAATTGTATAGAAATAGGTTTTTGATCATCTATTATATGTCAAAATTAGATTCTAAATTAACATGGCTTAAAAATTCTTGTTTGAAAGAATCTTTATTAAAATTTCCGGAATATTTAGCAGTAATTGTAGCGCTTTTTGTATCTCTTACACCTCTCATGTTCACACACAAGTGTTTTGCCTCAATAATACATGCTACATCTTCTGTTTTTAAAACCTCTTTTAGTTTATTTAAAATTTGTATTGTTAATCTTTCTTGAACTTGAGGTCTTTTAGCGTAAAATTGAACTATCCGGTTGATTTTTGAAAGGCCAATAATATTATCTCCGGCAATATAAGCTACATGGGCTTTGCCTATAATTGGAACAAAATGATGCTCACATGTTGAATAAACTTCAATGTCTTTTTCGACAAGCATTCCATCATACTGATAATTATTTGGAAACAATGACATTTTAGGAAGGTTTTTAGAATCTAAACCACTAAAAACTTCATTAATGTACATTTTAGCAACTCGATTTGGAGTTCCTTTAAGGCTGTCATCATTTAAATCTAAGCCCATAATTTCCATTATTTTCTGAAAATGATGACTTATTTTAGTGATTTTTTCAGAGTCACTTATAATTATGGCCTTATTATTTACAGGTGTTTCATGGGTACTCATCCAATGATCGTCACCTAATTCTTCAAATTTACTCATTGAGAAAGAATTTTTTCAAACTTTAAAGGCGAATAACCTTATTTATTTGGTGATTTCCAAATAAATTCTCCTTGTTTATTGATATAACCTTCAGTTCCTGACTTGAAATCGCCAATTCTAACTAAAGCAAGTTTATTGTTAAATTCAGAGGGTCTCGAATATTTGAGAGGAATTACTTGTTTACCTTCCAAATCTATATAACCCCATTTTGCATCTTTAGCAATTCCTTTAGAGACATTAGCTCTGCCTTCACAAAAATTCATGCCACCATCAAAAATTGGATTAATCACTACCTTTCCTTCACTATCTAAGTAACCGTATTTTCCACCCCTAAAGCTACCTACTCTAAACAATGCTCTACCTTCATGAAATGCAAAAACCCTGTCGAAATCGGGTTGGATAACAACTTCACCTTTATTGTTGATAAAGCCATATTTGCCCTCCTTCTCAGAACCTTTTCTAAAATCAGCTTTCCCCTCACTAAAGTCAAACACCCAATCGAACTGAGGTTTAATTTCTAATTCACCTTTCAAATTAATAAACCCCCATTTTCCTCCAATTTGAACTCTAGCCAATCCTTCGTGAAAATCATATGCTTTATCAAATTGAGGAGAGATAATCATTTCTCCAGATTTATTGATATACCCAAACTTAACACCTACTTGCAATCTAGCCAATCCTTCGTGGAAAGAATAAGCATAATTACAATTTTCATCATAATTTTTCCCTCCCTTAGGATCAATATAATGCCATCCATTTTCATCTTTTACTGCTGCTAAACCTTCTTTAAAATCTGTACCTCTAGAGTAAATAATCTTAATTACCTGGTCGCCTTTGGAATTGATATATCCATATTTACTACCAATTTTTACTTTTGCGAGGTTTTCACTAAAATCATCTACATCATCATAAATAGCAGATATCATTACTTCGCCAGATTTATTTATAAAACCTTCCTTAGATCCTTTCTTAAATTTATATAGCTCTTGTGATATCCCACTATGTGAAAAGAAACTTACTAAAAAACAAATAATTGTTATTCTCATGATTAATTACGTATTATAGTCGACTAAAGTAATAAATTTAGCAACTTTTTTAATTACTTCATAATTTATGTTATGCCATTTATAAAAATTGAAAAAATAAAGTCTGGATTAATCGGTTTTTGGGAAATAGCTGAAAAAGATGACTTTAATTTAGCAAATTCTATTTTTAAATCATATCATCCCAACTGTAAAAACTACAAAAATGAGTATCGGCAAAAACAAATTTTAGCCACTCGTTTACTAGCAAATAAAATGTGTCCAAAAGAAAACATCTTTCAAGATTCATTTGGAAAACCCCATTTTGAATCTAAAGAAAAGTATTTAAGTATTTCTAATGATCAAGACATCGTAGTACTGTACATATCCAATCAACCTTGTGGAATAGATATACAATCAATAAATAAAAAAATATCCAATATTTCTCATAAATTTCTCAATAAAAATGATTTCGCTAAAGATTATAATGAAAAAGAATTAATTCATTTATGGTGTGCTAAAGAATCGATGTATAAAATATACGGGAATCCTGAAATTTTATTTAAAAAGCATCTAACAATATTTGAAATAAAAGGCGATAACACTTTACATGGAATAAGCTCACAACCAAATTTTTTATTTAATTGTATAATTAATAATTTAAAATTTAAAAATTATTACTTAGTTTACACAAGCAGCTTCAAAGAACTATAAATGAATTTAAAAGACGAGATAACAAATAAATCTAATCTGAAAGAAAAAATGTGGGCGATTTTAATCGATCCAGATAAAACACCTTTTTCAACGTTACCAACGTTAATACAATCAATAAATAGCTGCTCTTGCAACTATATCTTCATTGGCGGAAGTCAAATTTTTAATGTGAATTTTCATGATTATGTTTCTAAAATAAAATCATTATCAACAAAAAAAATCATCATTTTCCCTGGTGACAACACTCAAATATCATCATCTGCAGACGGAATCCTATTGTTAAGTTTAATTAGTGGTCGAAATCCAGACTTACTTATAGGAAAGCATGTACAATCGTCTTATGAATTAAAAAAAGCAGCCATTTCATTGTTGGCTACAGGTTATATTTTAATTGAAGGTGGGGTACAATCCTCTGTTCAATACATAAGCAACACCAATCCAATTCCAAAAAACAAATACAATATTGCTGCAGCCACTGCACTAGCTGGTGAACAATTAGGGCTACATTTAATATATGCAGATGCGGGATCAGGAGCTTTAAACCCTCTTTCAAAAAAAATGATTTCTTCAATTAAAAAACAGCTTTCTATCCCCCTAATTATTGGAGGTGGAATTACATGTTATAATGATATTGAAAATGCATGGATTGCTGGAGCAGATATCGTTGTTATTGGAAATGCTATTGAAAAAAACAAAAAATTAATTGAATTACTTAATAAGAGAATGAAATGCAATTAAATCTATTTACAAGTAACGATAAATTTAGAAGTGAAATTTACATTGTTATTAAATTGCTGGAAAATGGACTTCAAAGTCTTCAAATAAAGAAACCTGATTTTACAAAAAAACAACTCCGTTCATATATTGATCAAATTCCTGAAAAATTTCATAATAAATTAATTATACACTCACATTACAATTTAATTTTCAAATACAACCTAAAAGGAATACATATATCAAAACACTTTAGAAACAAAAAAATAAAATTTAAAACTTTATTATTTCTAATTAAATACTTTAGAAAAGGTAAAATTATCAGCTGCTCTTGTCACAATATTGATAAATTATTAGATGTACCAAAATTTTATACGAATGTTTTCATATCACCAATATTTACTAAAGAGAATAACCTTAATCCATTGTTTCCTTTAAAAACACTAGAAAACATTATTCCACAGCTAGAATCAAAAGTTTTTGCTACTGGGGGAATAAACCTAAAAAACGTTGATTTGATTAAAAATGTTGGTTTTGAAGGCGTTGGATTAATGGGAAGTATCTGGTTTGATGATGCAAAACAACCTTTATTACATTTTAAAGAATCTAAGAAAAAGTTAACAACCTTATCTTAATGACTTTTTTAACCTTATGGTAACTTTTAAAATTAATCTCCGTTAATTGATTGATTCATAAATAGAATTACCATATGTGTTGTAAATTATCCCTTTTTAAATTTTCGATTTTAATCTTTTCGATTTTTATATTTAAGCTCGGCATTTCTCAACCAGCTGAAAAATATAACTCTAGAGAACAATACATTAAAAAATACAGCTCAGAGGCTGTTAATCAAATGGTGCAATATAAGATCCCAGCAAGTATAACTTTAGCGCAAGGAATTTTAGAAAGCAACAATGGAAATTCTGAACTTGCAAAATATGGAAACAATCATTTTGGAATAAAATGCCACAAATGGGAGGGTGAAGGAATATATCAAGATGATGACGCTAAAAATGAATGTTTTAGAAAATACTCCTCTGCTCTTGAATCATTCAAAGATCATTCTTTATTCTTGTCTAAAAGAGGAAGATATTCTTTTCTTTTTAATTTAAAATTAGAAGATTATAAAGGTTGGGCCAAAGGATTAAAAAAAGCTGGTTATGCAACCAATCCGCAATATGCGAACATATTAATCTCTTTGATAGAAAAACATGAACTATATCAATTTGACAAATCATCAATATTGGCAAAAAATATACCAACTCAAAAACAAAACACAAAGCATGATTTAATGCTTAAAAAACAAAACAAGCATTCTGTATCAATCCATCAAAACAACATAAAATACATTACAGCTAAAAGTGGTGATACGTTTTATAGCTTAGCAAATGAATTTGAAATGGGATTATGGCAAATTTACAAGTACAATAACCTAGATAAAGGAGATATATTAAAAATAAATGACATCATATTTCTTCAGCCAAAAAGAAATAGGTGTAATGTTAAATTCCATGTTGTAAAAAATGGGGATAATATTAAATCCATTTCTCAGTTTTATGGATTGAAACTTAAAAAAATCTTAAAAAGAAATGATATGTCTATTGAAGATTCACTTCTAATTGGATCTAAAGTATATTTGAGAAAATCCAAAAAATAAATTGTGCAAATAAATTAGATGTTTAGTTTAGTCCTAAATTAATAATCAATGATATCAAACGAGCAATTAGAAGAGTTGTGTAAGCGCCTGGATGCGTTGAGGGGGTACCTTTGACGTTGAAACAAAAAAAACTGAAATAGCTGAAGAAGAGCTAAAAACACAAGACCCTGAATTCTGGAATGATCCTAAGGCTGCAGAATTAATACTCAAGAAAATAAAAAAGAAAAAATTTTGGGTGCTTTCATGTGATAATATTCAAAATCAAATTGAAGATTTACAAGTGCTTTATGAGTTTTTCAAAGAGGGTGAAGTTGATGAAGTTGAAATCAAAAAAAATTACGATAAATCTGTGAATTCAATCGAAGAATTAGAGCTGAAAAATATGCTGTCTAGTGAAGAAGACAATCTTGATGCTATTCTTCAAATTACAGCTGGTGCCGGAGGAACAGAAAGTTGTGATTGGTCATCTATGCTTATGCGCATGTATTTAATGTGGGCAGAAAAAAACAATTATAAGGTTAAGGAGTTAAATCTTCAGGATGGTGAAGTTGCAGGCATAAAAACAGTAACATTAGAAATTTCTGGAGATTTTGCATTTGGTTACCTCAAAGGAGAAAACGGAGTACATCGACTTGTTAGGGTTAGTCCATTTAATGCTCAGGGTAAAAGAATGACTTCTTTTTCATCTGTTTATGTATACCCGTCAGTAGATGACACCATTGACATAAAAATTAACCCATCTGATATATCTTGGGACACCTTTAGAAGTGGTGGAGCTGGTGGCCAAAATGTAAACAAAGTTGAAACAGGTGTGCGTTTAAAACATGCTCCAACTGGAATTGTAATAGAAAATACAGAATCTAGATCACAATTAGCTAACAGAGAAAAAGCAATTCAGCTATTAAAATCTCAGTTATATGAACTTGAGATAAGAAAACAAAGAGAAAAACAAAATGAAATTGAAGCTGGTAAAATGAAAATTGAATGGGGGTCTCAAATAAGGAGCTATGTATTGGATGATAAAAGAGTAAAAGACCATAGAACTAATTTTCAATCAAACGATCCATTTAAAATATTAGATGGTGATTTAGATTCTTTTTTAAAAGCATTTTTAATGGCAACTGGTGAAGCCAAATAACTCTCTTTTTTTATAAAAAAATTAATTGCTATTTTCTTCATTAATTTAATAGCAAATTTCACGCAACCTATTCTTATTGCTTTTCGTCTATAATTAGTTATTTTTGCAAACTTGTTTATTTAATTTTTTATAAAAAAGGTCATTATATGAGAAAAGTATACCAGCTCTCCCTAATTTTATTATTTTTTTCTTTTTCCACATCATTGTTTTCTCATGATGGAATAAAAAAAGGTTTTCATTTTACTGAAAATAAAGGTCAACATGGAGACAATGTTGCTTTTCATAGTAAACTTCATGTTGGAAACATGTTTTTAGAAAAAGATCGCTTTACTTTTGATCTTTTTTCTGCACAAGAAATGAATTCTTTATTCGAAACAAAACACACTTCAAGGGAAGAAAAAAATGGAATTCCTCAAATTCAAAAAAGACAACCAGAAATAGATCCTTCAATAATTGAAAAAAAATTCAAAAAGCATTCTTACTCTATGATTTTTAATGGATCAAACTCTAATCCATCTATCATACCTAACTTAATGCTTTCTGGTGCTAAAAATTATTTTATTGGAAATGATAAATCAAAATGGGCCTTCGAGGCAAAATCTTACAAATCGGTAAGGTATAATGAACTCTACGATAACATTGACATGGAAGTTTACTCAGAATTTGAATGGATGAAATATGATTTCATTGTTCATCCTGGAGGAAATCCTAACGAAATCCAAATAAACTATGAAGGTGTTGATGGACTTAGCGTTAATTCAAAAGGAGAATTAATTATTGAATTATCTACAGGAGAAATCAAAGAAGTTAAATTAAAAGCCTATCAAGATTTAAATGGTAAAAGAGTTTCTGTTCCTTGTTTTTTCAACATCAATGGCACAGAAATATCTTATAGTTTACCTAAAGGTTACGACACAAACTTTGATTTAGTGATAGATCCGATATGGGTTTTTTCTTCTTTATCTGGATCAACAGCTGACAATTGGGGTTTCACATCAACTTACGACACTTTAGGTAATCTTTATTCTGCTGGAATTGCATTTGGCAATGGTTACCCTGCCACAGTAGGTGCATATTCTACGACTTCATTAGGTGGTGATTTTGATATTTCAATTACTAAATTTGACCCTACTGGTGCTAATGTTTTGTATGCTACATACTTAGGAGGTAATGACAATGAAATGCCACACAGTTTAGTACATGATTCTCAAAACAACCTAGTTATATTGGGCTCCTCATCTTCTACTAACTACCCTACACCTGGCGGATATGATCAAACATTTAATGGGGGATGGACTGGGACTTCTGCAAACATGTGGGGATCTCCTTATTCAAATGGAGCAGATATTATTTTAACAAGATTAAATAGCTCCGGTAATATCATTAATTCCACATACATTGGAGGTAGTGATAATGAAGGTATTAATGAAAGCATGGTGTATAATTATGCTGATCAAGGTAGAGGTGAATTAGTATTAGATGCAAATGATGATGTTTATGTAGCAACTTCTTTATGGTCTGATGATTTCCCTGGGATATCTGGTGGTTCAATCAACAATGGAGCCGGATGGGGAGCTCAAGATGCTGTAGTTTTTAAAATGAACAGTACTTTATCTTCTTTAGACTGGGCAAGATATTTAGGTGGGACTGACTATGAATGTGGTAATTCAATAAGAGTTTCTGATCAAGGAACTGTTTTTGTTTGTGGAGCTACAACAAGTTCTGATTTAGGTGCAACTGGTGGGGTTTATGATCAAACCTTTAATGGAGTATGGGACGGATATATTGCTAGCTTTAATGCCAATACAGGAGCCCCTATAGCAAGAACATACATTGGAACTTCTGAATATGACCAAACGTTTATTTTAGAAGTTGATGATCAAGAAGATGTATATGTAGTTGGTCAAACTTTGGGCAGCTACCCAGTAGTTAATGCTGCTTATTCAAATGCTAATAGTGCACAATTCATTCATAAATTGAACTCTTCATTAAGTTTAACCGATTACAGTACAATCTTTGGTTCTGGATCATTAACAGGCCCTCCAAATCAACAAAGTATTGATATTTCACCTACTGCTTTTTTAGTTGACCATTGTGGAAATGTATATGTTTCTGGATGGGGGGGGGGATTTAATAGCGCCACATCTTTTTCTGGTGTATACAATCCCTTTGCTGGAGGTAGTACTAACGGGTTACCCCTTACTGCTGATGCTCAACAAAGTTCTACAGACGGAAGTGATTTTTACTTTTTTGTAATGGAAAGAGATGCAACTGGTCTTCTTTATGGAACTTATTTTGGAGATCCTAACGTAGCTGAACATACGGATGGTGGAACTAGCAGATTTGATCCTGATGGAGTTGTCTATCAATCTGTATGTGCTGCTTGTAACTCTCCTTGGACATTCCCAACAACTCCAGGTGTTGCCTATCCAAATAGTGGAACCGCAGGTCAAGCATTTTTCTGCAACATGGGGTCAATCAAGTTTGAATTTGATTTTCAAGGTGTTGAGGCTACAGCTAACGTACCAGCAAACCTTACTATGTGTACAACAGATTATTCTGTAGACTTCACTTCAACAGGTACAAACCCACAACATTTTTGGGATTTTGGTGACGGATCTGGAACATCTACAGCAGCAAACCCTACCTATACATATGCAACAGTTGGAATATACAATGTTATGTATGTTGCAATTGATCCATCAAGCTGTAATATTTCAGACACAGCTTACTTTAGTGTAGAATTAATTCAAGCACCAACATTCAATGCTAACTTTAACCTTCCTAATATACCTCCATGCTCTGATCCTGCATCAGTTACTGTAAATGCAAATGTTTCTGGAACAGGAATAGATTCATTACAGTGGGATATGGGAGATGGTACAATTTATACAGACATAAATTCAATTTCTCACTCTTATACAAGTCAAGGCATATATCCGATTGAGGTTATTGCCTGGGATTTAACTTGCGGCTTTAGTGATACAATTGTTGATACTCTAAATTTTATAACTGCTGTTTCAAATGCAGTTGCTACAGCTCCAGCTGACACAACACTTTGTTCTTCACCACCTTATAATATGAACTTTACATCTGATGGCAGTACTCCAAGTGTTTTTTGGGATTTTGGAGATGGCAATACTTCTACCCTTCCAAATCCAACAAATGCTTTTGCTGATAGTGGTACCTATCAAGTTATGTTCATTGCTATTGATCCTAACACTTGTAACCTTGAAGACACAGCTTATTTTACTGTTGAACTTCTTCAGGCGGCAACCTTTAGTGCACAAATAAGTGTACCAACAATTCCACCTTGTTCTGATCCAACTCTTATTCCACTAAACGCCTCATTTACTGGAACAGGAGCAGATTCTTTAGTTTGGGATTTAGGAGATGGAACCATTTACACAGATTCTACAAATTTCACCTATTATTATTCTAATCCTGGAGTTTATACAGTTTCAATGACTGCATGGGATCTAACTTGTAACAATACCAATACCATTTCGCAGGTAGTTGATTTCAACTCTACATTTTCAACAGCTACTGCAACTGTACCGCCTGATACATTACTTTGTTCTTCTCCACCATTTAACATGGATTTTACTTCAAACGGAAGTACTCCAGATGTTTTTTGGGATTTTGGTGATGGCAATACTTCTACCCTTCCAAATCCAACAAATGCTTTTGCTGATAGCGGAACCTATGTAGTTATGTTTATAGCAATTGATTCTACAACTTGTAACATAGCTGATACTGCTTACTTCACTGTTGACCTTCAACAAGCGGCAGTTTTTAATGCTCAATTTAATGTCCCTACAATTCCACCATGTTCTGATCCAACACTTATTCCATTAAATGCTTCATTTACTGGAACAGGAGCTGATTCTCTCGTTTGGGATTTAGGTGATGGAACCATTTACACAGATTCTACAAGTTTTACTTACTATTATGCATCTTCTGGAATTTATACAGTTTCAATGACAGCATGGGATTTCACTTGTAACAATACTAATACAGTTTCACAAGTAGTCAATTTCATATCTTCTTTTTCAACAGCTACTGCAACAGCACCAAACGACACAACTATTTGTTCAACTCCACCATACAATATGGATTTCACATCAGATGGAAGTACTCCAGATGTTTTTTGGGATTTTGGTGATGGCAATACTTCTACCCTTCCAAATCCAACAAATGCTTTTGCTGATAGTGGTTTTTATCAAGTTATGTTTATAGCTATTGACTCTACAACCTGTAACACAGCTGATACCGCTTATTTTGATGTTGAAATTATTCAAGCTCCAACATTCATAGCAAGTTTTAATTTACCCGTAATTCCTCCATGTTCTGATCCTGATTCTGTAACAGTAAATGCTAATTTTTCTGGTTCAGGAATTGATTCATTAGTTTGGGATATGGGTGATGGAACTCAAATATTCGATTCCACATCGATTGCATACAATTATACTGCAGAAGGTATTTATAATATTTCTGTTTCAGCTTGGGGCTTTTGTGGTAACGACACAACAATTTCAGAAATTTTCAACTTTAATACTGATAGCTCTTTAGCTGTGGCATATGCTCCTGAAGACACGCTGCTCTGTACTACACCACCATTTTCAATTGGGTTCAATTCATATGGTTCGAATCCTTCACAATTGTGGGATTTTGGAGATGGAAATACATCAACTGATCCTAATCCGAACCATGTTTTCGCTGACACCGGCAATTACGTAGTAACTTACATTGCAATTGATAGTAGTTCATGTAATATTTCAGATACAGCTGTATTTAATGTTACTTTATTACAGGCTGAACAATTCTCTGCTGAATTAAATTTCGACCCACCTCCACCATGTGGTATAGATAGTATGCTTGTAGAATTAGCATTTACTGGAACTGGTGCTGATTCGCTAATTTGGGATATGGGCAATGGAGATATATTTAACGATTCAAATGTAAATTATTATTACACAGTTCCTGGAACTTACCAAGTTGCTTTAACGGCTTACGATTTAGAATGTGATTATGTAGAAACAATTAGTGAAGCAGTTGTTTTTGCTGGGAATTTCAATACCGAAGACGTTGTTCCTAATGTCTTTTCACCAAATGGTGATGGAGATAATGATCAATTAAGATTCATTAGAGTTAATGATACTAAAGAATTCAAAATAACAATTTACAATAGATGGGGAGCTGTAATTTATGAATCTACCAATGCAAATGTAAGTTGGGACGGCAACTCTCCTGGAGGAAAGCTTGCTACTGCAGGGGTTTACTTTTTCGAAATTAGATATACAGATAAATGCAGTGAAGATGAAAAGCTAGAGACAGGATTCATTCATTTAGTAAGGTAATAATATGAAATACTATCACAATCCTAGATGTAGAAAAAGTAGAGAAGGGTTATCCATTTTAGAAGAAAGAGGTCTTTCACCAGAAATAGTTTTGTACTTGAAAGACAATCCCTCCAAATCAGAGATTATAGATGTGATTAGTAAACTAGGAGTTCATCCTTTGGATCTTGTTAGAAAATCTGAAAAAATTTATAACGAAAAATATAAAAACTGTTCTCTGAATGAAGGGCAATTAATTGATATGTTGGTAGAAAACCCTATATTAATTGAACGCCCTATTTTCATTAATGAAGATAAGGGGGTAATTGGAAGACCTCCAGAAAAAGTGTTAGAAATAATCTAAACTTTTTCTTGAAAACCTCTTTTAGCTAATTGTGCTTTCATTATTGAAATTATGCCCCAATGAACCCATAGGCCAATAAAACCGGATAAGAATAGTAAAATCCAGAAAGCCATACCAAAGAAAAATAAGAAAATTGCAATACCTATTGACATATCGATTAATTTTGAAAACGATTTCTAAAGCGAAAATAATATAAAAATTTAGATGTAATGGATTTTAGAATTGAAAAAGACACAATTGGTGAAGTAAAAGTTCCTTCTGATAAATATTGGGGTGCACAAACAGAAAGGTCAAGAAATAATTTTAAAATTGGCAAATCAGGTTCCATGCCTATTGAAATTATTCACGCATTTGCATATTTAAAGAAAGCAGCTGCAATTACAAACAACAAATTAGAAGTTCTAGATAGTGATAAAATGCAATTAATATCAGCTGTCTGTGATGAAATTATAAATGGAGACCATGACAATCAATTTCCTTTGGTAGTTTGGCAAACTGGTTCTGGAACTCAAAGCAACATGAATGTAAATGAAGTTATTTCTAATAGAGCTCATGTTTTAGCTGGAAATAATCTAGGAGACGGAGAGAAAACATTGTCTCCAAATGATGACGTTAATAAATCTCAATCTTCAAATGACACATTTCCAACAGGGATGCACATTGCTTGTTATAAGATAATAGTTGAGAAAACTATTCCAAAGATTGAACAATTAAGAGAAACTCTAAAACAAAAAAGTGAATCATTTAAAGATGTAATTAAAATTGGGCGGACTCATCTTATGGATGCAACACCACTAACTCTTGGTCAAGAGTTCTCAGGATATGTATCTCAAATAGATCACGGAATAAACGCTTTAAAAAACACTTTACCACATTTAGCTGAACTTGCTTTAGGAGGAACAGCAGTAGGGACAGGGTTGAATACTCCTAAAGGATATTCATTATTAGTCGCCAAAACAATTGCCGATCTAACAGGGCTTCC
>Ga0315322_10001527_pt1 | contig 17968 bp, 14 predicted proteins | sample M110021515metaG_FD_203461 | JGI IMG/M metagenome (GOLD analysis project Ga0315322, IMG submission 203461) | Ammonia-oxidizing marine archaeal communities from Monterey Bay, California, United States - M1 100m 21515 | ecosystem: Environmental > Aquatic > Marine > Intertidal zone | place: USA...
ATTAGTTGCATCGGCAAGTTGACCTGTTAGAGGAATTATTTCTCTACCAAACTCATCGTCTTGTGTTGGTAAACATGCCACCACATCATTCAATCCGGTCTCTGCGTCGTTAAGAGTCACTCTCGCACAATAGTGACGTCTCTCGGGCTTACTTTGTAATCTTTCTTGGCGTCTATCAGCCATGTCTTGAAGATCTTGAGCATGTGCTTCTTCTTTAATTTTATCGTCCACGTGTGCTTCACAATCTTTCTTAGTCATTCCATCCAATGTAAAAAAGTTATATTCGCATTCTTTCTTATCTCTATTATAATTGTAATGTTTTCCTAACACACCAATTAACAAAAAGGTTAAACCTATTGCCACGATAGCAATTATCGCGATTATCCAAAAAGTTTTAGTTTCCATTCTTTTGTTAATTGGAAAATTTAATTATCTAATTTTTCTTCGATTTCTGATTGACATTCTTTGATAATTTCGAGAAATCTGTAATAAGGTCCTGCCATAAATTCTTTGACGGCACCAGACATGATAACATTACCACTATGGAAAACGAGAAATGTATTGTAACGTTTCTTTTCCAACTCTTTTTTACGCTCGGCTTGTGTCAATGTATTCAAATAATCATCGTATGTGATCTTGTGAGACGACCATTCTGCTGTATTTATATCCAGTCTTTCCTCGTGAATTTTTTCATAAGGGATGGTTTCCATGGGAAATTTAATATTAACACCCGTATACCCAAAACTCGTTTCAAGAAGCGAGTTGAAATTCGTGTTGCTATTGAAAAATTGATCCAGATGGCTCCTGTTTACTAAAAATCCAAGGGAAAAGTCCACGTTAGTCATAACAACTTTAAACATGACTTTCAACATATTTCCCTCAACTGAATAAAGAGTGTGATCAGATAGGCTAAGAATACTATTCCACAAATGCTTTACGCATAAAATAGCATGTTCGTTTGTTTTAACACCGGTCATTTGAAATTTACCATTAGTAGATAGTTTGAAATTTACCAACTTTTTCTTGACACGCATTACGATAGACAATGCGTTTCTGAAATACTTTCCTTGTTTCTTCTTTGGTTTCAAATCAACTCCACGAAGATGTTCGAAATATTTAAGAGTAATAATAGAACCAGATGGTACATTTTCATTTGGATCAGGTACATAAATATTTTTCTTTCTCCCTCTCTTCTTTTTAACAACAGTATAATCAGTTACTGGGAGGTTCTCGAATAGCTTTTGTATATCGTAGCGAGCGTTAGTCTTTGCTATTACCGTTTTAGTGGAAACTTGGATGTTCTTGAAATCAGGCATTACTGGTTTTTTCGGTTTCGTTGTCATTTTTATTTTCTTTTGAAATTCTTTTAAATTCATTTTTACTTAAGTTCTATTTTACCAAATGCCTTGTAAAAATTTTTAATAGTACCGCCATGTTTCCTGTAAACAGCGGACCTGGAACTAAAATGCTTTTTCAGCGTTCGAAAGTCATCTACAAAGTCAAAGATCAATGGAGAGCCGTGTTCTGTTCTAAATACTCGTCCTAAGTACTGAATAAAATATTGTTCCACGTCGGCTGCAATCATTAATGCATTGAGTTTTGGGTGATCAAAACCAACACCCGCTTTCTGAACAGTGGCTACTAAAACCCTAGCATTTGTGTCAAATGATCTTTTAACACCCACTAAGGATGTTACATCAATGTCTATATCTGTTAACATCTTTTCCAACTTTTTAGCGTGAGACACACGTTTACATAAGATTAAGAAACAATGTTCTGGAAACATTTGAATAATATGGACGATCAATTTGTTACGGGGTTCCGAATTTGCTTGTGAATTAAGAATAGAATTCCAATCAAGCGTACCGGTATTGGTAGTTTTAACTTCAAGTGCAACGTCAACATATTTCCATGTTTCTACTTTATACGCTGTGTGAGCTCTGTTTAATTGTCTGTGAACCTGTTTGTCTCCAAAATAAGCATGTAATAAAGCATCCATACCATCGGGACGTGTTGGCGTGGCACTTAGACCGAGAGCATATCTTGGGTGAACGTAATGAAAAGCAGTAGATAACTTTTCGGTACCCAATAGGTGCATTTCGTCAGCAATCAATGTTCCTATATGGTCAAATTTATCGTCTGAAAACTTAGGAATGTTAATGGCATTAACAATGTAAAAATCTTGATCGGTTGGGATATCTTTTTTGGTTTTGATTTTGTAAATTTTGGCTTCGGGGCAAAACTTTTTGATTGATTTTTCCCACTGATCCATGAGTACAAGTCTCGTAACCACAACCAAAACTGGCATACCAATTGCTATGGAGATATTAATAGAAGTAGCTGTCTTACCACCACCCGTGTAAAGAGAAATAATACAACTAGAGTTTTTATTTAGTAACGATACTGCTTCCTTTTTGACTTGTTTTTGTAGTTTTCTCAAAGTACCATTAAATTTCAACCCCGTTTTTCTAAAACTAGACCTCCCGGGTCTTTCTAGATTCAACACCTTATAACTATAGTTAAACGGTACGTGAATATATTCGCCTCGAATTTCAAATGCATAAATAGTATTACCGTCATCTTGACCGAATTGTTGTGCGTAATAAGATGCTTTTGTTGTAAATTCTAGATCATTTCCTATCTGTTTTCGTTTTTCGTCTGTTAAATTATCAAGTAAAACTTTAATCGACATTTAATATATTACTGTAAAGTTATATATTCATTTTTAACGAAATAGTAGAAAAAGGATTATTATCGTCATAATAATACCCCCAGCGATGATTCCAATTATAGCACCAGTACTTAATTCTTTTTCACCGGGTTTACGATAACCACCAGGTGATGGTGAATTTTCTGGCTTGGATATCTTAATATTGTCTGAATAAATACAAGCTCTAGGTACCGATTTACCTTTTGTATTTGTTAATTTCCCCGCTTTAGCGGATAAATAATTAGACCAATCAGCTATTGTATTGTCGTCTGTATGAGTCTGTGACATAACACGACTCCTAATAGTTTCGCCGCTAATAAATGACCCATTTGTTGGAAGTAGTTTATCTAGTTCGGTAAAAAGGGATAAATTCTCCCCAGAATCACATGGTTTAGATGAAAGAATATTTAGTTCTTTATGAGGGTCACACTTTATCGAATCTGGACCACCACATGGTGCGGCTGTTGGGATTAATCCACAATACATGCTAAAAAATTTGGCCTTTGACCCAGCATTTGCTAGGGCGATTTGATTTGCAAAATTGTTACTATTTGGTCTACTACCCACTGGTGATTGAAAAGGTATACTCCATTGTACGAGTAAATTAGCAGGATACATTGCTAATCCAAAATAACCTCCGCCATTTCCTGCACCAGCAGGCCACACAGTTCCCCAAGAATTTCTAATTATCCAGTACCATCCCAGTGGATACTTAAATTCTGAACCTAAATGAATGCCGACCATACTACTTATTTGCGCCCCTTTTCCTACCCCGAAACAAGCATCTAATGAACTTATGGCTCTATCATGTACCTCTTTGCTATGATCCCATCCAACGACAGTGACGGCATGTCCACCCATAACTTTCTGGTCGTGTTTCATATTTTGAACGTAAACGTTGACCTTCATGTTGGTTCCTCCTTTTTTAACCCAAGAAATGTTAGGATCTTCAGTATCATTGAGATATTGTTTAATCTTAGGATTAGTAAAATCACCACCGCCGGGAAAAAATCCACCCATAATAGTTATACCTACTGGAAAAGAACCAGTACTTTCTAGAAATTTCTGCATTTGTACCCTATTTGCCAAACTCATCGGTATCGTTTTCGAAATGTTATTAAAATCATCCGGTGGATATTGAGGACTTAACAGAGCACATGATCCTAAACTAGAATCACCAGACGTATTGTTAGATACAATGCTTGCAATTCTGAATTGCCAATGTTCTCCTTTTTCAGGCTTTGCTAAACACGGGGGGCCTGCCATATTGTCGTTTCCTATACCTTGATATTTTTTCATTATTTGATTACAATTCTCACAATCCTTCTTTTCATTTAGTTGTTCGATGTATGGTACTAAGTACCAAGAGTAATCACTACAAGTGTCTGTTACTATAGGCACGTTGTTTGTTGCCAGGAATTGCCCGGCAGTAACTGGATCTCCTCCCTGACATCCGGACGCCCACTTTTGACCCGTTGTATTTAAAAACGAGGCTGGTGAAATCCTAATACTATATTGGAGTTTCGAGTTTTTCTTAAGTTCCAATCTTGTTACACAATCACCCATTGCCGTAGCAGAAGAAAATGCCCAACAAGAACCACATGTTCCTTGATTCCTGACCATGGTCAAAGGACCCGGGAGATGGTCTCTTATATCAAAATTTTCGGAAGGTGGTTTATAACTTACAGGTCCAGCGGCCTGGAGTATAAGCGAAACGGCTTTTTTACTAATTGTTTTAGCGTCTGGTGGCACTGTCAGCGTCAAGGGAGCGATTGTAATCGGAGACTCGTGTGAATATGAAACACCGTACTTACTATGTATAGGTGGATATAATGTCAAACTTTTACTCGCGTGACTCATTTATTATATTACAAAAATCTTTGTTATGAAATAAGAAAAATCCAGCAAACAAGTATTTTTTGAGATCTTTGTCTCTGGTCGTTCCATTGTTGGTTAAATCATGTAAAAAATAGTCCCTCAATCGAATCTGATCGTCTTCTGTGAAGTTGTTTGTCTCCATATCCTTGATCTTTTTTTCAAGAAAACTTTTTAACAATACCCGATCTTTGTTCATTTTTGAATAATCAAGGCAACTTTAAATTTTAAAATCTATAATAAAATGGGTGAAATTAGCTACGAAGAAGCTTCAAGATTGAGAAAAAAATATCCTGAAAGAGCTCCTATTTTAGTGAAAACCAAAGGAGACATTGATCTGGACAGAAGTAAATACTTGGTGCCATTTGATTTAAAATTAGCAGAATTTATGATGGTGTTAAGAAAACGAATTAGAAACGTGGAGGCTTACGAGGGGCTCTATATGTTTATCGACGGTAGAATGTTTACACCAAACTTTACTTTGGGACAAGTGTGGGACAGTATCCAAGAAGTTTATTATTTAGAAGTCACGATAACAAAAGAAAGTACTTTTGGTTAAGTGATTTAATGATTTTTCATACAAAATAAATGTCATTAGAATGCCCGATATGTCTTGAAGATCCATGTGATGATCAAAACAAATCCGGAGTAATAGAAACTAATTGTGGACATTTATTTTGTTATAGTTGTTTACACGAATGGCAAAAATTTAGCCCTGATAGCCCACCATATACCTGTCCATCTTGCCGAACACATATCCCAAAACTGGATCTTGATGATCATCCTGTTGAAATAGAGTCACAGGCAGAAGAGGAGGAGGAACTAGACACAGAACAAAATGGTTACGTGAGATTAATGTCTAATGACGAGGAAAGATGCACTAAACAAACTAAAATGGTGGCGTGCTTCATAGGCACCACTGTTTCATTGTTTATTTTTTACGTGATTTTTGCCGCCACTAGTTAATTTCTTTCCATAATCTATACAAGCAAGTCTCAGATAATACTGTCCGTTCCAGAACGACAATATACCATTTACGACCATTGTTAAATATGTCATATTAAATTTAGGATATTTTAAGTATTCCAAACCCAAAAAACAAGAATACAAACACCCAGGGCTTCTAATGTAAGTAGCGATGTAAGTATATAATCTTTTTTGTACCAATGAACTCATCCATCCCATTTTGACACACCATAAGTTGAAATAATCTATAAAACCCGGAAGTCCTGACATAAACCATAAACCTAATACTGATAATTTGAATGGTGAAATAACAGTAACTGTTCCGGAAACTCCTACCATTAAAGAGTGATGTAACCAGTCTTGAAATGTTAATTGGTGCGAGAACACCACGACATGGTATATATGAGCCAATATAGCAGTCCATATAGAAAGTTGACCACCATAACTGGGTGATAGTGAAATAGATTTTGGGTCCGTGATACAGTCATATACGTCCTTTTTAGCCATATAGCATATCAATAAATTGGTGAAAGAGTGTATAAAAAACCACCTGGTATTATGAGACATTTTCTTTTCCGGTCCAAAAAGGTAATATAAACAAGTCGAAAGCCGGTCTAGAAAATAAATATACATACATACGATTATCAAATCTCGATACATAATACTTATTAACTTTGTTAATAAGTATGATTTTGAATTTAAATTAAAAACCACTAGCCTGGCTGAACTGACAGCTGCGGTAGCCGCTGTTTAATGCTGCATTAGCTCTTGTAAAGCTAGGAGGAGCCTGTTGGTATCCTTCTACAGTGTGGTGACCATGATGGTGCCCACCATGCCTGACTCCACGATGGCACGATTTTCTTGGACCAGCACGACCATTGTTTTGGGCTACTTGGCGTTCCATCTGAGCTGTACCAAATTCGTAAGCTGTTACAACGTCGTTAGGGCCAGCGCCGTAATTCGAGCAAGTTGCTTCTGTGGTTCCACTACTGAAGACACCACCGAAATGACCTGCTTCTTGACCGGCTGCTCGCATTTGTTTAGTATGCACGCCAGCATCAGTATAATACATATTGTTAGCGTAAAGTTGTCCACGAAGACCTTCGCCGACATCCAAATTAATGTATTCGGAGTATTGAGGTCTCAACATGTTCTCGACGATTACACGGTCAGCTGCACTGTTACATCCAGCGCGCTTAGTATAGAATGAATCGGCTGCCACCTGACGACCAGCTAAATCTTTACCAGTCCAATTAGGACAGACGACATTTACGGGATTAAGGAACCGATCTGATTCAAGGCGCGCGGCTGATGCGGTGTCAACTTTGCAAGTTCTTGTTGCTGCTTCTAATGATATCATTATTTTCTTATTGTAAGAAAATTAAAAAATTTTTTTTATGTCAGGACTTCTTTGTACAAATTTATAATGACGTCCTTTTTCTTTTTATCGTCAAGATTAATAGAAGTTTTGGGAATCCATATTTCTTTATCTTTCATTGCTTTTTCTAATATCTTTACCATTTCTCGAGACTTTTTTGGCATTTTAATACCCAATTCATCAAAAAATTCTTTTTTGTCTTTATGAGGATACGAAACTGCTTTTCTACCACTAGGAACTGCTCGTAAGTCAATTGTCTTCTTATCTTTTTTCCTCTTCAAGTTTTCGACAGATGGTGGACCATTAACATCGCGTTTTGTACCCACTTGCGGATATAATACGTCTATTTTGAGAATTACTAAATTATCACCACTCCCAACACCCAAAAAGGTATATTTAGAATTCAATGCCCTTCTTAACAAATTCTTGATCTCATCGTCAATATAATTTTTTGTTGTACCCAAATTATCTTGCCAACTAGGAGGAGACCATGGAACTTTTTTCCCGCAAAAAGTTTCAGATTTAGGCGAAGCCAAGTCGAGTTTTCTTGTACAGCCTGGGATGATATTTGATATTATATTACCATTCTTAAAAAGTAACGAACCCTCTACGGTTTTAGTTTTTAGTATAATATTTGCCAATTTCAAAGCATTATCATGTTCCAATGCCACCACACTGTTTTCGACTATTAATTCCTTAATGACAGGTGTTTCCGTGTTCAATAATTTAACAATTCTATTTTTTACTTCAGTCAATATCTCTTCTTTTGCTATTTCAGTTCTCGTGTAATCCGTAAAAATATTTTTAATGGTTGTATTAACTCCCATATTTTTCAATATACGTTCGCGGCGAATTTTCATTTGTTTTACGGGCTCATTATTCTCTTGAGAAATTAGCATAGTTAAATCCCCGGGTGACATACTCGATAAAAGCGTTCCTTTGATTTCTTCGGGTGGACTTTCGTAAAGCCATTCTACTAATTTAGTAGACTCAACACCATTAGAGAGTATATTTTTCACCAATCCGACCAACTCGATATTTTTATCATCAATGGATGGTTGTAATCTCATAATTTCAGCTTGTATATCACACAATATTCTCTTTGTCAAGGAATTGGACACCCTATGAACATAACCAGAGTCATTTGGTTGAGTCAAAATAGGAAGGATAAGTTCATCTTTAAAAGCCGAGTCACTTTCATATGTCACATAGTACACGTTATTTCTTTCTTTCAGGAATAAAGGCATCCCAAACCGATCTTTTATGATACCAGGACGCTGTATAATGTAATTAAGAGCTTTCAATATGATTGGTAAACTATGATTCTGATTGAATAAGTTAAAAATCTCCAAAAGCGTTAAAACGTGGTTTTCTGGCAAATATTCTTCGATTAATACCGTTCTAAGCTCTTCTAATTCTTCTTCGCTATACAATAAGTCATAATTCGTGTCCATTAAGTCTACAGGGACTCTTCCCATAATCTCATCCATGCTTATACCGTCGCATGTGTAATTACAGTCAGCATATTCGCATTCCCTAGAACCATCTTTTGCGTGTTTTCTTACATTTCTCTGATAAAACAAACCACAATCAAATGCATTTTCCTTTAAGATTTTTTCAACACTTTTTATTTCAAAATCTTTAGACGTCATTTTAGTGTATTTCTTAAGATCTATGGAGTTCCAATAAGATAAGGCATCTGAGTCGTTGTCCAAAGCTTTCTGCTCTTTCATGAATGTCTTACCAACCCCTTTCGTTAACTCTGGTAGAGCATTATACAAATATATCTTGACGATTAGTTCTTCATCTCTATCTTGTAATATTTTATTAATTATCACGTGGGAACCTCGCCTAATTATTCTACCCATAGCTTGTTCCAATGTTGGATAATTCCACGGTGGATCGTGTACATGCATTTCCTGGACATCTTTGATCGAAAATCCTTGCGTAATTGTATCAGTTCCAATCAATAACTGAATATATTTACCTTCAGCATTTTCAGGAGAATTAAATATATCTATAACGGATGCTTTGTCTACATTCGTATCACCGGTGAGAAACACGAATCTTTTACGTTCACTGGTTGGTAATTTTTTAAGTGCTACTTTTTTAGTTTTAATCTTACCTTGTGCCAAAACTTGCCGTTTTCTAAAAGTTACATCTTTGTAACCAATATTTTCCAAAATATATTTCAGAGCATTGGCTCCTCCGCCAGATACGGATCTCATATAAATAAAAGTTTTCTTTCCCGTTGCATAAGCTTCTAGTAATTTTTGAATTGTTAATGAATATTTAGGCGCGAATGGGTAAAGAGCTTTTGCTATTTCCAAAGAGTTCCTACCTCGTTTGATAGAATTAATAAATTTAACTAAATCAGGTCTCTTAATCTTTGATCCATATATTGTTTTACTTTGCATATCTGGAACAGTTCCATTGGCACCCAAGATCAATAATGATGCTTGTTCCGCCCCGTATGCTAGTGATTTTTGTCTCTTGGGTGGGTTAATAGTATGACATAAAGTAGGGGTCTGTTCTTTCCATGTTTTCAAATCTTCTGGTTTGAAGATAGCCTCACACCATGATTGTAAGTAAGTTTTAGTTTGGACTTCGCTCATAACACATGAAACTAGATCGATATTTACTCGATCTAGTGCCGTGGATATACCACTTGGTATATCTTTCTCTTCTTTATCATCTATGTAGTATTCTCCAACAAATTCCTTAGGAGTGGCGATCTCTGGAGATTTCAAAAAAGACACGCGACCTTTTATAGCTTTTTTAAGTTTGTCTGTTGATTGCCAATCTGTCTTTTTCAACTGTTGATTACCAGGAAGGATCAAATTCAATATTCCTACTATCTCAGATGCTTTATCAATCATAGGAGTAGCTGTCAATAACAAAATTTTGATATTTTCAGCGATACGGAAAACCTTTTGTAATTGTATATAAGCTTGAACGGTTTGTTTCTGCAAACTTTTTACTTCCTCTTTTAATTTGTCAATATCCGACCTTTTTGAGTCCTTATCTTGCATCATTTCAACCAATTCTTTTTTCTTTTTGGCTAGTTGTATCTTTTTGTCTTTCACGTTCTCGTATGGTTTAATTTTGTGAACTTCGTCGATTATAAAAAGAGTATTTGAGTATTTCTCTCTTATAGCCTTCTCTGACATTCTAGATATAGTATTACCAAGTGTTTGGGGTGTTGTGAATCTGTAATATGGTAATTGAGAACTACCTACTCTCCCACCTGCGCGTAAACGATCAGCCAAATCTCTATATTTATCCGGAAAACATTTTTCTATCAATTCTTTTCTTTGTTGTTTGTTGAGATCCTGGCTGGGTGATAAAAATATCGTCTTCTTCATGATACGTTGATTGGCCTCGGCTATAGCAAATGCTGCGCATGTTTTACCAGTCCCTACTTGATGTATAACTAATAGTGAATTGTAAGGTGTGCTTTCTGACAAAAATCTAGCCAGTACTTTTTGATGTTTATATAATCCTCCATCAGGATTGATAGCATCGGGTGGTAGCTTTTCTTTATTAAATTCTTTCAAACGGAAGATTTCACCTTCAAAATCGGGCCCGTAATCGGGATATGTTGTCATAAAATCTTTAACTTCCATGTTTTTTATTAACATCAATAATTTTAAACTAAAAGGGATTTTAATATCTTTAGATATCAAAATTATTTATGAATCATCTTCGCTCGAAGAATCACCCGAATTATCATCGGAAACGTTTTCTTGCATTTCTTCATCACCATCACTGTCCGAATTACTAAATTCTGTTTCTTCGCGATCAGATACTATAGTAGTTTCGTCTTGTTTCATTTCAACCTCTTCATTTATCTCTTCGTTATCGTCTGTTTCATCGACTGTTTCGTCTTGTCCGAAAATTTTATCATGAAGAGGATCTTCTGTCTTAGTTGACTTATTACTAAGACTCACGATTTTTTGAATCATTGGATGAGTCCATGGAAGTCTACATTTAATCTTGGGCTTATTATTTTGATTTTCTATTTCAAAACCCAACGTTTCATAATGACACTCGTCCACGTTGAGAAGTACAATAGAAGACCTTCCATTTTTAATAGAAGAATCATCACCTTGTATGTAAGGTAAACCAGTTTTACCGTCCACTATCAAAATATTTATATTAAACTGGTTACCCAGGAAAGACAAATACTCGGTTCCGATCCACTCTGTTGGATCGGAAAAGTAGGTGATTAATTTTGATAAAGCTGCATCGGAGGCATTATTGAAGAATTGTTTCAACAATTCTTTGTAATCTAACACAGATGCTTCAATATCACCACTCTCGCAATTTTTAGTCAACCTGTTGAGTTGTTTCTCGATCCCTTGAACGTAACGTTTCAATTGATGTTTTACGAAGATATTTCTGCAATCAGACATAGGGATGTAACCACCACTACTCTTCGAACAATCTTTGCTAAAATTACTCATATCAATTAGATTATTTCCTAATACTTGATTGATTATTTCATAGGACTTATCATATTTTATAGCTTTCAGAATCCATGCCCTACTTTTGCTGGACTTATATCTAGAATGTTTCTTTAGAACTTTCGTTATCACCGTTTCATATTCACTAATTTTTTCTAAAAGCGAAAAATGAGCTGGTTCACCATTTTGTAATTTTTCCCAACTAGTACGAGTAATCTTTCTAGCAATTGCATTTCTGACTTCAGTTACTTTTAGTATTCTGTCAGCTCGTGAATTAATATTTCTGTAGCTCTTGTTAATAGCTGTAAGTATGGAATGGAAAAAACAAGAACCGTCCGCTATCGATCCAATTCTCCAAACATCGGTAGCAAGCATTGTTGATGAATATCTTTCGAATTTTCCCCATGTCAATTTAGTAGGTGCTTCATAATGATCGTCAGTCATTTTAATTTAATTTTTGCTTTTTTAAAACAAAATAGGATGAGTAACAATAAACCTTTGACAAAACCGTGTTATGAAACGATAGAAGGAAATGAATGGATACTATTTCCAAATACGGTGCCTCCCCCTCTAAAACATCCTAAAGATTGTATAGACGCCGTGGAATCTGTTTGTACTGATGTTGATTTAGATGATTGTATTAAGGAATGCAAACATTCTAATAGATGTGATTTCGGGTATCATATAAAAACACCCGATAGAAATTATTGTATATCTCTTTATACATCTGATTACTATCCGGACGCTAATCCAGTGTATTACTTGAAAAATAAAGATGATTTCAAAGAAACTAACTTTAAAAATATTACTACCGCGTCTTTTTTGGATACAAGAACATGGGGAGAGAGAGGGATTCTCCCCGATGAAGCAAATGCTGTGTTTTATGGAGATGTCGTATCATTGAAAAACAAAAAAGACAAGAAAATATTTGGTTTGACACGCGATAAAAAATCCCCAATTTTCAAAGAAAGTACTGGGTATTCTGGCTACTTGAAATTAAACAACATCTATAGTTCCGAACTAGTTGATAAAATTCAATACGGAGACTCCATATCTTTTCAAGTAAAACAGAAAACGGATAAAGGGTTCAAAAATACGTCCGAAGTTCTAACGGAAACTATTACCAACCGTCAAGATGACTCAGTTTCATTCCAAGATATTAATCAAGCCGTTCAGACCAATAACGAAAAATTTACTATTATTTCCCCCCGAAAAGTTAAACATAACCAAACTGTAAATTATGGAGATAATTTTCTTCTCAGAACCTCGGTTGGTTATTTAGAAAACAAACTCGTTGGTAAAGAATACAAATTAGTGGTCAATAACAACTATGATCCCAACAAAGACGGAATGAAAGATAGTTTTCTTTTTACATTCTACAATGTTGATAAACCATTATATTATTGTCAGAATGGGAAATGTATGAAAGATAGACTTGGAAATGCGCAAACAGTCGGATCAAGTGCTAAATATAATGATACAGTCGCTTATACAAGAAGTGATTGTTTTGGTTCTTGTGGTTGGAAAGATATTGGGGAATGTAAGAATGAGTTTAAACCGTCGGTTTCTATACCCCCGTCTACTAAAAAGCCTCTCTCGTCATTGTGTATAGTTTTAATAATAGCAACAATTCTACTAATATTAATTGCTGTTGGTGTGATGTTTATGTAAATTTGAGTGATTGATTTCAATCAAATTTATTTGATAAGGTTTACGTACTCCTAAACTTACCCGTAAAACAAGTAATTGCTCGGTTGTGTGTCATCCAGAGATATCGTTTACAGTAGTTGAGTATTATTCGCACAATTAATAGAAATTTCTGTTCATCGAGTCTTTTTGGTAGCGATGGTGCATAAACATTCCACGCCCTATTCTTTTTATATACATATACATCCAATATTCAACTCGACTATTTACTTTTTATCTTTTTGTTTTTACGTTTTTAAGTGTTTAGTATGAGGTATAACCAACTACCACCTTCGCATCACCAGCTTGCGAGTTGGACATCATATTTTTGGATACCGCCATATTAATATTATCAGCTGCCAAAAGAGCCGAGGAAGGAACAAATGTCTGGGCTGTAAGAACCGGTTGTGGATCTTCTGACATAACAGCATGTGTGAGATCACCACCACCAAGAGCTGTTCTGACAGAACCAGCATCGGCAGAAACCAAAGCAGCGGTTGCCTGAGGAGTCGTAGCAAATGCACCGTTCATGGCGTTAAATGCACCAGTTTCAAGTGTATCAGATGGACGGGCTGCTGACATCATCATCTGTGGTTTGGGTATAATTGCCAAATCACCTCTGATCATATCTACAGCACCAGGACAACGAGCTCTCCTCAATGTGGAGTACATTAATCTATCGGTCATGTAAAAGCTCTGAGGATTACCAGCTGAATCCAAAGTGTTCAAGGTCCCTCCTGGAAGTTCATATGCATCCATATGGGAAGTAGGTAATGAATTACCTTCATATGGGTTAAAGTCAGTACCTAAAGCGTTAGCTTGCTCCTGTCCATAACCATTGGCTATGGTACCCGCTGGCCCGCACCCATAAGAACTAGATTGTGCAGAATGACGACCCTTAGAGCACCCTGCGACTGGGGGAGCCGCACCAGATCTAGTAGCGTAATTTTCGCTAAACGGTTCAACTATCGAAGCAGCTTGTGCAAAGTTATTGAATACTTGGGCAGAATCGGAACTATTAGACGGGTTATTCACTGTATACTGTACCTGTGCGCCCGCAGAAGCAATACCGTTAGTATTCCCAATAACGTTGGTGGCGGCAATAACACTGGACGGCTGTAACTGAGAATTCCCGAAGAAAACACTTTGTGGGAGATGTGAAGTCAAATCCCTCTGTGATACATTTTTGCCAGTTTTGGCACATGTATAAGTAGTTTCTTTTTGTGGACCCAATGCTACATTGATCCAATTTTCAACGAGCTGTGGTTCTTCTTCGCTTTTGGCACAAGCCAATTGTGTAATTAAAATGGCAGCAGCGGCGACGCCTACTACAGTTGCTAAAATTTTTCCTGAAGTCATATTTTTATATATAGAAAAATTTTAAAATTTTTTTTGCACCATTTCTTAATCTTAAGAATTATTTATCTACATCTCGGATTTGACATACCACCTCTTGCTACACTACGTGTGTGTTTTGGGAAACGACGAGATTGTTGTAAATTGGCATTAGCCTTCCGCATCAATCTCTCTTGCATGTCTGTTCTAAAGGAGATCGTATCGTCCATAAATGCATCGTTTGCAATGGTTCTAGCGTATCTATTTTGTTTGTTAAAATACTCCGTATTGGGTATAGGCTGCGTGGTCATACTGGAAGGGATAAAGTCTACTTTACTCCTGCATAAGTAGTTTGGTCGCTTGTGAGCATCAACGTCGTCATAATAAAATCTCACTTGTCCGGTCACTGGTTCAACGTAAGATCTGTAACTAGTACCATATCCTGTAAATCTTGGGTCATAAATATCAGACAGGTGAGTTTGTTTGTCATATGGTAATATTTCTTCTGGTTTCTCATGGGGTATTTCCATAATATTTGGATCATGGCCTATGAAAGTTACTCCGTCGCAATCTTTGTCACAAGTAACTGGTTCAAATTGCTGAGTGAATGAAATACCAATGTTTGAACTAATTGGTTCTTGGATCTGATTTCTCGTATACACTCCCGGTTGTAATGACGACGTGAAGGTTTGTTTATTGTACTCTTTGAACGCTGGATCTCTAGGACACGCACCGAAACTAATATTACTTGGAAGATTGTCATCTAGTACTTGTTCTGGAAAATATCCATCAGCGGTGAGAACATCACCGGAATATTGAGCATTTGATATCTCCACCTTTTTATTACTTTCTGGTTTACCACAAGATCCGTAAGGGCGATAAGGAAACTCATAATTAGAATCTAAGTATCCAATTGGTGTTGTTGATTGTGGTATTTTCTTTTCGACTTCGAAACCTTCAACTACATCCCCGACGGGGATATACGTTGACCTAACTAACTCCATATTCATATCTTTCCCGCAACAATATTTCTGCCCTTCTTCATCTGTACAATTGGAACCTTCTTTGGAAACTAAATACCCAGATCTGGTTAGATCCTGATTAGTCGCGCTATTTATTCCAGGTCTCACAACGAAACTGTTTTCCTTCCAATCAGATGACATAGGGGGAGGAACTCTAATTGGAGGGATCATAGTTCTAGCAGCGGGTTTACCGACTAAAGCTTGATTTACTGAGACAAATTCAGGACCCGGGATAATCGCGTCCCAAAATAATGCAGTTCTATCAGGTCTTCCTGCGTATTTGGTACAATTTTTTTGTCTCTTTGTGCATTGTGGCTTGTAGTACTCAACTTTTAAACCCCCTTGGGAACTGTGTTGTATATCTTGGATGTTTGATCGTCTAGCTACTGATCTATTAAAAGCACACGGTTGGTAATTTTCTTTACAATCCATATTTCTTAGTGAATAGAAAAGAATTATTATAAAAACTATCCCCGCTATGAAAAAGTAAATACTCTGAAGTCCAGTAAACGGGGCTATTATCAAAGTAATTAGGAATATGAGTCTACTCAAAGCATTCAATTGCCTCGCTAAACTCATTTTTGTAAGCGGGATGATATCTATTTCACAAAACAAATCGGTATAATTTTCCAGCCAAAACTTGTTTTTACATACAGGCATTTATTTCTGTTCAATATAAAATGATTTTTAAACCAAAAATTTTTTAGAATAAATGAAACGAAGGAAAAAACCAACATTCATATTAAAAATCGACCCAAACCTGGTTCACGCTAAGTATGATTTTGACTTAATTTCGAATATAAGTAGTAATGTGGGTGAAAAGAATGACACCGGCAATATGACAACTCTCATTGATGAATTACCTTCATCGAAAGATGTTGATACAAACGCATATTGCTTTCTGGATGAATCTAAGCAAACTCATTCATGTGTAGTTACAATGAATGAATTGCTGACAAGTACAATGTTACCCAAGAGTACAGAAGTGTCTTGTTTTTGGTGCAAACATTGTTTCGATTCATCACCTATTGGATGCCCTGTTGCTTATTTGTCTAACAAAGTTACTAAAGCCTACCATTCTGAAATCACCAAAGATGGGTATAGAATTACAGATAATATAACTAAAAAACGCAAAGAAATGCTAAACAATTTAATGGAAAAACATAACTCGCAGTTTACTATTCTAGACAATCATTCTAACTATTTTGTAGTGGATGGAATATATTGTTCTTTCAATTGTTGTCTGGCATTCGTCAAATCTTCTAGAGATCGCGATTTCTACAAACTTTCTGAATCTCTTCTATATACAATGTATAAGGATATTTTTGATGTGACTTCAGCTAATATAAAACCAGCACCTGATTGGAGATTGTTAGATAAATTTGGAGGCCCGTTGAATATTCACGAGTTCAGAAAATCTTTCAACACGGTACAATATAATGATATCGATGACTACATAATGAGAGCTCCACCATCCAGAATGATAGGAAAACTCTATGAGAAAAAGGTTAGATTTTAAATTTAAAAAAACATTAATAAATTTAAAATGCAAGCAATTATACCAGAAGGTCAACCTACACACTTAGCCGACGGGACACCTATAGATCCCCGAAATTATCTCTTAGGTATGAGAGATGAACATGGAAATATTAGACCCGGTGGTCGCCAACTTGACGAAACCAAACTCTCCTTGTGGAATGATATTAGATGGGAACGCGCCAAGAATAATATGTCTAAAGAACAACTTGAACAATACAAGTCGATAGGAGATCAAATGAATGGTTCTATTGATTATTTAACAGGTGAATCTAATCCAATACCTATCCCAGAACCTGTCAAAGAATCCGTGTCTTATATTATGTCTGGTTTAAAATCGGGTTTAGAAGTTTCGGATTTAGATGCTGATGAAATCAAAACTCTTGAAACATTCATTGGAAAAGATTGGCAATCAAAACTTTTTATTTCTGAGAAAGAAGATAATACCGATGCTCAAGATACCAATACAAATGGAAACGATCAATAAAATTAAGCAAGTATTATTTTTACTAGTAGGTGGTTCTTTACTTTTACTCACTGTTTGAATTACATTAATGTCACTGTCATGTAATTCGTTGATATTATCTTCAGAAGTATTCAAATTGCTAACACAACTATCAATATCAAATCCAGTTTTACTTGGATAACACATATTATTTTCGATCTTAAATTTTGTGGGTTTTTCTAAGAAAAATATAGGAGAAATGATTCTTTGACCGAAATGAAACTTTGATATCCAATTACCCGGTAAATTTCTTTTAGGATGAAGGTACAAACTCCTACCAATAGTATTTTTGACATAAGAATACATAGGTATAGTTTCTTGGACTGGTTTCCTGAATGCTCCAAAAAATACACCAATTTTATGTTTATTCCCAGGTATTTCTATAGATTTTAAATTCAATAATCCTTTAATATCGTAAGGGTCTGTTAATTCTTTTATTTGAGTGATGTTGTATGGTTGTATTGATTTAACAATAGTATAATACATACG
>Ga0315322_10001537_pt1 | contig 17915 bp, 16 predicted proteins | sample M110021515metaG_FD_203461 | JGI IMG/M metagenome (GOLD analysis project Ga0315322, IMG submission 203461) | Ammonia-oxidizing marine archaeal communities from Monterey Bay, California, United States - M1 100m 21515 | ecosystem: Environmental > Aquatic > Marine > Intertidal zone | place: USA...
CTCCGCCCACCGCAAGAAAAGACTGCCTGCGGGATCGCCTCCGATTTTCCAGCACAAGAATATTTGAATCCGGAAGCTGGCCCGCCTTGTGGATTTCAGCTATTCGTTCTTCTCCAAGCGAGTATGACCCGGCTCCAAGAATATCGGCAAGCAGCCCACTCAGAGCCGCAAGCGCCTCCTTTTCTTTAAGAAGATTTTCGTCATATTTAAGAGCACGATTAAGCTCAGTCGATTCGGTCTCACCAAGTTCGCCTAAAACATAAGCCGTCAAAGCGGGATCATCAGGAGTCATTTTCATATTTCAGGCAATCTGAGGGGTAAGGTTTTGGACGAGATCGTCAGGTAAAAATCCACGGAGACGTTTGAGTCCCGTGTGAAGAAGAAATCCAATATTGCCAGAACTCAGGCCGGTCACTTTACTCATTTCTTTGTAGGTTAGCCCTTGCTCAAATTTCAGAAGAATGATCTCACGTTGATTTTCCGAAAGACGACTGAGAGCTTCGTGAACTTGGCCGATACGTTCTTCAAGGTCAGCCCGCTCAGAGGGGGTCCTGCGCTGGGACGGGAGACGCGCCATTTGCTCTTCTTCTAGTCCTGTGATTCGGCGCTCTTTACGAATCACATCGAGGGAACGATTCCGACAAACTGTGAATAACCATGCTTTCAACCCATCTTTAACCTTATCGATATCCTGCTGATAAAGTCGAATAAAGGTTTCCTGCACCACATCCCGAGCCCGTTCCACATCGTGAAGAAAGGTCGTCGCATACCCTATCAGCGGTGACTCAAACTCAATGAGTGCCGCTCTTACGAAATTTTCGCGAGCCGTGAGAGTGTCTTCAGTTCCTTCCGCCATTTTGGAAATTGGTATACCAATAACGTGCAAGGCGCGACGTCTCTTAGAAAGAAAAGTGGAAAAATTTCGAGGATCTCGACATCCTCGTCATTTCGATGCCTCAATAACTACAGTTTTTTTTCAAATACTAATCATCTTATTAACAAATATTAAAAATAAATTTGACCGACTTGTTAGGATCCGTTTAGCGTCAAAGAGCTATGAGGAATTTCACTCTTACATCTTCGTTCATTGCAGCGCTTTCCCTGACCTCTCTTGGTCAGAATCATGCTTCCCTGCATTCACAAATCTCGAACAAGGAGAAGCAACTCGCCGAGATTCAAAAAGAGTTGCACGAGCTTAGGAGTAAACTCAGTGCTTCTGCAGTCGGAAGACATATCGTCAAGCTCGGAGAAACCCTTCACTCAATCGCTCGCAACAACGAGGTTCCTGTCTCAGACGTTATGAGTTGGAACAAAATCACCGATCCCACAAAATTGAGGGTCGGCGAAAAAATCATCATCTCAGGACTGGTATCCACTCCCATCTCGACCAACTCGGTTAAGAGCACTGACTATGTCATTGCCAGCGGTGACACTTTTTACTCGATCGCGCGGCGTCATAAGATGAACCTGGCAGAACTGCGTGCTCTCAATCCAAATGTAAATATTCATCTTCTCTCGCCAGGCAAGAAGCTCAGGATCTCTGGCAATGCCGCGGTCGCTTCCCGCCTTACGACAAGGCAGGAGGTCGTGGTCGTCAAGGAAAGTGAAAAACCACAGGTTGATAAATTAACTCCAAAGCCACCAGTTCCTGCTGCGACTTCGGAGGTCACTGCCAATCCAGCTCCCGAATATCCCAAAAATCTCCCGCAACCTCCAGTTATCGGAGAACGCGGGACGTCTTCGGCCACAAAATCAATCATTCTCACTGATGTCATCACCTTTGAAGCCTTCGCTTCTAGGCATGGAACCAACACCAAATTGCTCAATTCTTTGAACGGCTGGAATCTTCCGAAAACCACGATCCTCGCCGGTGGCTCCGAGATTCTCGTGCCAAACTAGGGCCCCGATTCACTTTAAATTTTCCTAAGGCAGGGGAAGGACGATGCTTGACGGTTTCTTCGGTCGTCATCGGAGATCAACCCTTCGGTGCCGTTACTTTTTCCACGAGGCAATGACCTCTTGCTCGTTACCATGACGATCACCGTATTTCACGATCCCGTGCTCAAGGCCAAATTCGTGAACCTCCTTCGTCACCTTGACATCGTAACAACAATATTCGGCGATGTTTAACTTATGAGTTAAATCACCGGTTTTTTTATACAACTGCCACCATTTTAAGGCATCCAACCCATCGGCGGTTTTACTGGCATTCAGCGAAGCTTGCGCTACAGCATCCAGCTTGAGGCGATGTCCAAGAATCTCTTCGATATCTAGCATCATGTCACAGTTCACAGTCTGCGACGCCAAGTCATAGATTGTGTAAGCTTGCAGCACTGGGTAGTCAAATTGTACGTGGTTGTAGCCTACGACAAGATCCGCCTTAATGAGTTGTTCGACCAAATCAGCAACATTGTCTTCGTCAAATATATGATACCGACCGGTCTCAGTGGCATAAGTGACCCCAACCGACATTCCCATTTTATCCTTGTGAGCCGAACCTCCCACATCCCCAAAACTCCGCTGGGTCTCAAGATCAAAGTAAACAATACCAGGCACGGATGATTGATACGCAATACCCCTTCTTCACGCAAGAATCACTTCCGACTTCTCACCCGAAAATCCTCAGCGCTTTCGTAGCATCTTGTCCCGCAGCGCTTGTTCGTCCCCCGCTAAAACCTCAGAAAAATACGGGAGAATGTTAGCGACAATTATGAGCGTTAAGATGACCCAAAAGAAAACGATTTGCTTCGGAGTCAGCTGCCCCCCCTTAACTTGAAAACCGCTCTGTAAATCCCAAAGCATCCCCCCTTTTTTCTTACCAAACCACAAGCTCATACAGAATCCGATTATCATCATGAGGGGTAAAAACATTCCCATACCCAGCACCCATACCCTCATTGAGCGAACAAAAGCCTGACCTATCGAGAGGCCTTGTCCCTCAACCGTCTCCACCCTCAATCCCAAAAGCCACTTTCCAGGAGTATAGCCTATCGATCCAACCATTGCAGCTTCCATCAAAATGACCGGCAAAACGATCCCAACTACTAACCATCCCGAAGAATCAACACCCCCCATCAAGTTGACGTCGAATGCAATCGATAAGAAGTGTAGAATCGATCTGTAAATCATGAAATCAATCACCCGGGCCCCCAGCCTTGGCCAAGCCCGGAATGGAGCGGGACGAATCTGAATGACCTCCCGCTTCTCTTCTTCCGGTTTTTCAAACTCACTGGCCAAGACCCCCAGATCGCAGGCCGAAATCCAGCTATTGGCCCCTTCGTGCCAGATCTTAGTCTGGCGATTCACCTTAGCCTCATGAATCATTTCTCGAACCTCGTAGTCCTCAAAAGGACCCGTTTTTTTTCCGTCTTGGATAATCCAGAGAATCATGTCCGCTAGAGATTACGAAGTGATTTAGCAGGATCACGGAACGCAGCCATCAAAGCCGGAACTAAAGCTGCAAACAGACATAAAATCACTGCGACCACGCAAATTACCCAAAGCTGACTCCCCATGATCTCCGCCGGCAACTCGCTCATTCCGTGAAATTCCGGTGGAAAGGGATCAATTCCAAACCCCCGAATGATCGCCATGATTCCTTCCCGGTAACGAATCGCTAACAATCCCAACCCCAATCCAAAAATCGCCCCACCGATTCCCACGATCAACCCCTGATAAACAAAGACCCGCACAATCTGAGAAGGGCGCGCGCCCAGCGCTTTCATGACTCCGATTTCTTGGCGCTTCTGCACTGTTACGGTATACATCACAGCCATAATACTGAAGGCAGAGAGCAGTGTAATAAACGAAAGTGCAAAACTCATCATAATCTTCTCGGTTTTAACCAACTGAAATCGCTCGGCATGGGTTTTCATCCAACTTCTTACAATCCAGTCATTGCCCAACTTCTTCTGTAAATTGATCGCGAATTCCTCGGCTTTATAGGGATCCTCGATCCGCAGACCAATTGTTTCAACCTCACCTCGTAGCCCCTTCAGCTCCATTCCAATTGTGATCGGGATAAAAAGATCAGGCCCCTTTGACCTCTCGCTATCGGAGTAGATCCCCTGAATTTTCAGCTCCTTCGGCACTACAAATTTTTCAATTTTCCGAAAAGCCTCGTTGTCGGCTTTTTCTAGGTCAAGTTCACGCAGCTCTTTCAAGCCACCTAAGATTAGGTCTCTGGTTCCTGCTTCGAAATAGTCATGACCACCTTCCCGCCTGTCCACAAAATCAAGTCGGTCTAAAATATCTCGCACAATCTCTCGCTCCGCTGGACGCATTTCTACCCCTTCTGTTTCAACGTCACCGTTGGGAGTCGAGACAACCATCGGAAGGAGTTGTTGAAAAATCTGATAAGCATTTGTCACTTCGAGGCTTAGGGCCTTCTCTTCCCCACCAGAAGTTTCAAAAATCTTCTTAAGTCTTCCCTCAAAATCTTCAAAAATATCAGGGTGAAGCTCCCAAACCCGCTGCTTTGGAACATTGTAAACTGCCATTACTTCATCGAGGTTACTTGCTGCAATAATCCGTATCTCATCGCCCACCTTCAACCCAATCGACTTGGCTAGTTCACTCGAAACTACCACGTAACGATTCCCATAAAGCTCTCCCGTGTCACCGGGTGCGAAATTCGCGCCGTCAACAGGAGTAAGGGTCGGGGCATCGATCTCGCCACTTTGTTGCGCTGAGTCCGGAGCTAAATCAGGCGCAGTTCCAGCGGAAGCGCCCTGAGCTGGATTAAAATCTACTGTGCTATCCGGAAAATTATCTCGATCGAGCATTTTCTCCAAAGCTCTGATCTGCCCCTCGTTCTCCGTATTAAAAGCTCTGAAATAGGAAGGTCGCTGCCAGGCCCGCGAATCCAGTAAAACGAACCCCTCCACCAACGCGAAAGCAGATTCCACTTCATCCTGCTTAGCCAAGGAAACCTCCATTTCCTCCCAATTGGAAATTGTCCCGTAGCTGGATTGAATCGAAATATGCGGAGAATGTCCTAACAAGGTATCCTTCAAATTCCGCTCGAACCCATTGTGAATTGACAGAACCACAATCAAAACCATGACCCCGAAAGACACACCAAGTAGGGAAATTAGGGTAATAATCGACACGAAAGTGCGCAGAGGATTCAAATACCTAAGAGCAAGGGTCCAACTAAACGATCTCAAGACGGAGGATCTCTAACCCTTCCCCCGCCCTCCCGCAACTACACACTTCACACTCCTCTCACTTCACGACAGACTCCGCCCCATGATTAAGTTCCTCCACACGCGTATTCGCGTCTCCGAACCAGCTGCATCGATAGCATTTTACGAAAAAGTCGGCTTCAAACTCGGGCAGCAGAAAAAATCACCTCAAGGCAATGAGCTTGCCTTCATGCACCTTCCTGACAACGAACACTTCCTAGAACTTACCTACTCCCCTGATTACGAGGTTGCTGTTCCCGATGACCTCATGCACACCTGCGTTGGTGTTTCGGACATCGTTAAGTATTGCGCAAATCTTGAGGATCAAGGAATCGAAATCTGGCCTGACGGATGGCAGGAAAAATTCTCATCAGGCGAACGCAAAATGGCGTTCATCACCGACCCCGACGGATACGAGGTTGAAATCCTTGAGGTTCAATAACACCAAGGGATGTCTCCAAACTGCCACCTGGAACACTGAGCCCCTCTCCACACCCTATCGTGCATCTTCTCATCGATAATTCAAACACCCGGACAAAATTCGCCCTCACCCTAAATGGCGAAATCTCTGAATGGCGCGCAATCATCCCAACCTCAGACCTTTCCGAAAAATCCATCGAAGACGCACTACAAGGTCGGGATTTTCAAAAGGTAACCCTCTGCTCTGTCGTCCCCGACGCCACAGCTCTCATAAGAACTATCATTGATCAACCCATTCACTTCATCTCGCATCACTCCAAGATGCCCATCACTATCGACTATCCCGATCCTTCCAAAATCGGCGCAGACCGTCTCGCCAACGCGTCAGCCGCCATCCTAAATCGCCAAGGCCCGGCGATCGTAATTGACTTCGGCACCGCTGTCACTTTTGACGTTATTTCAGAGGCCGGATCCTATCTTGGTGGCGTCATCGCCCCCGGCACCGCCTCACTCCGCGATTATCTTCATCAAAAGACTGCCCTTCTTCCCGCCATTCGGCTTGAAGAACCAGGCTCCGCTATCGGACGCAGCACCGAAGAAGCCATGCAAGTAGGGGCAGTCATTGGTTATCGGGGTCTCATTCGAGAAATCCTGAACAAAATCCGGGCGGAACTTGGTGGAAACCCCACTATCTTTGCCACCGGAGGCGATGCCGAACTCATTGGCAAGGGAATTGCGGACATCGACATCATCGACCAAGACTTGACGATGAAGGGAATTCAAGCCATCGGAGCCTCGAATCACTGAATTTTTCAAGAAAGAGCGTTCTTTGCTCTCTCATTTCTTTTAACCTTCCCCAAACTTATGAGCGATCTCCCTTTGGCCATCGGCATTGACTTCGGCGGAACTTCGGTAAAAACCGGCGTCCTCTATCGTGGCAATCTTATCGAAGAAGCCCCGCGTATCGAAACCCAGAACTTCGAAAGCGCTCATCCGCTTATTGAGCGCATTCATGAAACCATCAAAGATCTTCGCTCTAAACATCCCCGTATCGAAGCCATCGGTGTCGGGATGCCCGGATTTGTCGATTTTCCCACGGGAATGGTTCACAATCTCACCAACGTAAAAGGTTGGCAGCGCATCTATCTCAAACGGGAGCTCAACCAGCTCTCCAATCTCCCTGTTACGGTCGAGAACGACGCCAATTGCATGGCATACGCCGAGTGGAAACGTGGCTCCGGCCGAGGGATGAATCACCTCGTCGCCCTTACCCTAGGAACAGGAGTTGGGGGCGGGATTGTCGTCGATGGCCGCATGGTCCGCGGCGCCGATTTCGTCGCCGGCGAACTCGGACAAACCTCCATAGACTACCAAGGACCCGACGGAGCCTATGGCAACCGCGGCTCGCTTGAAGACTATGTTGGAAATCAACAAATCACTGATCTAGCTCATGCTGCCTATTTTGAAGCTGGCAACCCTCGTGAAAGGTCTGAGTGCGACCCCGCCCATCTTTCCATCCTTGGCCAACAAGGCGATAAAATAGCCCTGAGCATCTGGGACAAAGTCGCCAAAATGCTCTCCACCTCCCTCATGAACTGCTGCTGGCTTCTTAACCCCGAGGCCATCATCCTCGGAGGTGGCGTCGCCAAGGCCGGCAGTTTGCTCTTTGACCCGCTCGAAAAACACCTGCGCGCACAACTCAGCCCAGCCTTCAAAGAAAACCTGCGTCTTCTCCCAGCGCGCTTCGGCAATGAAGCCGGCATGGTCGGCGCAGCCACCCTTGCACTCGAAGAAGCCGGCTTCAACGTCGACGACTAAAAACGACAGATCCTAGGCTTTATTCCAAGGGTAAAAAAACCGGATTTCAAAGATCGATCTCGACCCAACTCCGACATCCCCCGTGCTTTTTTGAATAACCAAACCGGACCGGATCGTTCAGCTTCTCAACCTCCACGTAAGCTACGTGGATACTCCCCGAAGCCATCCCCTTCCCTTCCCAGAAAAAGCGGTCCCTGATCGTGTCTTCAGTCCAAATATGCTGGTCAGCTAGAGCCGCCACTTCATTCCAATCAGTCAACGTCACCGCCTTTGTAACCTTCACTTTTGAATTGATCACCACCTCGTCACCGATCTCCCATTCCGGTTTCGCCACCACACTAGGGATCTTTACATATTCACCCTGCGCATGGAAGCGCGTTGGAAATAGCACAAACTCATCGTGCGCAAAGGAAAACCCCTCGCGTCCTTCGTGAATCCCACCCTTGCGTAGAATCAGAGACTGCCGTCCCTCCTCCAAGGCTTTACAGACAACATCCCATTCCTTGAAAGCAATCACTCTAGTAAGAAAATCGACTTTCCACCTGATTGAAACTCTAAAGTAAATTAGTCCCCAATTCTTTTAGGGCATGGAGTTAATCCGCAGAAAATGAGGAACACCAATTCACACTCCTAAGTTAAAACTCATGAAACCACTTGCCGCTGTTACCGTTAGAATCCGATCATTCTTGGGTAACTTAGTCCGTGACTCGACAGCCCTTAAAAGCTCATTTAGAAACAGAGACCTACTCCATTTTCGGGTTTAGGGTTTTAAAATCTTTCATTTCAGTCTTTGTTTCAGTGTGGCCGACACCAAAAGCTCTCTCATTTCTCTCGGGGATCTCACCCTTCGTGACGGCGGACGCATTCCCTCTGCTCAACTTGCTTACGCCACCTGGGGAACTCTAAATGAGGACCGCTCCAATGCTGTCCTCATTTTCCATGCCCTATCCGGAACCCACCATGTCAGCGGAAATCATCCCGAAGCACCAGAGTCCTGCAACCTTTGGACCGAGGAACTACACGACGGTTGGTGGGACAACATAGTCGGCCCAGGTAAAGCGATCGATACCGATCGTTTTTTTGTGATCTGTGCCAATTATCTGGGCGGTTGCTACGGATCCACCGGACCATCCAGCACCAATCCCGAAACTGGAAAAGTTTTTGGATCAACTTTCCCACACCTAAATGTCTCCGATCTCGTAGATGCTCAAATCCCGCTCTTAGATCACCTCAAGATTAGCAAACTTCACTCTGTCGTCGGCCCATCGGTCGGCGGCCTTTGCACTCTTACCTTTGCAACACGTCACCCCGAAAAAGTTAACCGTGTCATCGCCATCGCCAGCGGTTTTAAAACCACCGTCTTAAACCGACTCATCCTCTTCGAACAAATTCTCGCCATTGAAAACGACAAGCATTTTAACGGTGGCGATTACTATGGATCCGAACACCCACGCATTGGTCTAGCGCTCGCGCGAATGATCTCGCATAAAACATTTGTCCATCTAGACACCTTCGAAAAACGCGCACGGCGCGACCTTCTTCACGAAGAAGAAATGCTCTCATGGTATCAGGTTCGCGACACCTTCCAAAGTTATATGCTTCATCAGGGGAAGAAATTCACTGAGCGCTTTGATGCCAATACCTACCTTCGTATCATAGACATGTGGTCACGTTACAACGCCGTTCTCGAGGGTGATGCGACTTCTCCCGAAGATCTCTTCACTCGCTGCAATGCTGCCGGACACAAATTCCTCATCTTCTCAATCGACTCGGATTTCTGTTTCTATCCTGAGGAACAGGCCGAGGTCGTCAAACACCTCGAAGAAGCCTCAGTGGATGCCGTTCACATCACAGTCCATTCTGCGAAGGGCCACGACTCCTTTCTCCTCGAACCCGAGCTCTACACTCCATACATACGCGAACTCTTGGCAGATTGATTCAAGGCACATTAGCGACCTAATAATCCCAGTTCCTAGAAAGGTGACCTTGCGCAACAGGGCCCAGTGCATCATAAGCGGGACTTTCTATGATGCTAATGCGTCTGCAGGCCGCCAAATGACGTCGCCTATCATGAAACCGCGAACCTCGCCGCCTTTGCCATCATACCATAAACTTCTTTACGCGAAATCTTCACCCCTGCCTCCCAGTCCTCCCACGAGACCACCTCCAATCGGTCCAAAGTTTTGCGCCCAATCATGGCCGGTAAAATCGTCCCAAAACGCATCCGTTTGCCATTCAACGATCTTGCATATCGCTCCGCCTGATCCAAACCCTCGCGAGCTTCCTTGATCCACCGTTGCCGTTCCCGCAACAACTGCTCTCGTGTCCCTGCCCCCGGCAAATAACATCTCCCATTCTTCTGATCCTCTGGCACATCCCGTAAGATATTAATTAACTGTAAGCTACGCCCATACGCCTGACCCCACCTCATCATCTCATCTTCTGAAGCCAGCGCAAAATCCCGCCCATTTCCAACGCCAATCTCCGTCCAAAACTCCCCCACACATCCAGCCACTTGATAGGTGTATGTTCTCAGCTCATCATCCGATTCCAAGCAGACCACCCCTTCACCAGCAAAACGATCCAGATCCCAACATTGACCTGCAGTGATAATCCCAACCACTTTCCGAACCGAATCCTGCTGCCAATCCGGTAGCTTTTCCAGCGCTGCCAAACAATCACCCAGCCTCGACATCAAAACCTGTTCCCCCTCTGGGAGTCCGCCAACTTTGGGCATCTCAAAACACTTTCCTTGACTAACGAATTCCACAAACCCCGCCAACAAATCACGGCGTTCCTCAACTCCGAGTTCCCCCGCATCCGCAATCGTGTCACTCGCCCGAGCCAGCAAATACCCGACACTCGTTGGAGCCCGAAACCCCTTTGGTAAAAAACGCAAACTCAGATAAAAAGAACGGGATACATCCTTCAAAACCTTCCGACTTAAATCCCCGTTCATTTCTCCTTCCCACTTCTCCCAGTTCAGCGTTGAGAGTTCAATGTTCAATGTTCAATCTTCCACGAGTGCACCTTTACCTCCACATCCCGTTCTGCCATCGGATCTGCCCCTACTGCTCATTCTACAAGCACACCCCCGGAAAAACAGACCTTGGAGCCTTTGTCGACGCCGTTCTAGCAGAAGCCCAGTTCGCATCACAAAAAAACCTTCCCCCTCTCAAAACGATCTACTTCGGCGGCGGAACGCCCTCTATGCTCTCTCCCACCCACCTCCGACGCCTCTTCACCGGCCTTCGTGAAACCCTTGACTTCTCCGCCATCGAGGAAGTCACACTTGAAGCCAACCCGGCAACCTTCACCTCCCGAACTGCCCGGCTTTACCAAGATCTTGGCGTCACCCGGGTTTCCCTAGGCGTTCAGTCCTTTCTTGGCACACATCTCAAAACTCTCGGCCGCGAACACTCACCTATGCAAGCTATCACCTCGGTCCACCTCCTTCGCGAAGCCTCCGACCTCGAGGTCAATATCGACCTCATTTTCTCCGTCCCAGGCCAATCACTTCTCGATTGGGAAGACACTCTCACACAAGCCCTCGCCCTACAATCCGACCATATTTCCGCCTATAATCTTACCTATGAAGAGGACACCGCTTTCTTCGAAAAATTTCAAACTGGCGACTACCACGACGACCCTGATCTAAACGCTGAAATGTTTTCGCTCGGTGAAGAAATCCTAACCTCCGCTGGCTACGAACATTACGAAACCTCCAACTATGCTCTCCCCGGGAAACGTTCCCACCACAACCAAGGATACTGGATCGGTAACAACTATCTCGGCCTCGGTCCCTCCGCTGTCTCCACCCTAAACCGAACTCGATACCAGAACGTTTGTGACACCCCTGAATATCTAAAGCGAATTGCCTCGATTGGCCACGCTCAAGAAACAATTGAAATTCTAGATGACGAAGCCTGGCGCATCGAGCGTATCGCCCTCCAGCTCCGAACCACGGAAGGCCTCCCTATCGAATACCTCTCGCCTAGCACCAACCTCGATTCCATCAACCACCTTGTCAGAAAAACAAGAACCCACCTCCAACTCATCAACGACGGACCTCTCCTCGTCGACTCTATCGCAGCAGAACTTGCGTGATAAAATACGCTAATTGGCGCAACTTCCAAAATTTTATGGTTCCCGAATCTAAACTCCTAGAATGCCCATCCAAAGCACCTACTTTTGAATTTCCCTCTGCACCTCCTCGGTCAGTCCGCTCTCCTGCAGCCACTGACGTCCCTCTTCACCACTTTGCTTCATTAATGCTCTACCCGCACGAATTATCGCAGCCCTCCGCGCCTCGCTGCCTTGAATCTCGTCAGCCCACGCAATCGCTGAGTGCGGGTCATCTCCAGAAATTCGCGCCGAAAACGCCTCAATGGCTGCATCTCGCTCGCTCGTATAAGACATCCCGTTTAAAAACTCATACACCGCGTCAGGATCCTGCCCTGTCCATTCTAGGACAACCTCTCCGATACTAGCATTCTTACCCTGTCCATCCGGAAGCTTCCGGGCCCACTCCAAACAGGCGATCGGATCCTCATGCGCCCACTTTCCCGCGACGATTTTTTTGATTCGCACTCCCTCTTCTCCTTCCAAAGTCGCTGCCCAATTCGCGGCTTCTTTTGGCTCCCTTTTAACAAATTCTCCCGTCACTTCCATTAACGTCTCGTCCCTCACTTTGCCTTCCGGTAACTCAAGCGCCCATGCCGCCGTCCGCGGCAACGTCTCCACTTCTAGCATCTTCTCTTTCACCACTCCCAACATCTCCCCAGCGCGCTCGTCTTCAGCCTCAAGCTTTCTTACCGCGAAATCGGTTGCAAATACCAAATCCGAACTCGCCAATCCCTTCAGCATTCCAAAGGTAACATCCCTACACCTTCTCCGATCTGCCTCTAAGGAATCATACCAAGACAAGGCACCCACCGGATCTATGCTTGCCCAACCAGTCATTGTTGCGGCCATATCTTTCTCCTTCGTGTCTGCCCCAATTTCAACCGCTTCCACTCCTGACATCGCCCCCCAAGCAAAATGAAAATCCCGAAACTCCGGACTTTCTTCCGAAAAATGCACAATCTGCTCCCTGACCAACATTGCATTTTCCTCATTCATTCCTTCTAGGAGCCGCCCCAAGGCCGCTCGTCGTCGCAATGGATTTAATTCCCAGCGCAATCTCTTTCCCACCTCGATAATTTCATTTCGACCCATTCTTTTTTGTCCCACTCCTGTCCCCAATGATTTTCCAGTGGTTCGACGATCTTTTCCAGTGCGCTCGAAGTCCACCCCCCGAGCTGTTCTCTGTGCCGCTCCAAAATCAGTGGCTCTTCCATCTTCCCCACCGTCACCTAAAACCCAAACTCCTAACACCCCGAATCCAATCACCCCAACTCCCGCAAATACTATCGATTTTGATAACATTTAAGACATACGAAATAAAACCTCACATTTTATCATTCCGATTCCATCATCCATCTTTCTCTATTCCCAAGATAGCATGAAATGCGGATCTGAAAGAGTAACACTCCAAGTTTGGTATCAAAACTATCGTCCTAAGATGAGATTCCCGACCTACCAAATCATACTCTTCCACTTCCTCTACCTGCCTGTCTCGGCTGCGATTAATTTCGAGGAGCAGGTCAGGCCCATCCTCGCAAAGCACTGTTTCAAGTGCCACGGCGAAAAGAAGCAAAAAGGCGACTTTCGGCTCGATACCCTTTCCCACAATCTTCTCCAGAATCGCGCTGCTGCCGAAACTTGGCATGATGTCCGGGACGTTCTCAATCTTTCCGAAATGCCGCCAAAGAAAGAGGACCCGCTGCCCCCCGCAAAACTTAAAATACTGACTTCCTGGATTACGCAGGAGATCGACGCCCTCGTTGCAACTCGAAAAGGCACTGACGGTCGCGTCGTTCTGCGACGCCTCAACAAAACCGATTACCAGAACACGATGCGCGACCTACTCGGTATCGAGATGGACTACGCCAAAAATCTCCCGCCAGAAACTCCTTCGGAAGATGGCTTTCGTAATAACGGAGAGACACTCCAGATGTCGGACCTTCAGCTGGAATATTATCTAGAAGCCGCCCGCAAGGGACTAGCCAAAGCCATCGTCATCGGTTCACGACCCGATTTTTTTGAGAAGGAATTCACAAAAACCGTGAATGACAAAAATCGGGGCAGCAACATTCTCGACAAGGATCAGCAATTTATCGCCAAACTTATGAATTACCCCGAAGATGGTGAAGTCCTGATCCGGGCGAAGGTAAGAGCACACTTTGCTGAAGGCCGCGGTTACCCTCAACTCCGCGCCGCTATAGGATACCGCGCCGATGTCCAAGCCCCCCGCGGATTTATTGCCCCGGTTGATATCACCTCCGAAGATTGGCACACCGTCGAGTTTCGAACACGCATTGAGAATTTCCCGCTCCCCAGCAAAACTCAAAGCAAGTTCCCTGGTCTCCTCCTATGGCTTGACAATGCCTATGCCGAAGGTCGCGATAAACCACTCAAAGCCCGGGGTAAGGGAAAGAAGCAAAGGGCTATTAAAGGCCCTCTGACCTATCCACAAATTGAAGTTTCTTCAATGGAGTTCATTGGTCCCATCTTCGATGACTGGCCACCAGCCCACCATCAAGCAATACTTTTTCCATCTAACCAGCGCTCGAACGAAGAAGTCTATTCAAAAGCAGTGCTCCGTAACTTCATGAGCAAGGCCTTTCGCCGCCCTATTCGCGACGAGGAAATCGTTCTCTACTCTCGGTTTTTTATGTCAGTCCGCCCAAAGATGAAAACCTTTGAGGAAGCAATTCGCGAGACTCTTGCGATGGTCCTAATTTCGCCTGACTTCCTCTATCTCATAGAACCTTCCGGCTCTTCAAGACGCTCCATTAGCGACTGGGAGCTAGCCTCCCGCCTTTCCTATTTCCTCTGGAGCAGCATGCCCGACACACGCCTCTTCAATCTTGCCAAAAAAGAAACTTTGGGGGAGCCGAAAGTCCTACAAAAAGAAATTTCGCGAATGATCGCAGACAAACGTTCGTGGCAATTCGTTGAGCAATTCGCGGACCAATGGCTCGACGTCGGAGCCCTCCAGCGTGTCGCTATCAATCCCAACTACTATCCAAAGTTTGACTCCGCCCTCAAAGCTTCGATGCGAGGCGAAACCATTCACTTCTTTGGTGAACTCTTCCAAGAGAACCTAAGCGCTCTCAATATCCTTGATTCCAATTTCACTATGTTGGATGAAGCACTCGCCAAGCACTACGGCCTCACCGGCCCCAAAGGCAGCCGCTTCGAGCGAGTCTCACTGAAAGCCGATGATCACCGCGGGGGCATTCTCGCCCACGGTAGTGTTCTCCTAGGAAATTCCACCGGAGAAGATTCTCATCCTGTCAAACGTGCCGTCTGGATCCGCGATCGCCTCCTCGACGATCCCCCGTCCCCCCCTCCTCCCGATGTTCCAGGTCTCGATTCCACCGATCCAAATTTTGCCACACTCTCGGTTCGCGATCAACTTGCCGAGCACCGTAAGAAAGTTTCCTGTAACGAGTGTCATCGCGGCATTGATCCGTGGGGAATCTCTCTCGAAAACTTTGGTGCCGACGGACTCTGGCGAAAGCAAATCCTCCGCAAAAAGGTGACAGGAAAAGGCATGATCAAGCTTCCCGTTCTCTCAGAAGCAACCCTGCCCGACGGCAAGGAGATCGACGGAATGAACAGCCTCAAAAAACATCTCCTCGAGCACCGCCGCGACCAATTCGCCCGCGCCTTCACCACCAAGCTTCTCACCTATGCCCTTGGGCGTCGTCTTGAATTGGTCGATGAACAATCAGTGGATGAACTCACCTCAAAGTTCATCGAATCAGAATACCGAATCAAAGATTTGATTCATCTGGTCGTGGCCAGCAAAATATTCCAAAGTAAATGAACCATGGATCGTAAATCTTGGCATCTTCCCCGCCGCACCTTCTTACACGGCGTTGGAGCTTCTCTCTCCCTTCCCCTCCTCGAGTGCATGGGCGCTGACATCAAAAAAGCCCCGCGACCGAAACGCTTCTGTGCGATCTACTTTCCATATGGAGTCAGTCTGCCGAGAAAAAATAAGGGAAAAGAAAACCCCGAATCAAAATGGCAATGGTTTCCCAATACTGAGGGTCGTGATTTTCAATTTAACGAAAGTCTCAAATGTCTTGAACCGCTCCGAAAACACGTCTCAATTCTCGGCGGCCTCTCTCATCCGAACGGCCGCAAAATCGGCGGACACGACACCGCTGACATCTTTCTTACCGCAGCCGAACTCAAAGGAGGCCAACTCAAAAATTCCGTTTCCCTTGATCAACTGCTTGCCGCTAAACTTGGCGACAGCACTCGCTTCCGTTCGCTCAGCCTTTCGGTCGATGGAGGGGTTGGCGAAGCTACTCGCTCTAGCACTCTTTCGTTCAGCCGCAACGGCACACCTGTCCCAGCTCTTCACCATCCCCGTCTCGTTTATAACCGACTCTTTGGCGAAGAAGACAAAAGCATCGACTCCAAACGTCAGGAAATCGAAAACTCCGACCATATGCTCGATCTTGTTCTCGAGCATTCGAAATCCGTTCGCCGCAAACTCGGAAAACAGGATCAGGAGAAGTTTGACGAGTATCTCCAATCCGTTCGCCAAATCGAACAACGGGTCGAGCAATCAGAAAAATGGCTAAACATCCCGAAACCACAGGTCGATATCTCCGGATTACATCTCGAGGCCGATGACAAGACTCCCGGCGAACTGATAAAGACGATGTTCGACCTAATGTTCCTTGCCATCCAGACCGACTCGACTCGTTTCCTTACTTATCAAATGGGCAACATGAACGGTGCCACCTCAATCGCCACCAAGTTTCCATCTCTCCTCGGCTTCGGCAAAAACCAGCACAGCCTCGCCCACGGATGGAACAAACCTGGCGGAGCCAAAGCTCTCGGAAAATGGGATCGGTTTCGCGCCGAACAACTGACTTACTTCCTTCAACGCCTCCAGGACACCCGCGAAAATGAGGGCACTCTCCTCGACCACACCATGGTTCTTTACGGAAGCAGCAACAGCACCACGCACAATAACACAAATTACCCTCTAGTCGTAGCTGGTGGTAACAAACTTGGGCTAAAACACGGAGCCTATCATCGCTTTGGATCAGACGTCCCCCTCTCAAATCTCTTTGTCACGATGGCCAATCGTCTTGGCATGCCCGGGACTAAATTTCTCGACAGTACAGGTGAAATGCTCGAGATCATTAGTTAATTGCCTTACTGGATTCAAAGAGGGTGGTGAAATCGGTGGTATCTGGAGTTCCAAAAATCCAGCGACAAAACTAAGTCACCGACGATAGTCCCGCATGACTATATACTAGGCGGCTTACAATGGTTCACTGATCGCTGATGCCTTCGCAATGCCGGTTCACTGGCATTGCGATCGGGATGCCTTGGATCGGGATTATCCGAATCTCGATAGCTACCTGCCTCCGCTCCCTCATCATCCCGACAGTATTTTGTGGCGCTCCGAATACACACCGCTCAACGAAAAGGGTGAAATTCTGCACGATCAGGCCCGCTTCTGGGGACAACGCGGCATTCACTATCACCAGAACCTTCAGGCGGGAGAAAATACAGTCAATTTTAAGCTCGCCCAAGCGCTTCACAACCAAGTTTCACTCAAAGGAGGCTATGAACCCACCAATTGGGTTGAAAAATACATCGAGCTTATTCTCACTCCAAGCTGGCACCGCGACACCTATCTCGAAGAATATCATAGAGCTTTCTTTACCCGTTACGCCCAGGGAAAAGACATCCTGAAATGTGGGATATCCGACCATTATATTGGTGGCCTCACCACTGTTCCTTCACTTTTGTCAGCGTTGCCCGTGGGGGACCATCGCCAGATCGTCAAAACCCACGTGACTCTTACGCATCGGCACTCCAACGTGCTGCGGGCGGCTGATTGCCTCGCTCGAATCCTTCATTTTATCGCCATCGGCACCCCACTCCGAGAAGCCCTTATGTCCCAAGCTGGTGATTGGATTTCCACCCGTAAGGCTTCAAAATGGGCAGGTCAAGATGATCGCATTGTGACAGGACAACGATTCAGCCCAGCCTGCTACATCGATCAATCGTTTCCCGCTTCACTCTATCTTGCATGGAATTACCACGACAACTTCGCCGGCGCCGTCACCGCTAATGCAAAAGCTGGAGGTGACAGCTGTCATCGAGGCGCCGTCGTTGGCTCATTGGTAGCGGCAGAATCCAAAAGATCTAGCGGAGATTTCGATCTCACTCCTTCCCCCCCCGTTTAAGAATCTCTCGCCCAGAAACCCTTTTCATCTCGAGACGGCTTTCACGAAACTTCCCGGCATGTTTCGTGATTCGACCAGTTACCCGTTTACGCCACATCCTAAAGCTCCGCGCCTTGAGGCTCGCTCTCATCAACTTGATTACCTCGCCCTCAGCTAAGCC
>Ga0315322_10001541_pt1 | contig 17903 bp, 15 predicted proteins | sample M110021515metaG_FD_203461 | JGI IMG/M metagenome (GOLD analysis project Ga0315322, IMG submission 203461) | Ammonia-oxidizing marine archaeal communities from Monterey Bay, California, United States - M1 100m 21515 | ecosystem: Environmental > Aquatic > Marine > Intertidal zone | place: USA...
ATAGTGTCATCGATATAAATAACATTCGGATAGAGCTCCTGAAGCCATGCCCACTTGGTGAGAAAACTTCGAGTAATCCAAAGAACCGCTGTAACGGCGAAGAGAAAGGCGATTGTTTTTTCCGGTTTACTCATAGGCCCAAGCTTCTTCAACTCATTTTGAATGAGTTGCCGACCGCCTTCCAGTTTTGGCAAGTTAATTTTGAAGATCATTTTTGTCATTAAAAGCCAGATGATCACTAGAAAGATCAACGCTGATGGCAGCCCAAACGCCATCCATTGCCCAAAGCTGATTTCGATTCCGTTTTGCTCCAGAATATCGCGCAGCAAAAGGTTGGTTGGCGTCCCCAAAAAAGTTCCGAGTCCTCCGACAGAGGCTGAGTAAGCGATGCATAGCAGCAGGCAAGCGGAAAAGTTGTTGAGGCGTGAATGATCGAGGTGAGGATTTTTCTCTCTCAATAGTGTGATCAGGCTCAAGGCGATGGGAAGCATGACGACGGTCGTAGCCGTGTTGCTAATCCACATGCTTAGTATTGCGGTGGTCGCCATGAAGCCTGCTATCAGCCGCGCCGGCTCCGTACCTAATGCAAGAATCGTCATCAAGGCAATTCGTTTATGCAGGTTCCACCGTTCGATAGCCATTCCTAATAGAAACCCTCCCATCATCAGGAAAACAAACTTGCTGGCATAGCTGCGCGAGGTGACTTCAAACAGACTAGCTGGTTTTTTAGCTCGAATGGAGTGTAACGGAACTGGAATCTGCCCGCTTTCAGAATCGATGATTCCATGCTCACCTGAAATTTGAATTAAAGTGCCGGTCCCTTCACGCGGACTATCGGATTGTAACGGTGCTGGAAGCGGCTTTCCGAAACGAGGGTTATCCAGATTCCAAACCACGGCTTGATCGATTTGCGGAGCGGTCGACATTTTTTCACCAACCCCCAGAATTGGGAACAAAGCGAGTGGGAGCATGGCAGTTGCTGCCAAAGGAATTGCTTCCGTAATCCACCAGACAGCCATTAAGACAACCGTGCATGCTGTCGCCAAAGCAGGATCTGGTATGTCTGCTTGTGTCTTAAGAATGACCGCCAAAATGCAGGCTAATACTGGTCCGATCCATCGGCCACTGAGGCTGATTTGGGAGACTTGTCTTGAGTCCTCATCGGAGTTTGTCAGTTCAGTCATAAAGTGGGATTCATCAAGGGAGTGCAGGTGTTTGCGAGATCTTGAAAGCAGAGTCGGTCTTCAATCATCCCCCGCTAGGAAAAACCGTGCTTTCTATGGTAACATCAATAACGGAAGGTGTGCTCGGCACTCCCTTTAATTTGAATAGTCCTTAGCGTTGTCTTGATGGCGTGATTCATAGATAGAGTTTTAGAGAGTACAGGAAAATGTCAAAGTCGTTTTTATTAATGTTTGCTCTGCTGGGAATGTTGGTTTCCAGCTTGGCTGAAGCAGCTGACTGGCCCACATGGAGAGGCTCTTCACGAGATGGTATCTCCAAAGAGACTGGCTTGCTTCAATCATGGCCTGCAGGTGGTCCCGAGAAAGCCTGGACCTTTAATAATGCCGGATTAGGCTACTCCAGCTTTGCGATTGCAGATGGCGTGTTGTACACCTTAGGAACTCGTGGTGATGCTGAAATTCTGTTTGCCCTCGAGGCAAATACTGGCAAAGAGAAATGGGCATTGGCTCTAAGTAACATTTTGGAAAATGGATGGGGTAATGGTCCGCGTGCTACTCCAACGGTTGCAGACGGCAATATCTATGTGCTTTCGGGGGTAGGTACTCTGGTTTCTGTTTCGGCTGCTGGGAAAGAGAACTGGAAGATTGATATGGCTGATTTTGGCGGCCGACGTCCGAACTGGGGGTATTGTGAAAGCGTAACGGTAGATGGTGACAAAGTGATTTGTACTCCCGGTGGTGCTCAGGGTTCGGTTCTGGCTGTCAATCGTAAAGATGGAAGCAAAATCTGGCAAAGTTCTGAAATGACTGACGGTGCTCAGTATGCAAGTCTCGTAACGGTCGAGCTTGGTGGAGTGAAACAGTATATCCAGATGACTCATGAACACGTGTTTGGCATTGTGGCTGAGACTGGCAAGTTGGCTTGGAAGAGCCAGTGGGAAGGCCGGGTAGCTTCGATTCCTACTCCCATTGTTAGCGGGGCAGATGTATACATCACTTCGGGGTACGGAGTAGGCTGTAAGTTGCTAACGGTAAATGGAAATCAGGTGACGGATGTTTATAGAAATACCGTCATGAAGAATCATCATGGTGGAGTCGTGAAATTGGGCGATTATCTCTATGGTTACTCCGATGGTCCTGGTTGGATTTGCCAGAACTTCAAGACCGGTGAGATGGTTTGGAATAACAAGACTTTTGGCAAAGGTGCCGTAGCTTTTGCTGATGGCCGTCTTTACGCTCAGTCTGAAAGTACGGGTGAAGTTGTTCTGCTTGAGCCATCTCCGGAAGGATACAAAGAACATGGTAAATTCACTCTGACACCACAATCGACTATTCGCTCACAGCGAGGTAAGATTTGGACGCACCCTGTGATCAGTAACGGGAAGCTTTATATACGAGATCAGGATTTGCTTCACTGCTACAACATTGCCAAGTAACCTATAGCTGGTATTTAGTTTGCTAAGTGCCATGATGGGCCTGTAGCTCAGTTGGTTAGAGCAGGGGACTCATAATCCCTTTGTCGGCGGTTCGAGTCCGTCCAGGCCTACTTTTAAGATGTCACTCTTAGAACAACCTCACCGAATTGAAACTCCGGAAATTTGTCTTGTGGACAAGCTTCGGAGTTTTTTTGTTTCAAGTGGTCACTTTCCACCATGCATCCCAATCACTAATGAAGCTTGGTCGATTTCATGTGGCAGATGCAAACCCAGCAGCATGCGGTGTTCGTCGATCTTGCCGTATTCGACATGATTAATCCGAATTGAGTTGTCATGAAATGAAGTGTTATGAATTGAAGTGTTATGAGATTGGTCACGTTCCATTGCGTTGGTAGTCACTTTTGTACTCAGCAAGCAATAGAGTAGCAAAACGGCTCAAGGCTTTATTCGTTTTCGAGCCTTAATATGATTGTTATGTGAGGTATTCTAAGGCACCTTCCCGCATGTCCTTCGTGAGGACAGAGGGTTTACACGGTATGTGCCATCACCCATAATTCGACATTACGTATGTTGCGCCATTGCACATGCCTCGATCCTTCAGGAAGCGAATTCCATGTCAGATTCCACTCCTCCATTGACTCCGGGGGGCCGCGAAATTCAGCCCCACGACTCACAAATCCACTGTGTCCAACCAGGTGGTGGAGTGTGTATGCGGATCGAATTATTTTGGGGACATATCCGTCGATTCTATCTTAAGACTTTTCGACGAGGTTATATTCGTCGGATGGCAGCAACACGGAAAGGTGACGCTAACCAATGTCCCTGGGATGTACTTGATCCCCGTGATCTGAAATTTTATGCCAATCAGCCAGGATACTATTGGGATCCCCAAGACGATCCATTCACTGGTCGCGAGAGTTACGGATTTGCCCGGGCGGGTTTAGCCGAGATGGTAATCTTCTCCTCAATTCTCATTCCGCTCTTGGTTCTGCTTGTCTACCTCGCACTTCACGGTTCACGATGGTGGTGGATAGTAGCCCTTGTTCCGTTCCTTATAGAAACTGAAGTAATCTGGTTTTTTCGCAATCCGAAAAGAGTGGTTCCTGAGGGGCCGGGGACTGTCGTTTCGCCAGCTGACGGTAAGATCGATTTGATTGAAGAGATTGAACACGATGACGTAATCGATGGGCCTGCTATTAAAATTGCTATTTTTCTTTCCGTCTTTAATGTGCATATCAATCGAGTGCCGGTTGCGTGTACAGTGTTTGCCTCTCGGTATCGTCAAGGGAAATTTCTAAGTGCTTTGAAGCCGGAGTCGGCTTGGGAAAATGAGAGGCTTGAATTGTGGCTGGAGTCGACCGAAACTCCACACCGAGTAATGCGAGTGCGTCAAATTACTGGACAGTTAGCTCGGCGAATCGTTTGTTGGGCGAAAACCGGAGAGACGTTTAGCCGAGGTGCTCAATTTGGGATGATCAAGCTAGGTTCGAGAACGGAGTTGATCATTCCTAGAGAAAAAGGACTGGAGGTTCTGGTGAAACTTGGGGATAAAGTTCAGGCGGGTTCCACTGTTTTTGCCCGGTATAAATAAATTGCTCAATATCAATCCTAAGCAGACAAGTTTATAATTAGCCGTATGAAGAGTGATTTGTCACAAGACCTCGATGTGAATCTCGATGACGATCTGTCGGATGATTCCAAATTCCCAATCTTGCCGACGTTAATGACGTTGGGCAACGCCATTTGTGGATTGGCGGCGATTGGTTTGGCAACGAAGGCGATTGGTGTTCGTTTGGCCACAGAAGGCATGGACCCTGCTGCAGCCTTACCACTCGATCCAAATGCTGCATACGAAGCTTTGCGTTATGCAGGTCTTCTGATCTTTCTGGGAATGCTCTTTGACGCACTGGATGGACAAGTTGCTCGTTTACTAAATCAAACCAGCAAATTTGGTATGGAACTTGATAGCCTCTGTGACGTGATTACCTTTGGTGTTGCTCCTGCTTTCATTATGCTGTTTTTTGCCGATGTTTTTCATCCTCGTCTGATGAAAGGTGCTGCAGGAATTTACACGCTTTGTGCTATTTTACGACTCGCTCGATATAACGTTGAAGCAGAAGAAGGGGGCGATACATCGTATTTCCGAGGGTTACCCTCACCGGCTGCTGCCGGTACAATCGCGACTTTTGCAATGGCCATGCCGGATATAATGCTTCAGAAGGATGCAATCCTTGAGAGCGTCAATATCGATGTTGGCGAGTTGGTGATGATTATCGTACCTCCACTGACAGTTATTCTGGCCTGGCTAATGGTTTCCTATGTGCGGTATCCACATTTGGCGAAACAGCTTGCTAAGAAAAAGTCAATGAAGCGTCACTATTTCAAGATTGTCCAGATTCTATTTGCCATTGTTGGGGCATTGGTTTTTCAGGAAATCGCTTTGCCGGTTATCTTTCTTTATTATCTGATAGCGACTCCGTTGACTGATCTCTGGCGTAAAATGGTCGGTGCTAAAAAGAAAGCTTCAGCTGGAACAGCTGAAGCTTCCTAGGATTTTAACGGTCTGGTCGAGCTTTATTAAGCTAATACGGTCGCTAAGTTTTCAACCAAGATCTGATCACAACGACTTCCGCTTGAGTCGTAGAGGAATAATTTATTCTTGATGGTGTCCCAAACCGCTGTCAGTGTTACCTGGCGTGGACCACTCACGCTAAAGAGAACTCCACAGGGAGCTCCGCCTCGTGTTAATGGACGTTCGTTGAGTGGGAATTGGGATGATTCGAGTTGACCAATATCGCAAAGCGTTTGGTGGATAACTTTACGTACGTGTTCTTTGTTCAATTCGGCCGACTGCCTAGACATGATATCAAGCATGGTAGAACCTCTCGGGTGATGACATGTGACACATTCTTCTCGGCAGCAAATATTTAGACGGGCTGGACCTGAAAGAAATGTGAGGTGCAGAAGATTGGTTTGGCTATAGATTCAGTTATCGGAATTCAGGTCCTTTTGATGAAGTGTCTAGGATTCAATTTCTATAGAATCCGAATAATCATGTCTGCGAAATGTAAACCCTTGCGGATTGGTAGGATGATTCACTTACTGAGTTGGAGTGCTGTGTGTAAACTGAAATGAATTACATTTGAATCACAGCTTTTTAAGAGAAAATGCCAGACCAACTTAGTGAACAATTCGAGAGTGAACCACGGCCCGGCTCTTGTGGTGAACATGGGCTGCAGGAAAAATACGGAACGACATATCGCGCCGATTGGTTTTACTCCCATCAGATGATTGATCATCTCAACGATGAAATGCTTCGATTCGTTTCACGGATGGAGGTGATGTTTGTCTCGACGGCTGATGGCAAAGGCGAATGCGACTGCAGTATTCGATGCGGATTGCCCGGATTTGTCATCGCTCTGGATGATAAGACAATCGTTTACCCCGAGTTGCGTGGAAATGGAGTCATGGCAAGTTTAGGGAATATCTCAGAGAACCCACACATTGGGCTCCTCCTGGTGGATTTTTTCGAAACCACGGTTGGTCTTCATATCAATGGGAAAGCAGCAATTGTTGAGAGCCAAAAGCTACTGGAAGATGCCCGGGTGACTGGTGAGATCCGTCTGAAGTGTGAACGACAGGGAGGACGTAAGCCGGAACGCTGGGTTCGCGTGGTGATTGAAGAAGCATATATTCATTGCTCGAAACACATTCCGCTTCTGAAGCGAATGCCTAAAGAAATTGCCTGGGGTACGGATGATGAACGCCTCAAAGGCGGTAATTTTTTTGGTGTCAGTCGCGAAACATCGAATCGAAGTTAAATCACGACTTCCACTCGTAAGTCATTGTTTGGAGTCCTAAATTGCAAACTCTGTTTCGCCAGTTGATTCCTATTTGCCTGGTTATGGCGGTGCCGATCATTCCCTTTTTCTTATTTGGGAATTTGATCGAAGACTGGATTTCCCAAGTGGAGAATTCGAGTTGGTTGGCAGGCATCGTGATCTTACTATTATCCGGTGATATCTTCCTTCCGATTCCCAGTAGCGTGGTTTCGACCTTTACCGGTGGACAAATGCACTGGATCACAGGAACCTTGGTTTCGTGGATCGGAATGAATATTGGGGCGGTCCTTGGCTTTTGGTTCGCCAGCAAGTATGGCAGGTCATTTGCTCTTCGATTCTCTCAGGAAGAAGATCTTCAGCGTGCTGCTGGACTCACACATCGATTTGGACCTGGGTTCCTTGTTTTGGCGCGCGGAGTTCCCGTGCTGGCTGAAGCCAGTGTTTTATTGATGGGGGTCCATGAACTCAGTTGGCGAAGATTTCTACTCCCAATTATCCTCAGTAACCTCGGGATTTCGCTTGCTTACAGTGCATTTGGTCACATCGCCAGGAAACACGATTGGTTTCCTTTGGCGATGGGTATAAGCATTGGTGTTCCAGTTCTATTAACATTAGTAGTACAACGATTTGTGAAAATCAAAGCAGAGTCGCCTGTCGCAGACTCAGATACCTTGCAGGAAAGTGAATTAGATGACTAACGATGACGCAGCGGCGAATCAATTAGACTCGTTACTCGAATCGATTACTCCGGGAGTCGGAGTAATGGACGTTCAAACGAAAGGCCCAGGACCAAGCGGTGCATTACCTTTAACCGATGAGATCCTCCGTACCTGGTCAAGTGGCGATTTGTTTGGACTAACGCAGAATGCCGGGATGGGATGGAATCCCGAAGATTTGCTACGGCCGCAATATCTCGTCCTGAGTACGCAGGGAGGAATGCGAGCTGAAGATGGTTCGCCGATCGCTCTGGGGTATCATACCGGTCACTGGGAAGTTGGATTGTTAGTTCAGGCTGCTTCACGAACCATCAAAGAAATCGGTGGAATTCCTTTTGCCGCCTATTGCAGTGATCCTTGTGATGGTCGCAGTCAGGGTACGACCGGGATGTTTGATAGCTTGCCTTATCGAAATGATGCGGCAGTCGTTTTACGGCGTTTGATCCGTTCCTTACCGACGCGTCAGGGGGTTTTAGGGGTCGCGACTTGCGACAAAGGACTGCCTGCGATGATGCTTGCCCTCAATGGCCAAAACGATCTCCCAGGAATTATCGTTCCCGGTGGTGTTACGCTGCCACCTGAAGAAGGAGAAGATGCCGGAGCGGTGCAAACTATCAGTGCCCGGTATGTTCACGGTGAAATCACATTGGAAGATGCCGCGGTAGCAGGGTGTCGAGCTTGTGGGACACCTGGCGGTGGATGTCAGTTTCTTGGAACGGCTGCGACTAGTCAGGTGGTGGCCGAAGCTATGGGAATGACTTTACCTCATGCCGCTCTGGCTCCCAGTGGTCAGGCGATATGGATTGATAATGCAATCCGTAGTGCGCATGCCTTGGCTCAATTAGTCGAGAAGAAACTCACCTTAAAAGACATTGTGACGGATGCATCGATTCGCAACGCGATGGTAGTTCACGCTGCCTGTGGTGGCTCGACGAATCTATTACTTCACATCCCCGCGATTGCTCATGCTGGTGGATTGAAGCGGCCTACGGTGGATGACTGGAGCGAAGTAAATCGTGAAGTCTCTCGCTTTGTCGATGTGCTGCCTAATGGGCCGGCAAATCATCCAACCATACAGTTCTTTCTGGCTGGTGGCGTCCCGGAAGTGATGCTTCACCTTAGGAAAATGGGGGCATTGGACACTTCTGTGCTGACAATTACAGGGCAGACACTAAATGACGTTCTGGATTGGTGGGAACAATCAGAACGTCGTCAAACGCTACGAAATCGGCTTCAGGAACATGATGGTATCAACCCTGATGACGTAATTCTTCCGCCCGCCGTGGCTCTAAATCGAGGGCTCACGAGTACGGTTTGTTTCCCTCAAGGGAATATCTGCCCGGAAGGATCCGTCATTAAAGCGACCTCGATTGATCCGTCCGTTGTTGATGATGATGGCGTCTATCGTAAAGTTGGACCGGCACGTGTGTTTACATCAGAACGGGATGCCATCCTGGCCATCAAAGGTCAAATCGAACCGGCACTAAAGCCCGGGGATATCCTGGTACTGTTAGGGCGTGGCCCACTGGGAACCGGTATGGAAGAAACCTATCAATTGACTTCGGCTCTCAAGTTCCTTAGATGGGGTAAAGAAGTGGCGATTGTAACGGACGCTCGCTTTTCCGGAGTGAGTACCGGTGCATGTGTCGGGCATGTTGGTCCGGAAGCTTTGGCAGATGGTCCGATTGGTCGAGTGCGAGATGGTGATCGTATTGAAATCATCGTAGACCGTAACGAATTGAACGGATCGGTGAATCTCATTGGGACGGCAGACAAAGATCTGACACCGGCAGAAGCAGACCAACTGCTTGCGTCTCGCGGGAGGCTCGAAGGTCTTGCCGAAGATGCTGCCTTGCACGATGACACTCGATTATGGGCTGCTCTGCAAAAAGTCGGGGGCGGTACCTGGGGCGGTTGCGTATACGACGTTGAAAAAATTGTTGAAACACTGGAGGCTGGTGCGAAGGTACTTAGCAACGAATCTTAAACTACTTGAAAACACGTATCTTCCACGGAGTCTAACTACTTGAACATTCAAACGATGCGCGTCACTTTACTGGCATTACTTGTACTAACCGTACAACAGACACTTGCAAATGATCTGTACGTGGATCCTGTTGGAGCTCAGGGAAGGCTTGTCATTGTTGGTGGAGGCATGATACCAACAGCTGCACAGGGACAATTCGTAGCCTGGGCTGGTGGTCATGAAGCAAAGATTCTAGTTGTGACGACGGCGTCAGCTGATGCCGGTACTGATCAACAAGACCGCTTTGCTAAACCATGGGATGATCTCGATGTTAGCAGCGTGATCATTGTTCATGCAGAGTCACGTGAAGAGGCATCGTCAAAACCATTTTTGAAAAGTATTCAAGAGGCAACGGGGGTTTGGTTCGTTGGCGGCATTCAGCAACGTATCATTGACAGATACGTTGGTACTTCCTTTGAAGCAGAATTGGACCAGTTACTTCAACGCGGGGGAGTTGTGGGGGGCACGAGTGCCGGAGCAGCCATACAATCACAGTTGGCGATTGTAGGTGGCTCGCGTCGGCCTCAATTAGATACAGGCTTTGATTTGTTACCTGGAGCTGTTATCGATCAGCATTTCACAGAACGAGATAGGCTAGCACGATTGCAGAATGCAACGCGTAAACATGCTACCAAAGTTGGACTGGGGATTGATGAAGATACGGCTTTATTGGTAGATCGTCGTTTTATGAAAGTGGTAGGTGCCGGTGCAGTTACGGCTGTTTTACCGCGTGGCCGCAAAGGACAGCAGGAAATAGTTATGTATTCGGCAGACTCACTCATTGATTTGACAAGCTTGCGGCGAATGGTTCGTGATCGTCAACTTTCAGTTTTTCCAGCAGCGAAGATGTCGGAACCGATCGTAGAAAAAGGAACACTGATGATCGTCGGAGGTGGACGTATGCCGCTTGAATTGGTGAAAGAGTTTGTCGCTGCGGCTGGTGGCGAAGACGCTCACATCGTAGTCCTTCCCACCTCCATGCCTGATCCATTGCCTGAAGATTATGGAAAGCGAATGTTTGAAGCTGGCGGGGCGAAGAATATCACCGTCCTGAGACAACGCGAGCGAAGTGCCGTTGAATCCGAGGAAATGCTGGAGGCTTTGAAAAATGCTGATGGCGTATGGTTTGGCGGTGGACGGCAATGGCGTTTTGTAGACGCTTATGAACACACAAAGGCTTACCCGTTGATTCATGCAGTGCTTGCCAAGGGCGGTGTTATTGGCGGTAGTTCTGCCGGAGCTTCCATTCAGGGTGATTATCTCGCGCGCGCAAACCCACTTGGAAATCGTGATATCATGGCACCTGGCTACGAAAAGGGATTTGGATTTTTACCGGGCTCGGCTATTGATCAGCATTTCAAACAGCGTAATCGCTTTAAGGATATGACCTCATTGGTGGATAAGTACCCACAATTGCTGGGAATTGGTATTGATGAAGGGACGGCATTGATTGTCAAGGGGCGGATCGGGGCGGTGAAAGGCGACGGTGCTGTGCATTTTTATGATCGTCGCCGGCCGGTGACTGAAGGAGAGAAGGATTACGTGACGGTGAAGGCAGGTCGTTCTTACGACCTAGTTGATCGTCGTGCCGTTGAAGCCGCGACAAGTAAAGAAGAGTAATCGTCATGGCAGCGGAGGCAAGAGGAATCCATCGGTGGTCGGGGTGGCTGTTTGTTAGCCCCTGGCTGTTTGGTCTCGCTCTTCTTTTTGTATACCCTTTTGTCGCATCTTTGATTTGGTCCTTCTCTGAATATGACTTGCTGACTTCGCCCCGATATATCGGCACAGATCACTATGAACGTATTGCCAGCGAAATTGTTCAAGGCAAAGGTGTTGGTAAGGCGTTGTGGAATACGTTTTACTATGCTGCCGTTTCGATTCCTTTATCAACGATGCTGGCGATCTGTCTGGCCGTGATGTTGAATTGGCAAGTTCGGGGTCAGGCTGTCTTTCGGACGTTGTTTTATTTGCCGTCGATGGTACCGATGGTTGCAACGTCAATTTTATGGTTGTGGTTGCTGGACCCTCGCGATGGGATGGTGAATGGTTTTCTATCCTTCTTTTATGAAACGCCTCCCTTGTGGTTTCAGGGGATTCAGGAAGGGGTCTCCATCTCATCTCCATTTCAGTTCGGTTCTAAAGACGGTTTAACGTTGATGTCTCTGTGGGGCGTGGGGAATTTTATGCTTATCTATTTGGCGGCTTTAGGTGATATTGATACCACGTTGTATCAGGCGGCTGAATTGGACGGAGCAGGGAGTTTGCAAAAGTTCCGTTACATCACGCTACCCATGTTGTCCCCGATTATCTTTTTTAATTTGATTTTGGGAATCATTCAGTCCGTACAGGCCTTCACTCAGGTTTACCTTGTTAGTGAAGGAACCGGGCAACCCGCAGAATCAAGCTTGTTGATTTCCCTGCAGCTATTCCTGGCAGCATTTCGTGATTTGGAGATGGGTTATGCCTCAGCCATTGCCTGGGTGTTGTTTGTTTTACTGGCATTAATGACATGGGGCCTATTCCGCTCGAGCCGTAATTGGGTTCATTATCGGGGGGTACGTATTTAATGGCTCGGCAACTTCCCATTACGATCCTATTGTTAATCGCCGGAATAGTTGCCGTTTGGGGGACTACCATTTCGCTAACGAGTGAAACTCCAATGGATCGGGAGGAAGTTGTTTTCTGGCACTTTTGGTCAGGTCCCGATGGCAAAGTGGTGGATGATGTCGTACGACGATTTAATGAGAGCCAGAAAGACTATTATGTGCGAGCTGTATCGATGCCCGGAAATAACTTCGATATGAAGCTGTTCCTATCGATCACCGGTGGTGACCCACCCGACCTAATCAACCAGGATGATCCCATTGTCGGAGACTGGGCTTTTCGCGGTGCGATCTATTCAATGGACGAGATTGCTCCTTTAGAAGAAGTTGAAAGAATGAGAAAGTGGCTTCTTCCATCGGCTAGAAGTCTGGGGGAATACGATGGTCGCTTATATGCCGTATGTAACGGACTTGATATTCGAGCTCTTTATTTCAATCGTGAAATGGTCGAGGAAGCTTTAGGGGGACCTGTTCCTGTTGAGCTTGAGTCTGTGGAGCAACTGGACATGATTTCTGAGTTATGTACCCAATATACCAATGGTCAATTGCGCCAGGTCGGGTATTTGCCCGACCCTCGTCGACTTTGGGCATGGGGGCCCGTCTTTGGAGGAGATTTCTATGATGAGCAGAATGGCCGGATCACGGCCGGTGACGAAGCAATCATTTCTGCATTGCAGTGGATGCAGGGTTATCGTGAGAGGCTTGGTGCCCATGCTGTTGCCACTTACAGGCAGAACGATCAGTCACTTCCTAATAAAATGTTTCCATTACTGGCCGCTCGATACGCCGTAATTCTGGATGGCCAATGGCGGGTACGAGATATCGAAGCGGCACAAGAAGTAAGTCGTACTAAGGGGGAGCCAGTGACTCGTTACGGTGTTTGGCCGTTACCCGTAGTGTCCCGTCAGGGGAAGAATGGGTGGGTTAATGGAAATGTATTTCTCATTCCGCGACATGCTAATAATGCCAAAGGAGCATGGGAATTTATTAAGTTTTGGACAGGTGCGGAAGGGCATGAAAAGGATGCCGCTGAAACCTGTGCCGCTGGTGGATGGATTCCGGTCTCAAAGCAGGTGGTTGAATCGATTGAATTTCAAACCTATTTAAACGAGCATCCGTTATTTGCGAGGTTTGTGGAGTTTGCCGCAACGGAGCAAGTGCCAACACCACTGGTACCCGGGGCAAGTCGTTATTACCGCGAAGTGAACAATTTAGTTCAACGTGTCATGTATGACGATGAAGTGGTGGATTTGACAACTGAGTTGAAGATACTGGAGCAGACCATGCAGGAACATATTGATCGTATTCAGGGTCGCCCTTCTTTCGCGGAAGAACACGCTGATGAATAAAGCAGCGATGAAATGGAAATGGATGGCATTGCTGTGTGTTAGCGGAATATTTCTGCTGCCTCTGCTTTTAATGCTGCTTGCATCAGTGAAGCCGGCTGAGCAATTGACCAGTGATCCTTATACTTTGCTACCCGATAGAGTGCTGCTTGAAAACTATCGGGATGCTTTGGAAGCCATCCCGTATGTGAAGTATTTAGCGAATTCGATTGTGCTATGTGTCGGCAGTGTTGTGGGGACAGTGATTTCATGTTCTTTGGTGGCATACGGGTTCGCCCGCCTGAAATGGCGTGGGCGGAATCTGATGTTCGCGGTCATGATTGGTACGATGCTGTTACCGTGGCACGTTACGATGATTCCCCGATTTGTGCTATTCAGTGAACTTGGACTCTATAACCATCTGGCAGCAATTATCCTCCCAACGTTTTTGGGAGATGCATTTTATATCTTCCTGCTGAGACAATTTTTTTTATCAATTCCTGAAGAAATCAGCGAAGCAGCAAGGCTTGATGGGCTGAGTGAGTTAGGTATCTATTGGCGGATTATTTTGCCACTGAGTAAACCTGCACTTATAACGGTGGCCATATTTCAGCTTGTGGCGAGTTGGAACGACTTTAGTGGACCATTGTTGTATCTTAGTGATCATGAAAAATTCCCGTTAGCGTATGGGTTGGAGCAGTTTGTGAGTTCGTATGCCGACCAGACACATCTGTTAATGGCGGCTAGCGTGATGTTTACATTGCCGATGATCATTTTGTTTTTTGTAGCTCAGAAGAGCTTTATACGGGGTATTACTATGACCGGTTCGAAGTGATTGGAAGCTGGTTTTAGACTGGAAAACAGGAGATTCGCCGGTTGCGTGAATGGTAGGTAGAGTATACGATTAACGTTTCGGTTGGCGGCTTTGCCGACCAGCTTCTCATTAAATTGAGTCACGAATTGGAGAATTCCCAGTGGGAACAAAACGTACAGGAAAAGGACGTCGCAAAATCGGTCGTAAGAAACGACGTATGCGTGCCAAGATCCGTCACCGTAAGAAGTAGTTCTTACACGTGTCGCTGATATAAAACGAATTGCAAACGACGTCTGCTCGACAGGCGTCGTTTGTCTATGCGCTCATCTTAAATCGGATAGCTACCACCAGTCATTATTCAAACAGTGTTATGATAAGTGCTAGAACCAACTATCGAATTTTCTTACCCTGGATTTAATCAATCATGCGAAATCTAACTCACGGGATGATGGCTGTCCTAATGTTGGGGTGTTCTTCTCAATTGTTTGCACAAAGTAAATACGAGTACGGGCCTGTCTCACAACGCCAGGAAGGTGTTCCGCAGGGTAAAGTAACCCAACATCGCTGGGAAAACAGCAAAGTCTTTCCCGGCACTCAGCGTGACTACTGGATCTACGTACCTGCTCAATATGACAAATCTAAACCGGCTAGTGTCATGATCTTTAATGACGGTGGTGGTTACGTTCGCGAGAACGGGCATTCACGATCACCTGTCGTTTTTGACAATCTGATCGCTCAAGGCAAGATGCCGGTTACAATTGGTATCTTTATTAATCCGGGGGTTATTCCTGCGGAACAGGCAGGAGGGAAACCACGACGTAACCGTAGCTTTGAATATGACAGTCTTGGTGATCTGTACGCACGATTTTTGATTGAAGAGTTGTTGCCGGAAGTTGGAAAAAGTTACAACCTTACGGAATCTGCCGAAGGTCGAGCGATTTGTGGATTAAGTAGCGGTGGCATTTGTGCGTTTACGGCAGCTTGGGAACGTCCTGACTATTTCACCAAAGTCGTTTCTTACATTGGTAGTTTCACCAATATTCGTGGTGGCCATGTTTATCCCGCCGTTATTCGTAAAGCAGAAAAAAAGCCCATTCGTATCTTCCTTCAGGAAGGAAGTTCAGATCTGGACAACTTGTTCGGTAATTGGCCATTAGCTAATGAACAGATGGCTGCGGCTTTGAAATATGCTGGCTATGACTATCAGTTTGTGATGGGAACAGAAGGACATAGTGGTCGACATGGTGGAACAATTCTTCCTGAGATTCTTGAATGGTTGTGGCGAGATCATCCTGAGACTCCAAATGCGAACAAGTAAACAAAGGAATTTGAAATGATGAAGAAGCACCTCTTTTTTTTGCTTTTGTGGGGCGGGTTCTCTTTGCCGGTTGGCGCTCAGGATTTACCGATCTCCCAGATTATAATCGACGGTGAGGGATGGGAGCTGTTGTCGGAAGGCCATCAGTTTACAGAAGGTCCTGCGGTGAATAATCAAGGTGAAGTGTTTTTTACTGACGTCCCAACTTCCGAGATATTTAAAATTACATTAGATGGAAAAGTCACACTTTTTAGCGATCAGGCTAATCAGACTGCCGGTTTAATTTTTGGGGCAGATGGAAAGCTATACGGAACGAGCATTGGTGGGAAAGCAATTGTTCAATTTGACGATGCTGGAAAACCTGCTGCGATTGCCGAAGGTGTAAACTGCAATGACCTCGTCGTGCTGGCCGATGGCAATGTCTTTTTTACGGACCATGTTGATGGGAAAATATGGAATATATCGCCAGACGGTAAACTAAAGGAAGTTGCTGCAGGGATCGCGTTTCCCAATGGTATCATTGCCTGGCCAGATCAAAAACAACTTGTCGTTTCTGATATGAAGGGCGCCAGTCTGTGGAACTTTGTCATTGCGGCTGATGGCTCACTAAAGCATCAGCAACCGTACAGTACGATGCAATTGCCGGTGGGTTTGAGCGAGAGTGGTGCTGATGGTATGACGGTGGACAGGATGGGACGATTGTATGTGTGTACAACATTAGGTGTGCAGGTGTTCGATACACAGGGACGACTGAGCGGCATTCTTTCGAAGCCTCAACGGGCGTTTTTATCTAATGTTACCTTCGGTGGTCCGGAACTGGATTATTTGTATGCCACCAGCAAAGACAAAGTTTATCGCCGGAAGCTCAAGACCACGGGGGTTCGGTTTACTAGATAATCAGTCTTCACGAAATGTAAAAAAGGGTCTGTCGAAATTCATTCGCAGACCCTTCTTTTTTATTTGAAGAAGTGAGAATCTTAGCTCCAGTCGACACCGGAAAGACGATTCAGAGCCAGTTGCAGAGCGTGGGTTCCGTCACGACCGTGTCCCTGTGATTTGAGACCTTCGTAGAGCTGTTTGGAAAGTGCTAAGCCAGGCAGACAGAGCCCCATTTTGTTAGCTTCATCGATAGCAATTCCCATGTCTTTTATAAAGTGCTCAACAAAAAAGCCTGGATCAAAATTTTTATCAATAATTCGCGGGCCAAGATTTGACAGTGACCAGCTGCCGGCCGCGCCGGAAGCTACAGATTGCATGACTGTTGGTAGATCGAGTCCCGCTTTGTAGCCATAGAGTAGAGCTTCGCAGACCCCGATCATATTCGTGGCAATCAGCGTTTGATTGACCATTTTGGTATGTTGTCCGGCACCGGCACCTCCTTGATGGACGATGGTTTGTCCCATGGCATCCCACATCGGTTGCAATGCTTCGACGACGTCTTGATCTCCACCGATCATGATCGATAGGGTGCCGTTCTTTGCACCGACATCACCGCCCGAAACAGGAGCATCAACACTCTGAACACCTCGCTGCTTGGCGGCATCATAGATTTCAACGGCCAGCGAAGGTTCGCTGGTGGTCATATCAACTAGGATATTTCCTTCTTTACTTCCAGCCAACGCTCCGTCTTCACCCAGAAAGACTGCCCGTACGTCGGCTGGGAAACCGACAATGGCAAAGATTACATCGCTGTTTTCAGCAACCGCTTTCGGACTGTCCACCCAGTGAGCTCCTTTGTCGAGCAGGCCTTGAGCTTTTTCTTTAGAGCGGGTGTAGATAGTAGATTCAAACCCCTGGTCCATTAGATGCCCACACATGCTGGCACCCATCACGCCGGTTCCAATCCAGCCGATTTTGGTTGTTCCCGGTTCAATCGAGCTAACACTCATGTTGTTCTTTCCTTGTAGGTTATTTTTAATTCCGGTTTGGATTATTTATTGAAAGTTATGGTTTGCTAGGTGCGCTGCACGAGCTGAAAAAGCTAAGGCCTATTCTAGTGATTTCCCCAACAGTTTTCACGTCCTCACCTGGAATAGAATGTACTGAAAAACTACTTGAATATAGTTTCTTCAAAGTGACTACCAGCGATGTTCCGGGCGGTTGAGAATTTCGCTGGCGATCATCGCTTCCCGAGCGCCACCCGGAGATTGGAGCAGGTCTCGAGCAGTAATAGCTGGACCACTTGGGCCTTTCGTAACTCCAGCTTGAGACGGAGCGATAGGTTTGACCGATCGCTTGTCAGCTGCTGGAGTAAACTGTTTGAGATCGATAGGAGTATCTTTTACTTGTTTGTTTTCCGTTTGTTGCAAATCCCGCGCACTTTGTAAAGTTGCGGGGAAAGGCGATAAAGGTTCTGATTGTCCCTGTGGTAGCCCCATGGGAGCCTGCTTATTAGGAACCCGTTGCGGAACGCGTCGTCGTTGCGGAGGTCCCTGCGGGTCCTGAGCCATTTGGTCCAGTCCCTCAAGAATTCCATCGATGATTGTTTGGATAAAACCAGCCATTACAAATTACTATTCCAGCGTTGACTCTTCCGGCGCAGGCCCTTTGGCAAATGAAGTTCGCATCTCTGTATCTGCCTGAATATTTGTGATGCGATAGTAATCCATGATGCCTAAATTGCCTGAGTTAAAGGCATC
>Ga0315322_10001544_pt1 | contig 17883 bp, 11 predicted proteins | sample M110021515metaG_FD_203461 | JGI IMG/M metagenome (GOLD analysis project Ga0315322, IMG submission 203461) | Ammonia-oxidizing marine archaeal communities from Monterey Bay, California, United States - M1 100m 21515 | ecosystem: Environmental > Aquatic > Marine > Intertidal zone | place: USA...
ATTTTTGTTGAAGGTCGCCTCAAGCTTGACCAATGGGAATCTCAAACAGGTGAGAAACGCAGTAAGTTACGTGTAGATTTGGAAAATTGGGAGTTTGTTGGATCGAAGCAAGACAACTATGATGGTAAACCTCGCGAAACAAATTCTAGTAATGCGTCCCAAAATACTCCAACCCCTTCTTTTGAGGCAAATGCTTCACCTGATAGTTCGCCCTCATCTGCCAGCGAATCCGATTTAAACGAAGATGTTCCTTTTTGAAACTAATTCATTCAACATTTATTTCTAACATATAAATCTTACTATTATGGCTACAACCGAAATACTTCTAGTCGACAAAGTTGATAACCTCGGAGCAGAGGGAGATATTGTTAAAGTCAAAGCGGGTTATGCTCGCAACTGGTTGCTTCCCAGAAAGAAAGCGGTTTCCCTTAATCATTCTAACAAGAAACGCATGGAGTCCCTCATGCGAGCTCGTGCCCACAGAGAAGCCGATGAACAGAGTCAAGCTGAAGAAATAGCCGTTAAATTACGAAAGACTCGTGTCGCGATCGCTGTCAAGACTGGTGCGGGTGGCAAATTATTTGGTTCGGTGACCTCTGCTCAGTTACTTGCCAAGCTTGAAGAGCAAGGCTTTCACTTGGACAAGCGCCATCTCGCTCCCTTCCGACCAGTTAAGGAGCTAGGTAAACTTACTGCCACTTTTATTTTACACCCGGAGGTTCAGGCCGATGTCGAATTTGAAATTGTTTCGGAAAACCCTATCGAGGTAGACGAGGAATAGTTGTTTCTCTTTTTTGTTTTCTGATAATTATTAATTTCCCGTTTTCATGCCATCGCCCGAAATAGGCACCCAAGATGGGAGGAAACTGAAAAGTACTCGAAATTTCGGTGGGAAAAATTTATCCTCGGGCACAGTTGACTTTATGTCAGGACCCGCCCTCCCGAGCAACGGTGATGCCGAGCAAGGACTTCTCGCCGCATGCATTCTCGATCAAACAGGAGAAACTACTTCCCTGTGTGCGGAATCCGGTCTCCTTCCGGAGCATTTTTATTCGCCAAATCATCAATTTATATACTCTGCGTTGCTTGACCTGCAGCGAGAGGGTGAGCCTGCCGATGAAATCCTTCTTGCAGAAAAACTTTCCCAACGAGATCAGTTGGACGAAGTCGGAGGTCATGCTTCCTTGGCGACTCTGACTTCTCGCATAGAAACTCCTGCTCACGCTCCTTTTTGGTTGGAGATTGTAAGGGAAAAGCAAATTCTCAGACAATGTATTCGGGTCGCTCATGATATTATTGACCGTGCAAACAAGCAGGAAGGTGATCTTGGTGCATTTCTAGGTGAAATCGAAAAAGATGTTTTTGAGCTAAGTCAAGATCGTGCCTCCGATGCCGCAAAGAGATTTAGAGAACCAGTAACTAGTGCCGAAGAACAGATTAACAGGTTGATAGCTGGTGATGATGCAGCTGGTGTAAAAACTGGCTATCCTGATCTAGATAATTTGACCAACGGTCTAAGTCCAACCGAAATGATTGTTTTGGCTGCTCGACCTTCTGTGGGAAAGACCACTCTTGCCATGAACATTGTAGAGAACATTGTTTTATCTCCATCGGTGCAGGATTCTCCTCCTAGTGTATTGGTTTTCAGTTTAGAGATGAGTGCAGTGTCTCTTGCCATGCGATTGATTTGTGGCAGGGCTGAAGTTAATCAAAGCGATCTTCAAAGAGGGTTTGCGCCTCGCGATGCACAGGCAAAGCTTGCCGCGACCGCCCGTGAATTTCGTCAGGCGCCTATATGGGTTGATGATTCGGGGGGGTTAACAATTCATCAACTCCGGGCAAAAGCTCGCCGTACTCATTCCCGCCAACCTCTTTCCCTCATTGTTGTTGATTACCTCCAACTTATAGGTACAGATTCTCGCATTCAGTCTAGAGAAGCTGGTGTTGCAGATATCTCTCGTGGACTCAAAGCTATGGCGAAAGAGTTAAATGTTCCAGTGATTGTTTTGAGTCAACTTAACCGTGAGTCTGACAAGGATCGTCGGGAACCGAGGCTTTCAGATCTCCGCGAGTCTGGGTCTATTGAGCAGGATGCTGACATTGTATTGCTCCTTGCCAAGGACAAATCAGGCTCTGATGTTCGAGAAATGGATGATCCCAATGCAAGCTGTGTAGATGGTGAAGATTTTGAAACGATAAAGCTAATTTTGGCTAAGCAACGTAATGGTCCCACTGGTAATTTCCAGTTAGCGTTTCGACGACAGTTTACTCGCTTTACCAGTATGCATGGCGGTTCCCGCATGAATTAAGAATCAATGCCCCTAAATATTCACATTTTAGTTCTAGTATTTTTTATAGCGATGGGGTGCGGAACGTTTTCCTTAGCTCAAGTTGATCCTGCTGGTAAGAATATTTCGGAAATCAAGATCACTATTAATGGACCCCGTACTATTGGTGAATCTTTTGTACGCGAAAACCTTCAAGTAGAAGTAGGTGCAGAGTATCATTCCACTGCTATCGACAAATCCATTCGCAATCTCATGGCCACTGGTACTGTTGATGACGTCCGCGTTTTTTTGGATACCGTGCAGCCAGACCCATCATCCATTGCGCTGGTTTTCCGTGTTACTACAAAATCTCGCATCGGAGAAATTCGATTCGAGGGTAATGATTCGCTTTCTCGTCGAAAACTTGAAAAAGCAATTGAATCGGAAGCGGGCGAACTTCTAGACGAAGCCATTATTAAATCCGACGAACGAGCCGTCCGGGAACTCTATTTGGAAAAAGGCTTTTGGAATTCTCGCGTGGAGTCTGAAATTCTTCGTGACGAAGGTGCTCGTTCGGCCACGGTTGTTTTCCGTATAGTTGAAAACGAAAGTCGCAAAATCCGAAAGATTATATTTGCAGGCAACACCCATCTTTCGAGTCGGTATCTTCGCAAGCAAATGGAAACTGCTCCTTGGCGTTTCTGGCGTTTCTGGTCGAAACGTTCCAAATATAGGCCTTCGGTTTTAGAGGAAGATCTTGAAGTTTTGCGCAAGCTTTATAGAGACGAAGGATTTTTAGATATTGTTATAGTAGAAGGTGGTGTTGAGATTTTAAGGCGTGGTGATTCCGCTTTAGACCTTGTCATAAACTTGGTTGAAGGTGAAAGGTCGTATGCAGGAAAGATAAATGTTACGGGCAATGCGATATTATCTTCTGAAGACATATTGAAGGAAGTCCGGATGCGCCAAGGTGACGTCTACTCTCCTAGCCTCTTAGGAGAGGATCGCAGTCGCATTAGGAAGCGCTACGGAGAAGATGGCTATCTTGATGCTCGAGTTGTCGCAATTCGCAAACCTAATCTCGAAACAGGACGTATAGACGTTACCTTTGACGTAACGGAAAACAATAAGTTTACCGTGAATTCTATATTGGTGCGGGGCAACGACAAGACTCGCACCATTGCGATAGTCCGAGAATTGGCTCTTGCCCCCAGCGAAATATTCGACCTGCGTCGCATGGAGACTAGCGAAGCGCGCTTGAGAAATACCCGGTTTTTTGAAAGAGTTACTCTCGACGACGAACCTATTGCTACGGACGATCCTGAAATTCAGCGATCTAGGCGGAATCTCGTAGTGAATGTAAAAGAGGGTCGCACGGGACATGTTTCTTTTGGGGTTGGTTTTAGCACATTGGAAAAAGCAATGATGTTTGCCGAATTTCGCCAAGGTAACTTTGATCTCTTTCGTTGGCGTGGTCCTCATAAGTTGCAGGGGGACGGTCAAAAGTTCCGTTTACGCTTAAAACTTGGTTCTCGCAGTAGCGAGGCTCGTCTTGCATTTGAAGAGCCTTGGTTCCTCAACCGTCGTCTTGCCGCAGGTTTCGAGGTCTTTCGGGAAAAATCAGATTACTACAGTTCCTACTATGACGAGATGCGTGCAGGATTCGAATTATATGCTCGTCGACGCTTGTTCGAATTGGTCGAAGGTCGTCTCTTCTACAGTTACGAGGATGTCGTTATTGATGATGTAGCTCTCACTGCTCCATCATTTATAAAGAACGAGGACTTAATTATTTCTAAGGTTGGCTTAACTCTGACACGCGATACCCGCGACAGTATATTATTTCCTACTGAGGGCAGTATTCTCTCTCTCCGAAAGGAATTTGCTGGTGGCCCCTTTGGTGGTGAAGCAGAGTACGGTCGCCTCGAATTTCAAGGTGCGCAGTTCTTTAAAACTTCCGAAACTTTGGAGCAGGTATTGTCTTTTGTCGCCAGGGCAGGGACTTTAGGGCGATACAACGGAGATGATAATGATGTACCTTTCTTTGAAAAGTTTTTCTTGGGAGGACCTTACAACTTAAGGGGATGGGATTACAGAGATGCTGGACCTCAAAATAATATTTCAGGTGAAGTTAAAGAACCTACGGGTGGAAACTCCTTTGCTTACCTTGGCGCCGAGTACACTTTTAGGATTGCCGACCCATTACGTTTGGCACTCTTTTATGATGGTGGTTATTTAAATAAGGGAGACTTTGATTTTGATCCCTCGCAATGGTACGACAACTGGGGTCTTGGAGCCCGAATTATGGTAATGGGTATGCCCCTCCGACTCGATCTCGGCTTTCCCATGACTGATCCGACCGATACAGGCGGTTCACCACAATTCCATTTTTCAGGTGGAACTCGCTTTTGACATTTATCATCTTTCTCTTCAGTTATAGACATTAATGAATAAATTATTTCTACAAAACTTATTTATCTTGGCATCGATTTGCCTTGTTTCTTCAACGGTGCAAGGACAAACGATCGGAGTAGTAGACGTTCAAAAAGTTTTTGATGGATACCACAAAGTTAAAGACGCGAGGGAACGTCTCGAAAAATCTCGCAAGATTGCCAACGAAGAAATTGGAATCTTCCGTCAAGAACTTGGTTCTATCGTTAAAGAACTCAAGGAAACTGAGGAAAAGCTGAAAAACCCTAATATTGATAGCTCTGCCCTCAGAACAAAGTATCAGGAGCAGGTCAAAAAGGCTAAAGAAAAGCAAGATGATCTTATTCAATATGACAAACGCACTAAAGCGACTATTTCTCAAAGGCAAAGAAATCTGCTAGTGGAACATATTGCCGATATTAGAGAGGCAGTCGGTAAAGTTTCTTCCGTTAAGAAGCTTGATCTCGTTATCAATTCCTCTGAAACGCAACTCGGAGTTTTTTATGTAAAGCCCACATTCGACGTGACAGGAGATGTCATCTCCGTTCTTAACGCCTCTTCCCCGAAAAAGTAGACACGTAGAATACCAAGATTCTTGCGGCAGAATTGTATGTCGATTGAAATAACTCTCGACGAAATCCTCAAAGCCGTCCCTAACTGTGATGTTGATGGCGAGATGGATTTATTGCCTTTGGTTGGCGTGGCTTCATTGGATAAAGCACAGCTGGGAGACATCGCTTTTCTCGGTAATCCGAAATATAAAGACCAAGTTGCCTTCACTGCCGCCTCAGTGGTAATTCTTCCCAAGGACTTCATTGGATTTCCTAAAGATGGTCAGTGTTATCTACGAGTAGAAAACCCCTCGTACGCACTTGCTCTAGTGTGCCGTGCCATAGAGGAGCGACTGTTCCCCCCCCCTCCTATAGGAATTCATTCTTCCTCCTGCATTGAAAATGAGGCATTGGTCGATGATTCTGTGACAATTGGTCCTTTTTGTTATATCGAAAACGGAGCGGAAATCGGTGCGAACGTCCGTCTCGCATCTCATGTATATGTCGGAGCGTTTGCAAAGGTCGGTGCCGACAGTCGACTTTGTAATGGCGTTAAATTACTTAGTCGCTGTGAGCTTGGCGAACGAGTTATCCTGAATGCTGGAGTCGTAGTGGGCTCCGACGGTTACGGGTTTGATAATGTAGCGGAAAAACATGAAAAAATACCGCATCTTGGAACAGTTGTTATCGAAGATGATGTTGAAATTGGGGCCAACACCTGTATCGATCGATCTCGTTTTGCCGCAACTCGTATCGGCGAGGGAACTAAAATCGATAATCTCGTACAAATAGGCCATAATGTTATAATTGGAAAACGTTGCTTAGTGGTGGCTCAAGTAGGCATTAGCGGCAGTGTTTCATTCGAAGACGATGTAATTGTCGGTGGGCAAGCTGGTTTTGCAGGCCACTTAAACGTAGGCAAAGGAGCAAAAATTGCGGCTCAGGCTGGTATCACAAAAAATGTCGAGGCAGGAGCGTTTCTGAAAGGCAACCCTGCATTACCCTATTCTTTAGCTCTGCGTATTGCGGTTTTAAATAGGAAGTTACCTGATCTATTCAAAAGGTTTGCCGAGTTCGATGAGAGCTCTTAGGTATTTTTATTTATGGGAATGAAAGAAGCTAGCCTTAAAATTTTCACTGGATCTTCAAATCCTGATCTTGCAAAGGAAATATGTAATTACTTGGATGTTCCACTCGGAGATGCACTCGTAACCGCATTCCCTGATAGCGAATCCTTTGTGAGGTTTAACGAGAATATCCGTGGAGCTGATGTCTTTCTGGTTCAGTCCACTTGTTCTCCAGCTAATCACAATGTGATGGAGTTGCTTATTATGATAGATGCAGCAAGGCGCGCCTCTGCTTCCCGAGTGACTGCCGTGCTTCCTTTCTTTGGTTATGCTCGGCAGGACCGCAAAGACCAGCCTCGTGTTCCAATTACCTCGAAACTTGTAGCCAACCTACTTGTTGCGGCTGGAGCCAATCGTATCCTTACCATGGACCTGCATGCCCAGCAGATCCAAGGTTTTTTCGATATTCCCGTTGATCACTTGTATGCCTCACCTGTCTTCTTTGAAGCTCTTAAAGAAGAAAATACAGAGAACCTAACAGTGTTTTCACCCGATGTCGGCGGCATGAAAATGGCTAATGCTTATGCTGAAATGCTGGGTTGCCCTCTCGGTTTTGTCGCCAAGCGTCGAACAGGGGCTACTACCGTTGAAGCCATGAACCTAGTCGGAGAAGTCGAAGGCCGTGATATTTTAATTATAGACGATATGACCGAAACTGCCGGTACTCTTGTTGCCGCAGCCACCCTACTTAAGGAACGTGGAGCCAGCACTGTTAGGGCAATCGTAAGTCACGGCGTTCTTAATGATGTCGGTCGTGAACGTCTTCGTCAAGGCGTTCTGGATGAGTTGCTTACTACAAATACTGTTCAACTTGACAAGGGCGATCTTCCCATTCGAACTCTTAGTGTGGCCCCTCTCCTTGGCGAAGCGATTCACCGTACTCATACAGATAGTAGTATATCCAGTCTTTTCCAAATAAAGGGTTTCTGACTGCTTGATTGGCTTTTTTTTAATGAAGGATAAACAAACTGGACTCCTTTGCTCGCTCTTTGTATCGAATGAAAGTATTCGAAAAATTCAATGTTCTTCTTTTTCCCATAGTTTTAGCACCTTTTCTCCTAATCCCATCGGTGGATCGAGAAAATCTTCTCTATGGTTATGCGGATCGTTTCACCTTAAAGTTTGATGATACCCCTTTACCCCAGACTGATGCTCCAAGAGTTACAGGTTTTGCCGATGTACTAAGTAAGGCTACGCCTGCCGTTGTTGGAGTTTATACCGCTCAAGTAGTCCGCCGAAATTTTCCAAACTCATCCAATCCACTAGAGGATTTTCTTAGACGCTATTATGGACTTTCTGGAGGTCCCGGCCGTTCTCGAGTGGAAGAGCAAAAGGTACCTACGGGCATGGGATCAGGTGTCATAATTTCTCCCGAGGGTTATGCAATTACTAACGCTCATGTCATTACAGACCAACGTACGGGAAAACTGGTGGACGAAGTCTCTGTCAAACTCTCTGACAAGCGCGAATTCCCTGCCGAAATCGTTGGTTTTGACAAAGCCACAGACATTGCCGTTCTCAAGATTAACGCTCCTAATGCTCTCCCTGCCATCACGCTCGCAGACAGTGCGAAGTTAAGGGTCGGCAACATTGTTTTTGCGGCAGGCAACCCTCTTGGCGTCGGTCTTACCGTAACCATGGGGATTGTTTCGGCCACGGGTCGAACCGATCTCGGTATCCTAAAGGATCCAGGTGCTTATGAAAATTTCATCCAGACTGATGCCGCAATCAATCAAGGTAACTCTGGTGGTGCTCTTATCGATGCCAAAGGACGCCTCGTTGGTATTAACACGGCCATTTACTCTCGTACCGGGGGAAGCATAGGAATTGGTTTTGCCATTCCTGTAAATCTTGCCCGTAGCGTCATGACGGGGCTCATTGAGAAAGGAGGAGTTCAGCGTGGTTTTCTTGGAGTCCAGCTTGAGGACTTGGCCACTGAAGATGGAGCTCGTATTATGGGGGTGGTGAAAGGATCTCCGGCAGATCGAGCAGAGATTCAGACCAATGATATTATTGTTGAGGCTAAGGGTAAGGAGATTACTTCCGTAGCTGAATTGCGCCTCGCCATTTCTCAAACACCTCCCGGGGCAAGCGTACCTTTGGTTATTATTCGAGAATCCAATCGAAAAAATATAAGAGTTACCTTAGGTAGCCTCGATGATACGATGCGCCCTATTGTAGGCGGCTTGAGCATTCCCGGGGTTACCGTTGCACAACTTGATGGTGATCTTAGGCAACGATTTGACATTCCTGATGAGGTTGAAGGTTTAGTGGTCATGGATTCTTCTGGTGAGGAGAAAACCATCCGTAAGGGTGTTGTTATTGTGGAGATCAATGGTCAATCAGCTCGTGCTGAAAAAGATGTCCGAGCTTACCTTCGAAAAGGATTAAATCGTTTCTATGTATGGTTTAAGGGAAAATATAGCTTTCTTCCCTATCGCATTCCCTAGGTTCTTCCTACTTCATATATCGCCACGCCGGCAAGTAGGTTGGGAAGAGTTTTACAATAGGTTTTCCAGTCCCCCGCAAGGCACACTCTTTTTCTAAGGATTAGGTTGCGGCTTCGGCAAAAGTTTTCGAAATCGTGGATTGCTATTGGATTTATTGGGGTACGTTCATGCCAAGCCTTATCGTACACGTCGTTGATAATCCGACTTCCCTTAAGAAAATAGTGCAGCCTATTTCTCCAATAACCGTGATTTACAAAGCTTACCACTACTCGCTTTGCGACTTGTAGTGCTTTTTCAATAACTTCACATGGGTTGTTTAATTCTTCCATCGTTCGTGAGAATACGATCCAGTCGAAAGAATTATCAGGAAATCCAGCAAGCGTTTTGCGAACATCACCTTGATAGACAGGAGCCGCTCGCGATACGCAACCAATGACTTTCTCAATATCAATGTCCACCCCTAAACCTCGAACCTTTTTGGTTTTTGCCAAGTGTTCTAGGAGAATTCCGCGGCCGCACCCTAGGTCAAGAACGCTTTCGCCTTGTTCGACCCACTTATCTATTACCCGAAAATCAGCCTCTTTTTTTGCTTCGGTGCGAGTGATCGAATCGGGTTTAGAACTTTGTCTGTCTAGTTCTTGTTGGTCGGCTCCTTCTAGAAAAACTTGTATAAGGCGATGGAATCGCTCGGATTTGAGCAGGAAGGAATCGTGACCGAAATCTTGATCGATCTCAGCATATGAAGCATCCTTGCCTAGGCATTGAAGAGTTTCCACCATTTCACGGTTTTGCTGGGGCGTGTATAACCAGTCTGACGTGAAACCTACAGCAAGTGTGCGGGAATTAACTCGACTGAGAGATTCTTTGAGCCCACCTTCCTCCGCATGCAGATCGAATCGGTCGAGAGCCTTAGTAAGGTGGAGGTAGGTATTCGCGTCAAAACGATTCACGAAAGTCTTTCCTTGATGGCGTAGGTAGCTTTCAACCTCGAATTCAACCCCAAAATGAGCTTCTATGGACTTCGAGGCATCTCCTACTTTTTCCTCACGGCGAGATCTACCAAATTTTTGCTCCATGCCTTTACCCGAAAGGTAAGTGATGTGGGCCATCATTCTGGCGATTGCGAGGCCGACTTCCGGACCGCCCCCAGATGGATAGTTTCCTCCGTTCCACTCTGGGTCGCCCTGAATAGCTGCTCTGCCGACATCGTTAAAGGCAATTGTTTGGGCGTTGTGTCGTGTGGTTGCGGCGATTACTACTGTCCTTGCGACAAACTCAGGGCAGGACACTGCCCATTGCAACGCCTGCATCCCACCCATACTGCCTCCGACTACGGCATATAGCGTTTCAATTCCTAGATGTACGACCAGACGTTTTTGTGCGATAACCATATCGCCTATCGTCAATTCTGGAAATGTGATGCCGTACGGTTTTCCAGTAGCTTCATTGATCGAGGATGGACCAGTTGATCCTTGGCATGCACCAAGGCAATTAGAGCAAATTACAAAGAATCGTTTTGTATCGATGGGCTTACCTGGGCCTATCATTTGATTCCACCAACCTGGCTTTGTGTCCTCTGGCGAATGAACTCCAGCGCAGTGATGGTCGCCAGTCAACGCATGGCATATAAGAATTGCATTTGCTTTGTTCGCGGCAAGCTCTCCATATGTTTCATATTGTAAATTTATGGATGCGATTTCCCCTCCTCTCTCAAATTGAAAAGGTGAGGCGTCACGAAATACCTTTGGTTTTACTAGACCAACTTCTCCTATTCCGTTTAGGTAATCGGTATCTAATTTGCTTCCAATCACGTTATGGGAAACTCCATTGTTTTAGCTTGCTGTGCTTAATTATATATTAGCACAACAGAATGAGCCCTTTATCCTTGTGACTGGTAGGCTTCAAGCAAAGCTTGATCTATGTCATAATTGCTGTGAACGGCCTTTACGTCTTCTAGATCCTCGAGGTTCTCAATTAGACGCAAAACTTGGCGAGCGATGTTTTCGTCCGAAACGGCTACAAGGTTTTCCGGGAGGTAGACGAGTTCTGCAGAATCCGCTTCAATTTCCGAGGCATTCAGTGCTTGAGTCAATTTATCGAATTCACTCACCTCGGAAAGGACTTCGAAATGCTCCTCTTCAGAAACAATATCATTAGCATCGTTCTCCAGAGCCAATTCGGTGAGAGTATCTTCATCGACTTTGTCTTTAGCAATTAGGAATTGGCCCTTCCGCTTGAAGTTATACGAAAGAGCACCCGCTCCAGCGAGGTTCCCCCCTCCCTTTCCTAGGGTGCTTCTGACTTCCGACGCCGATCTGTTTTTATTGTCTGTCGTAACTTCAATTATTAATCCTACTCCACCGGGAGCGTAGCCTTCGTAAAGCAATTCTTCGATTATTGTGCCTTCTAATTCTCCCGTACCCTTCTTGATCGCTCGCTCCACATTTTCTGCCGGCATGTTGGCTTGCTTGGCCTTTAAAATTAAAGTTCTCAATCGCGGATTGAACTCAGCGTCTCCTCCGCCATCTCGTGCAGTTAACATGAGTTCCTTGCTTATAACGCTGAAAATCTTTCCGCGCTTTGCGTCTACAGCAGCCTTGTGCCTTTTGGTTGTAGCCCATTTGCTATGCCCAGACATTTTTTTCTTAGTTAACGCTATTCGCTAGTTTTACGATAAAGCAGACCTCTCACTTAAGATTTGTTGGCTAGTTTCTTCAAGAGAAATTCATAGGCAGCCTCAAGCTTTTCTTTTTTCTGCATGGCTTCGTCTTGTCGCTTTGGTCCAAGGTTTCGCAATTTGTCGGGATGGTATTTTTCCATACGCCCCCGATAAATTTCATCGATTTGTTTTTTGTTTAGCTTTCCGCGCAACTTTAGACCGAGAACTTGGCGATGTTGCCTTTCATCCTCTTCGATGAAATCGGCATCAGTTTTTTTCTGACTGATCTTAGCTTCATCTTTTGCTGAAATACTTCTTTCGGCTTCGATTTCCTTTGGGGATTTCCCTTTTTTCGTAATAAGTGTCTGGAAGATGCTCATCGTATTTTGTACTGTCCAATACAGAACCAATGCGGAAGAAAAGAAATACAAAAACACGAGGAACATGAACGGCATCATTCGCATCATCTTCGCATTGATACGCTGGGAATCACTGGCGTCAGGGCCAAGTTGCATGGGCGTAAGCTTCATCTGAAACCATTGTGTGGCCAGCATGACAAAGGGCAGAGCATTGATCGAAAACCCTGCGATGTCGGTGATATTGTCTTGTTCGGAAAGATCACTTACCCATAAAAATGGTTGTCCGTACAGTTCAGCTGCCGAACGAAGCATATAAAACATTCCCAGGAAGATAGGCATCTGAACTAGGATCGGCCAGCAACCCGCAAATGGGTTGACTCCTTGCTCCTTGTAGAACTTCATCATTTCCTGATTCATTTTCTGTGAATCACCTTTGTGTTTTTCACGGATTTTCGCCATCGGTTCCTGCAACGCTTGCATTCTTTTCTGGGAGCGTGTGGCTTTTGCGGTAAGGGGCCACAGCACCAATTTAAGAACTATTGTCAGTAGAATAATCGCTAGACCGTAGTTGCCTACAATCCCTTGCAACTTGTTTAGAAACCAATTCATCGGCTCAGAAACCCACTCAAATGGATTAAATTGCATAACCGTGTCCTGCTTCATTTCCAAACCGGAAAGTATCGTATAGTCTTTTGGCCCTGCATAGTAGAAGCACTCGACGCTTCTGGTCTCACCTGGAGGAATCTCTCCGAAAGGAATTGAGATGGACCCCGTTACTCCTTGTTCACTATTGCTGGAGTTACCGTCTGCACCACGTTCAATTGGCATTCCTCGAATAATGGCATCCTTTTCTTTCTTAGGCCGAAGAATGCTAACGAAAAACTGATTGTTAACTGAAGCCCATTTAGCTGCCGATAATTTCTCATCCTTGTGGAGCTTTTCCTCTTCGCCCATTTCATTAACCTGAAAAAACTCTTCCGTTTCCCCATCAATGCGACCACTGCATTTAGCGCATCCCCAACTAGCATCTTGAGGGTTTCCCGAATTGAAGTAGCCTACGTGCATGTAAGACGCGGCTTGGTCGATGAAATTAAACTTTCGGGGGATAGGGAATGCCGAACCTATGCCGAACCTAATCCTTTCGAGCTTTAGGCTGGAGTCTCCTCTGTTAATTATGGTTGTTTTATGCCTAATCACATAGGTTTCGTTTGCTTCCCGAAAATACTCGCGACGAACCTCAACGTTGCCCGTGCGATTTATGAATGTCACCTTGGAATTCAAATCATCACTGTCGTCGATTTCGTAAGCTGTTGGCTCGTAGCCTGGTAATGGGTTGGCCAAAGGATCGCCATCATGGTTCTCGAACGACATGCTAAACGCATTACCGTCAACACCTTTGCCATTTTTATTTGTAGGGAACGTCATATCATAGCGTTTCTTGAGGCGTTCTGCTTCTTCCAGATGTACAGCACTGATGGCTCCGCCGAGAGTAGTAAATTCAAAGGAAGAGCTATTGCTGACAAGTCCCGCGTATGTCTTAACCTCTCGAGGTGTCTTCTTGGAGGGAAGTGTTGCATTGATGTCCGATTGCATTCCGCCGCCAGCGACATCAATTATGTTGGGTACTGTATAATTACCATCGCTCTGCGCCTCGGGTGGGTTCGTGTCGCCCGTGCCGTTTTTTTCCGCGTTTTTTACCTGTTCCACATAAAGGTAAGTGGCGAAAAGCAATAGGCTAAAGCCAATGAGATAGTTTTTCATTTATCTGTTTTGAAGCGTTTGCATATACATAGAAAGTCCAATTCTAACTTTGAATAAGATTGCGAAAAAAAAGTTGAGTGCGGAATTACTACCAAATCGCATCTTTCCGGCAGAATTTCCTTATGATTCCTGAACAACTCTCTAATGATTCTCTTGGCTCGGTTGCGCTTGACGGCGTTTCCTAGTCGCCTTGTTGCAATTATCCCAATCCTTCTTTCAGTCGTTGGTCTTTCGCCGTCAATGAGTGCCTGTGACAAGAAATGATTAGTGCGTACACGCTTTCCTTTCTTTTTGACGGTTTGAAATTCCTCACGCTTGTGAATGCGGCATTTAGTCGTGAAGCCGTAACCGCAAATGCTGACTGAATTTTGCCTTGAAATAGCAATATCTAGCGGAAACGACGTGCCACGGAAGCGGTCAAGCGCTTACGTCCTTTTCGCCGACGATTCCTTAGAATGTTTCGGCCCGCGCTCGTACTGTTGCGTTTGCGAAACCCGCATTTACGGGCTCGACGCACTTTAGACGGATTATATGTCGGTTTCATGGGGTCTTAGGTTTTGTTAATTTCGCTCTATCAAAGCTTTTTTCCGTACAAAGTCAAATCTTCGCTATGCAAAAACTCGCTTGCCCCGATATGAAAAAATGCGCGAGATACTTTTACCAGCGATTTAAGCACTTAAATAATCATACAACTCCTCTCATGAAAAAAAACTCATTCTCCGACTTAGCTCACGATTGGGGACGCAGGTCTTTTCTCGCCGCGGCAGCCTCTGGCCTAGGATCTGCAGTATGCATTGCCAGAGACTGGACAGGCACTATTCCCACCCGATACCCGGACCCTGACATCATCGTACACGACGAGCGCTTCAATAAATATAAGCTGGGAAACACTCCCATACAGCGCCTCTATACCCATCCCGATATGTTGTGGGCTGAGGGTCCGGCATGGAACGCCGTTGGCAAATACCTCATCTGGAGCGACATCCCCAACGACGTCCAACTTAGATGGCTCAATGAAGATGGTCATGTCAGCACCTTTCGTCACCCAAGCGGAAACAGCAACGGAAACACATTTGATTGGCAGGGCAGGCAAATCTCTTGCGAACACGGGAATCGCCGTGTCCTCCGCTACGAGCACAATGGAAAGTCTACTGTTCTTGCCGACAAATTCGAAGGTAAGCAATTCAATGCCCCAAACGATGCTGTAGTCCACCCTAATGGGGACGTCTGGTTCACTGATCCCGGCTACGGTTCGCTAATGAACTACGAGGGCAACAAGTCTGATACGGGAAGTGTCCAACCCCACCAAAAGGAAGCGGTCTACCGTATTGATTCCAAGACAGGGAAAATAAATAAAGTCACTGACGAAATCTTCAAACCCAACGGCCTCTGCTTTTCACCCGACTACAAGAAACTCTACGTAGCCGACACCGGAGCTTCCCATTACCCCGAGGCAGACAAGCAGATCAAGGTATGGAACGTAGCGGAAGAAAAAACACTTGAGAAAGGTGGTCGCTTTGCTTCCATGGATTTGAAAATTGGCGAAAAGATCTATGCAGGCATGGCTGACGGAATCCGTTGTGACGTAGACGGCAACGTATGGTCAAGTGCAGGTTGGGTGGGTGCAGGTTATGATGGTGTTCATGTGTTCGAACCTACCGAAGGCAAGCGCATCGGCCAAATCTTGCTACCTGAAATTTGCTCCAACCTCTGCTTTGGTGGTCCTAAGCGCAATCGCCTATTCATGACCGCAAGCCAATCCATTTATGCCATGTACGTCGAAACCCGGGGTGCTCACATTACCTGAAGCTGCAGGCTTTGAAGGTTAATAAGTAACAGTCCCTTCAAGCTTTGAGTTCACAAAAGTGAAATTCTCTTTGCGAAAACGAAACAGCGTCTCGTCACTCTTACCCTTTAAAACACAGATGAGAAACCATTCTTTCGGCAAGGCCTATAGTTGCTCCACGAAATCAATTAAAAATATATGGATCAAGTCGAGACGAAATTGCCTTCCGTCACTGCTTCTGCTCTTAGTTCCCTCGATATCTTCTTCAGTTAGTGTTGCTGAAAAAAAACCAATAAACCCTTTCATTTGGTCGGAAATCAAGCTACCTGACCTTCCCCCTGCTTCAGGAGAAGTAAAACAATCGGGATTGGCTGGATCGTTCGTTGGCGTTCACGGCGACGCTTTGCTGGTGGCAGGTGGAGCAAACTTTCCCGATTTACCTCCGTGGAGAGGAGGGAAGAAGGTTTGGTGGAACGATGTGTTTGTTCTAGAAAAAGAAGCGAACGGCAAACCACAACCGAACTGGTTTACCTCGCCAAGATTAGAACTGCTCAAGCCTTCCGCTTATGGTGTGGCCATCTCGACCGAAAAGGGGCTTTTGTGCATTGGGGGTTGCGATGCAGATCGGTGCCACGACGATGTCTTTCGTCTTCAATGGTCGCCTGCTGATCGCGAACTAAAACTGCAACGTCTCCCGAACTTGCCTCGGCCATTGGCTTTTATGGCAGGAGCAATGGTTGGCGATGTTGTTTATTTGATGGGGGGACAGGAAAAGATGATGGGGGGCGCCACCAACAACTTCTGGTCGCTAGACCTTTCCAAACCGGACAAAGAGTTAGCATGGGATGAACTCACCCCTTGGTCAGGACCACCTCGAATTTTAGGCTTAGCGGCATCCCAAAGCGATGGGGAGAACAATTGCCTCTATCTCTTTAGCGGTCGCAATGCAAATTCTGAAAAAGCGACCGAGATGCTTACTGATGCTTACAAGTTCGATCCCTCTAGCAAAAGTTGGACGCAACTCGCCGACATCTCGACTGGGGATGATCAACCTCGATGTACAATGGCGGGCACTTGCGCTCCCATCGGCGTTGCCCATCTTCTTGTTTTCGGAGGTGCCGACGGCCAACGATTCCTAGAGATCGAAAAGTTGAACGGACGCATAGACGAACTGGAGCAAAAGGGAGAAGACCGCAATGAAACGGACTCTAGCAAACTTGCGGAACTGAAGATTCAGCATCTAAGTTTTCACGAAGGGCACGCCGGGTTTTCTCGGGATATTCTTGCTTACCATGTAGTAACGGACAGTTGGACCAAAGTCGGCGAAGCAGAAACCCCGTTTCCTGTAACTACGCAGGCGGTGGCTTGGAATGGTGGCATCGTCATACCCACGGGAGAAACTGCTCCCGGCGTCCGAACGGAAAAAATTCTCTTTGGAGAACCCGAAAGGAGCGAAGGGTTTGGGCCACTGGACTATGTGGCAGTGGTGGTTTATCTAGCTTTTCTTGTTATTATCGGCATACGCTTGGCGGGCAAAGAAACGACACCGGAAGACTTCTTCAAGGCAGGTGGTCGTATCCCTTGGTGGGCAGCAGGGCTCAGCATCTTTGGAACTCAATTAAGCGCCATCACTTTCATGGCGCTACCAGCCAAAGCCTATGCTACCGACTGGACCTACCTTTTCGGGAATCTCCCTATTCTTCTCGTGGCTCCACTGATCGTATTTTGCTTCCTGCCCTTCTACCGCAAGCTGAACGTCACCACTGCCTACGAATATCTCGAGCAAAGGTTCGATGTCTCGGTACGCTTAGTCGCAAGTAGTTTTTTTATTATTCTTCAATTGGCGAGAATCGGCATAGTACTACTTTTACCATCTCTCGCCTTATCGGTGGTTACAGGAGTAGACGTTACCACATGCATCCTAGTAATGGGCGTTCTCTGCATCGTCTACGTAACCCTCGGCGGCATTGAAGCCGTTATATGGACGGACGTCCTACAGGTATTCGTTCTTCTTGGAGGAGCGGTCTATGTAGTGGCCTCGATTGCTGGAGAAGTGGGCGGTTTTAGTAGCTTCATAGATCAAGCTCAAGCCGCCGAAAAACTAAACTATCTAGATCTCCGTTGGGATTTTTCAGAGCCCACTTTATGGACTCTTCTACTTGGGGGGCTCGCAGCTAGTTTAATTAGCTACGGAAGCGATCAAACCGTAGTTCAGCGCTACCTTACGACCAAGGACGAAAAGACCTCTGCTCGTAGCATCTGGACAAATGCCTTTCTAACTATCCCCGCAACCCTTCTGTTCTTTCTCGTCGGAGCCGCCCTCTTTGTCTTCTTCGCCAACCATCCGGAAGTCCTAGATCCGCACCTCTCCACATCTGATGCCATACTACCCTTTTATGTCGTCGCAGAGTTGCCCGAAGGAATTGCAGGACTCGTAATCGCGGGCGTATTCGCGGCAGCGATGTCTAGTCTCGACAGCAGTATGAACAGCGT
>Ga0315322_10001548_pt1 | contig 17853 bp, 15 predicted proteins | sample M110021515metaG_FD_203461 | JGI IMG/M metagenome (GOLD analysis project Ga0315322, IMG submission 203461) | Ammonia-oxidizing marine archaeal communities from Monterey Bay, California, United States - M1 100m 21515 | ecosystem: Environmental > Aquatic > Marine > Intertidal zone | place: USA...
CCTTTTCATCTCGAGACGGCTTTCACGAAACTTCCCGGCATGTTTCGTGATTCGACCAGTTACCCGTTTACGCCACATCCTAAAGCTCCGCGCCTTGAGGCTCGCTCTCATCAACTTGATTACCTCACCCTCAGCTAAGCCGGTTTTTTTATAAATCTCATCGAATGTTGTCCGATCCTCCCACGCCATTCGAATCACCTTATTTTTGAGATCATCATTCATAATTCACCCATCAGCCTCTTCCCCAAAAACGCAAGTCCGACCTAGAATAGAAACTCTCACCCCTCCCCCAAAATTCATCCTATCGCAAAACTTGCCTAAATTACTGTTCTCCGGCACAAATTCCCTGTGCTCAATCTCCTCTACCCTGCCGCACGCGCTATTCTCTTCCGCCTTGATGCTGAGCGTGCCCATCACTTCTCGATGGCAGGGCTTCGTGCCATCGAAAATCTCGGGATCTTACAGGCCTTGACCACCGAGCCAGAATCAAAGCCAATTTCTTTTGCTGGCCTCACATTCCCTAATCCAGTTGGGCTCGCAGCTGGACTTGATAAAGAAGCGAACACCATCGATGCCCTCGGCCTTCTTGGCTTCGGTCATATTGAAGTCGGTACTCTCACTCCAAAACCTCAAGATGGAAATGAATCTCCTCGTCTGTTCCGATTGCCTCAACATAACGCTCTCATCAACCGGATGGGTTTCAACAATCCCGGTATCGACCAAGGCCTCGCCAACACTCGGTCCGCTTCATCATTCAACGGAATTGTAGGCATCAATATTGGAAAAAATAAAGTCACTCCCAACGAGCAAGCCAACGAAGATTACGCCATCGCCTTCGAAAAAGCCTATCCTTGGTCGGACTACATCACAGCTAACTTTTCTTCGCCCAATACTCCCGGCCTACGTGACCTTCAATCAGAGGATTCCGCAGGCAAACTTCTTGAGACGCTCAAAAAGCTTCAGGGAAAACTTCACAAGGAAACGGGGCGTTACGTGCCCTTCGCTCTTAAAGTCGCACCAGATCTTGATGCGAAACAAATTGACGGACTCTCGAAAGTCTTCCGTGATGGCGGACTCGATTTCCTAATCGCCACCAACACCACCCTCGATCGCGCGACCGTTGAAGGTCACCCAAATGCCAAGGAAGCTGGCGGACTTTCCGGGGCGCCCTTAACCGACCATGCAACCAAAGTCATCGCCCGCTTCAATGCAGGACTAGGCAAGGATGTTCCAATTATTGGAGCAGGCGGAATCTTCTCAGCCGAAGACGCCCTCGCAAAAAAAGCGGCTGGAGCGTCACTTGTGCAAATCTACACCGGATTCGTTTACAAAGGTCCTGCATTAATCCACGACATCATCCGAGCCTGGTAATTTTTCGGGCCACTTTGCGGGCTTCGAGATCGGCGTTTACCACGACATCCAGTTCCTGCGAATCGATGTGCTCGACTTGATTCATCGTCCTTTCCACCACTTCCCAAATTCCGGGAAAACTGAGAGCACTCTTACGGAAAGCTTCGTTTGCAACTTCGTTGGCAGCATTCAAAACCGCCGGAAGAGTCCCGCCTCGCTCTCCGGCTTCGCGTGCCAGATTGAGGGCCGGGAAATCGTTCTCCCGAGGTGCTTCAAACTCAAGTTTGGCGAGAGCTGGGAAATCCAAGGGCTTCAATTTGTTCTTCAGCCGCTCGGGCCAAACCACGGCATACTGAATCGGAAAACACATATCCGTCGTGCTGAGTTGAGCCAAAACACTTCCATCGATAAACTCGACCATAGAGTGAACAATACTCTGCGGATGCACTACCACCTCGACCTTGGACATTGGAATATCAAAAAGCCAACGGGCTTCGATCATCTCAAGCCCTTTGTTAAAAAGAGTCGCTGAATCAATAGTGATTTTCTGACCCATTTCCCAGGTCGGGTGCTTGAGAGCATCCTCTAACTTCACCTCGGAAAGTTTTTCAACTGGCAATGTTCGAAATGGTCCTCCTGAGGCAGTTACAATGAGCCGGCGAACCTCCTCGGATCCCCCCTTATGACCTTCAAGACATTGAAAAATGGCATTGTGTTCGCTATCCACGGGGAGAATATTCACCCCCTTTTTTCGGGCAGCATTCATAACAACCTCCCCGGCCATCACCAAAATCTCCTTGCTTGCAACCGCGACATCGCAACCCAATTCGATGGCCGCTAACGTGGGTCGCAACCCTTCAACGCCTACAATTGCGACCAGCACCAAATCGGGCTGAGTTGCTTCCACAATTTCCACGAGTCCATTCGCTCCAGCATAAATGAATCGGCCAGATTTCTCAAGTTCCTTGCAGCGTAAGTCATCTGCCAAAAAGAGATGATTTACTCCAAATTCCTTTGCCTGTGCATCAAGATCTTCAACTCGCATACCAGCGGCAAGCCCAACAATCTCCATTCGATCGGGAATCTGCCTCGCGACAATAAGCGCACTTGTTCCAATTGACCCAGTGGAACCTAATATTAAAACTCGCTTCTTCATGAAATGAGCCCTGTTCTGAGGAGATAAAAATAAGTCACGGGAGCAGCAAAACAAAGACTATCAATTAAATCCAGGATCCCTCCAATTCCTGGCATCAGACTACCGGAATCCTTCACCTCAAGGCTTCGCTTTAAGATGGATTCAGCAAGATCACCCGCCACGGCTATTAATCCAATAAGAAGAGCTAGAATCCCTACATGCAGGGGTGGGATCCAGGACAAGACATCACCAGACAAGGCCCATACTCCCCAGGCTGCCAGTTGAGCAAAACCGAGGGCTCCAAAAAAACCCTCCCAGGTTTTTGCGGGACTTAGGTGAGGAGCCATTTTATTTTTTCCGATCAAGGAACCAGTAATATAAGCCCCCATATCCGTGAATTTGGCGGCAGCAATCATGAGCAAAAGCAACCAAGCTCCAGGAACTTCTCCTCCACCTCCACCCCCGGGCAGGAAAATAAGTCGATAAACGAAACACCCGAAAAGAATAGGAACGTAAACAAAAGCAAGTAAGCCATCTCCCACCGCATCGACACTTTGGCGCCCTTCAATGCCGTGTTTAAATCTGACAAAGAAACAAAAAATCGCGACCGTGGTCAGACCAGCTAGCTCGCCAAAGTAATTATCGTGGCCCTGATATCCTATTACGAGGAAGGCGCCGGTCGAAAGAGCCACCACCAAACCGACCAACAAACCAACAGTGCGACAACCATTGCCGGGGAACTTGGAAAACAAGCCCCGGAATTCCAAAGCGCCCGCAACCGTTAAAAAGGAAACGAGCCCGAAAAAAGCCCACGCATTTTGTGAAACAAAGACACCCGTCACAATGGCCCATAAAATGATGGTACTTGTAAGACGGGCCCGAAAGACCTCGGCTTTACTTGGTTTCTTAACCTCTTCCTGCATCCCGGAGATCTTTGGGATAGGCACTTCAACCGGCAATGACAATTCGTTAAAAAATTTGCAACTCTTTTTCGGGGGGCGGTTATATCACTCGAACCCGGGAAGACCTCATACTCCCGACAAATCAGAAAAACTATTATGAAGACCAAACTAACATCAGTAATTGTGGCCATCGCCACCTGTGCCATCGCAACTGCAGAACCTCCCAAGGGCGAGGGCAAAAAGGGAGCTCGCGGTCCCGGAAAACGCCCCGTTCCCCAAGGTGACGGCAAACTCAGCCCGGAAGACCGTAAAGCCGCTATGGCAGCCCGTCGTGCTGAAATGATGAAGAAATTCGACAAAGACGGTGACGGAAAGCTCAGCGAAACCGAGCGCAAAGCGGCCATGGAGGCTCGCAAGGCAGATTTCCTCAAGAAATTCGACAAGGACGGCGACGGAAAGCTCAGCGAAGAAGAAAGAGCTGCAGCTCGTAAGTCAATGGGTGATCGTCGCGGTGGACCTCGTGGAGCCGGCAAAGGCGGAGCAGAGGGTCGCAAAAAAGGCAAAGGCGGCCCTAAAAAGGGTAAAAAGCCAGCCGCTAAATAAAGTCCCCAGATACACCCAAACAATCAAGAAGCCCGGTCACTACTGCCCGGGCTTTTTTTCTGTTTAGATCGCGACTAAAATCAGTAAATTTCATTTCCGTCGCTTAAGGAGATCACGAATCTCTTCCAGCAGGACCTCCTGCTTCGGTTGTTCCTCGGGAATCGCCACCAAATCCTCTTCCTCCTTAATCGCGCCAACCACCTTTTTTATCACCAAAAAGACCACAACCGCCATCAACATAAACGAAATAAGATCGGTAAAAAACTGCCCGTAGCTGATCACCACAGCTTCGGTATCCGCTTCGGTATCACTCTCAACCAAAGTCCACGTCAGGTTTTTAAAGTCAACTTTAGCCATCAACGCGCCCAAAGGAGGCATGAAGACGTTGTCGACCATAGACTTCACAAGAACGGTGAAAGCCCCACCGATGATAATTCCCACCGCCATGTCGATGAGGTTTCCCTTAAAAGCGAATTCTTTGAACTGTTTGAACATTTTTATTTTTTGTAGATTGTTGAAGAAACGATATAAAAATGAGCTGCAAATAAACAGGCCCATCTTTCCCTCATTGCCAGCAAGAACCTGCTAAGATACACTCATTAAATGAAACGATTGGTCGTCTTATCCCTTCTCGCAGCTGGCTTCGCCACTGGGCAAACCGTGCACTTCCCGGAACTAAAATGGAAAGAGAAAGAGCTCGATCATTTCACAATCCGGACAAAAGGAACCGATGCCGATCCGGCTCGCAAATTTGCAGAAAAGACCTATAAGGTGATGCTTGAAATCCTCCCTGGGCTAGAGAGCGATTTCGAAAAAAACGAATTCCGAGCACCGGGCGGACAGGAAGCGGGCAAGGAAGATCGGTTCCGCTTTACCACCTATTTAGTCGAAACCGGTGATGATTTTCATAATTGCGTAATGATCGATGCTAAACGCCACAATTGGTCCGGAGGCAATGTTCAGATCACGAAACAGGTTGGAAATTACCTCGACCCTATGAACCGTTACCTCGTCATCTGTAAAAGCGATCCTGATCAATCAGGCGGGGGCCGTGAGAAGGATCGCAAGGAAATCCTTGTTCACAGCCTCGGCACGGCATTAATGAAAGGTCGCACCCACCAAGCAAATCTTCCCTTTTGGATGACCGCGGGCATGGGATACTACGCCGAGCACATGGTCTTTGATCGTTGTTCGATTTATTATCTCGACTTCGAGTCCTACTACCGGGAAAACCCCGACGCTAAAGTAGATGCTCGCAAAGGCGGATCCTTAGGGCCCCAGGAATCGTGGCCAAGAATTCTACGAAAACTTTGTAAAGCAGAGAAGCGGGTAAGCCTTGAAAAAACTCTCAACGCGCAAATCATCACCCTTTCTCCGAACGAGTCCGGATACATGTTCGCACTGAACTACTTCATGGTCAGCACCGATGAACGGACGAAGACATATCAGGAATTCATCACGTCGATTCGCGGGGGCGCAGAGCCGACCAAAGATCTTCTTCTAAAAACCATGGGTTACGGAGATGATGCTGCATTTGAAAAAGACTGGTATGAATGGATGATGAGTTCAAAATTCAAATAAGGTCCTATGAACAAGCCGCGATTCATTCTTTTCATCGCTCTCCTCGGTGGCTCAGGCTTGGCAGCCTATCTTGCTGCTTCCCATGACCCAGCGAAGAAGAATGAAGTTGCCCAAACACCCCCTGCCCCGTCGACGTTCCAAGAACAACAATCTTCGAAGCGCAGCGAAATCTCGGCACCACTCCCCCTCGACAAACGAAGGGTCGAACAAATGGATCCTACCAACTACGAAGTAACGGTCTCTAATATTGAATTAGAAGAGATTGGACTACGTATTGAGCGGGAATCTCAGGAACAACTCCGCAAACTAACTGACCGCTATCAACTCACCGCAAACCAGCGCCGGGAAGCGTTTCCACTCTTAGTGAGCTACCACGCTGATTATACCGATGGGCTCATCGTAAACGGATTTGAGGCGCAACCTCCCCGCACTAACAGCCTCTCGTCGGAACTTTATTTGATTTTCGATCTTACCCAGCAAGAGATTTATCAGGAGGATGTCGAGGCAGATAATAAATGGTGGGGGGAAATTCTCGGACAACTCCGTTCCGATCTTGATCGCTCACTCTACTCAACCGATCTAGAGGACACTACGAAACGAAGCAAAGAAAAACCTTAGAGGCCAAGTGACGACGGACGCCTCGAACCACGAAAGTTCCCCTTCGACAATCTCTTAGAGAACTGATTTCGAAGTCACTCAAGTTCCGAAGTCCTCTTTGAGGTAATTCTCGTGGAACACGCTACTTTCCCCGACGGCGGGTATTCGTACGAGCTGATTTTCGTGTGGTCTTTTTACGCGCCGAATCTTTTTGATTCCGCTTCGGCGACTCACCCTTTTTTCCACTTGGCTTCTTTTTTGAAAAATTACGGACGTCCTTCTTTTTGGGCGAACCGCCAATCACCTCTATGATTTTGAAATCCGCCTTCATTCCAATTCGGTCAACTTCATCAACCACCACCTTCATACGAGTCCCTGATTGCAGGATTTGCCCCCGACTATTAGAAAAGCGGTCAGCATTATTTTCAAAAAACCAGCGCCCATCAGGAAAGCCATCTCTCTTTACAAGCCCGCGTTGAAGGATATCGGTGCACTCCATGAAAAGCCCCATCGCCCGCACTTCTGTGATGATTGCGTCAAATACCGGCGGTTTCTCCTCACGCGATGATAACTCAAGCCACTCCAACATTTTCATGCGACGACTTTCGGTCTCCGCATCCGAACTCGTCCGCTCGGTTCCGGAAATGTGCTCGGCGATTTCAATACAACGTTTAGCATCCGGAGTGCGGTCAATTTCCTTCGGCCTGTTTTTGAGTAAGGATTGCAAGGAACGATGCATTACAAGGTCAGCGTATCGACGGATCGGACTAGTAAAGTGGCAGTAGTCAGTTTTCGCTAGGCCATAATGACCATCGGGAGTTGCCGTATAACAAGCTCTCTTAAGACTCTTTAACAGCCCGACCTTAATGGCCGGCTCCTCAAGCGAACCTTTTGCAGAATTGATCAGCTTTTGAATATGACGTCGATTGGTGAGGTCGCCTGGTTCATATCCGTGGGAACGGGCAAGCTCGGCAAATTCCTGCAACTTATCCGGATCTGGGTCTTCATGGACCCGGTAAATAGTGGGCCGGTTTGAATTCTTGACCATACGGGCAACCGCTTCATTGGCGGCGAGCATGAATTCCTCAATCAACTGATGGCTCTCATTGTATTCCTCGCGCTGGTAGCCGGTCGGCACTCCTTCGTCATTTAGAATAATGCTGACTTCCGGCATATCCAAATCCAATCCGCCATTATCAAAACGGCGCCTACGAAGAAGCGAAGCTAAACCCCAAGCTTCACGGATTTTGCCACCCAGTTTTCCGCCTTTGCCCGGTTTTTCCAAAATCTCCTGAGCCTCCTCATAGGCATACTTTCGCGGAGTACAAATCACCGCATCACAAAAGTAAGTCTTCACGATCCGGCCTTTGGGATCAAAGTCCATGACCACACATTTAGTAAGCCGATCCTCTTGCGGGACTAACGAACAAATGCCGTTACTCAGCTCCTCAGGTAACATCGGAATGACACGGTCGACAAGATAGGTTGAGTTCCCGCGCTCGCGGGCTTCAAGATCCATGACACTCTCAGGCTTCACGTAGTGCGAAACATCTGCGATATGAACAGCCAATCGCCACCCATTTTCGGTCTTTTCCACCAAAATAGCATCGTCGAAATCCTTCGCTGTTTTTGGATCAATCGTTATGACATCGCGCTTCCGCCAATCTTCGCGGCGAGCAATTTCCTCCTCCGATATTTCCATCGGGATTTTCTTTGCAGCTTCCACAACATTCCTAGGGAAGGTTGCATTAATCCCGTGTTGATGGACGATTGCCTCTACATCAACACCGGGATCACCAGGCCATCCTAGAACCTCGATAAGATGACCTTTGGGCACCTCCTTAGCATGTTCCCATTCGGTGATCTCAGCGACCACGAGCTGGCCAGATCTCGCATCAAGGGTATTTCCAATCTGAATGGATGATGGCAAACGCTCGTCGTTCGTCCGCACAGAGGAAAACTTTCCCTTTTTAACAAAAATTCCTGTGACCTTACTCGAGCGTCGTTCAACAATTTCAATCACCCGCGCACGTAAATCATTGTGTTCCTTGGACGCGGAATTATTCTTCACTAACTTCGCTCGTACAATATCGCCGTCGAGAGCAATTCCCATCGAGCGAGGCGAGATGTAAAAACGATCCTGCTCATCAAAGTCGATTCCGGTGGCGAGGTTTTCCTCATCGCTTTTGTGAGGAAAAAACCACCCATGCCCTCCCGGGGCTGCTTTGAGTTTTCCAATCAAGCCTTCGCGGCTCCGACCCGCACCACTCACGATAAACCTCCCCTTCTTTCCTTGAGAAATTTCTCCAGCCTCAACCAGCTCCACAAGATTTTCGCGGAGTTTCTTGCGCATGCTCCCAGGCAATTCTAGGGCCCGAGCAAGTTCACTCTTGTTACACGGTCGGCCACCCCCCTCACCTAAAAGCGCAATAATGCGCTTCTTCATCTCCTCTGGTCTCGACATGTTGATACTTTGGACTACCACAACGATCTTAACAACTCCCGTATCAGAACTTCCGAAAAGAGGGGGCTTTCTCGCAAGCCTCCCACATTAGAATCAAATTTCTTCTAGCCTTGACCCACTAACACGCTAACGAGTAATGACACTGTCGCTGCGGAAAGGCTTTGGTTGCCAATCCCCTCAAAATCACTTAATTTCCCCTTTGAGATTCACAATACGAAACAAACATCATGAAACACACCCTTCCATCTTCGTTCACACGACGCGGATTCACCCTCGTTGAGCTACTCGTCGTTATTGCAATTATCGCCGTTCTGGCCTCCCTAGGTTTTGGAATGTACAATAAAGCGCTAGAGACAACCAAAAAGACAGAAGCCACTCAGTGTCTCAGCAAGTTAGTCATGGCCTGTGATGCCTTTTTTGAGGAATACCAAGCTCTTCCAATGGCCACCACTTCGACCATTGATACTGAGCAAGTCACTGATAACCGACTAATGGGACCACTTCTCGGCCAACAAAGTGCCCAAGACGAGAATCCTAAGCTTCAGACCTTCTTCACATGGAAACAGGCCAAGGGAAAAGGAAATGCAGCATACGGTGGCCTCGAGCGCACCCAAAACCGCGCTGAACTTCTTGGGCCGTGGTTCAACCCCAGCAAGTCGGATCGCTACTATCTCCTCGTCTTTAACTATGATTACGATAACCAGCTGCGTGAGCCACAGGCCCTTGGAAACGAAATTGTATGGGACCGCCGCGTCATCGGCTACCACATGGGTAAGGATGGAAAAATTGGTGGCAAAAACGACGCGGACAACGTTTACAGCTGGAACAAGAGCAGATAACCCTAGCTCTTAAACTTCCTCAAAATCCGGATGTCCCTGTGGGTATCCGGATTTTTTCTACACACAAGGAACAAGAATCCCGTCCCGCATTCCGTGGATCTTTTTTTTATCCGCTGGGACAATCGTAGCTAGACAACCACCCAACGAACTCTGCCCGTCCTGACCGACAAAATAATAAGGGCAAAGACGGACCCGCCCCACCATCATACGACTTTCACCCGTATCGGGGTCAAAATATGGGTGCTTAACTAACTTTGTTTCCTGAAATTCCTGTATCACCCTAGGCTGCATCGTAAATTGAGCCTGAGCGTCGCTCACCGCCGATCTCCATTTATCCAACGGTTCGTCGTGTCCGATCGTGACCCCACGCGAGCCCCACGCGAGCTCGCTGAATCCGCTGACCTTAAGAACGAGGCGACGATCTTTTTGGCTGAATTCCCCAACTTCATCCCACGAACTCACTTCAAGCCTAGGAATCGCTGCGTGGGGAGGAATCTCCGAAGGATCAACAGTCCAGCCATAAGGAATCAGTTTCTTTAATATCTGCAAGTGACTTCCCCTCAGTTGTTTTTCCCAAATCTTACGGAGCGATGGCGCCCAGAAAAGAGCAAGCCATAATTTCTCCTCAAAGTGGGGTTTCAAAGGAGGCGTAATCTTACCGCTTTCCGCCAAATCTCGAATCGCCGGAATAGATTCCCAGTCGAACAACTCGAAGAAACGATAAGACTCACGAGTTCCAGCTTCCCACTTTTCCGCTTGATGGACCGTGAATTTTCCACCCAGCTCCGCCGCTAGCCAATCCATTTCCGGCCGATAATCATTTGATTCCTCGGAAACAAGAATCTCAGCACCGTCCTCAAAAAGTGAAGCAAAGCCATCTAGCATTCCCCTTGCTCCGCCAAAAATCTCAAACCCTGCCGCACCATAAGTTTGACTCAGCCACGCCAAGGTCCCAATACCACCAGGAACTCCATCCAGTTCCGAAGCCGTAAACCCATCTTCCGTCAAAAGTAAATCGGGCCGAATCACCCTAGGAGCCACATTGCGCTGCCCACTTGACCGTTGATGCTTGATCATCCAGTCAGGTTTCCCGGCATCAAGCAACCTAGCAATCCACTCCGGACGCCGTCCTTCCGAACTCAGGCGGTAAAGCTCATCACTTGCTCTCTGAAATCGATGTAGGGGATGCCCAAGACGATTGAGCGTTTTTTTTTGATTCTTGCTCAGCTGAAATGGTTCAGGAGACCAAATCCATTCACGATTCGTGAAAAAACCCGCTTTCGGAACGGCATTTTTCAGATCAGCGAGAGTCAAAGTAGGCATCTGGCCGAAAATCTATCAAGTCATAGCAAGAGGGCAACCCCTTGAAAGTTCACCCTTTTCTTATCGTAGTTCACCAGTCGGTAAATTTTCCATTGTCCTTGAGGAAATCCCGCGTATGCAAACCCCCGTCGCATGTTTTTTCTCAACAAAATTTTCAAACTCCGGGATAAGGCTAATCCGGAAGAGGAAAAGCCCTTTCTCGCTCACCTCGAGGATTTGAGGATTATGATCACAAGGGTTGTTCTAACCCTCCTCATCTCGACCCTGGCCTGTTTCGTCTACAAGGATGAACTCATGTCGATCATCCGTCGCCCAGTAGAGCAAGTCTGGGTCGAGCGACATGAAGCCACTTTACCCGAAAACGAGAAGATCTCTCTCGATGATTGGGAAAATGCGCTCACCTTTGCCGAAGTCTCAGCCCCCCTCGGACAATACGATTCAGGACTTGCCGATCGCTGGTGGGAAAAAGCCACAGACCAACGGACCCGTCGACTCACCGAAGCCGCCATTATTTACCGGGCTTCCCTCAAGCTCCCAGAAGATGCTCGGGAAGATTTCATTCAGTCAGTCTCGGACGAGAAAAGCGAGGCGCGAGAACTTGCGCTTAAGCTCCTAGTGACCAAACCGACCGACAACTTGAACGCCGAGGGAAATCTCCGGCTTATGAGCTCGCTCAAGCCGACCGAGACCTTCATGCTCACGATGAAACTGGCTTTCTTCGCTGGCATTATCGTCTCCTTTCCCTTTCTTCTCTATTTCCTACTCCAATTTATCGTTCCGGGTCTTAAGGACGAGGAACGGAAAGCTCTCTGGCCGGCCCTCCTCATTGGTTTTGGGCTCTTTCTTGGAGGTGTGTTTTTCGCCTACTTCTTTGTTTTACCAAACGTTCTCACCTTCTTTTACGAGTGGGGCAAGAGCATGGGGATCTCCAACGATTGGCGTATCGGCTACTACATTTCTTTTGCCACCACTTTCGTCCTGATCTTCGGCCTCGCATTTGAACTCCCGGTGGTCGTCATGACCTTGGTCAAGATTGGCTTACTCAGCCATAGTATGATGCGTGAGACCCGTTCCTACGCGATTCTCGCCATCTTCGTGATCGCTGCCCTGATCACTCCAACTCCAGATATGATGACCCTCTCGCTCCTGGCGGTTCCAATGGTCATCCTATACGAAATTTGCATTTGGCTTTCTTACTTCCATGAGAAAAAGGTTAAGAAGCTTGAAGAAGAAGAAGAAAAAGACCGCATGGCCCGTCTCCTTTCCTCATCGAATGATGATCCCGATACTGATCCAGATGACAGCCCTGATTCAGATTTAGACCCTGATCCGGACCACGACCCATATCATCATGACGAATACCATGATGATCATGATCCGCACTACCACTCTGACCACGAAAACATGGATCTAGCTGGAGAGGGCGAACATCAGGACATTAGTGACGACTATATGGAATATCCGGGCGAGCATAAGGCTCCGGAGGAAGATCCAAACCACGATCCACTCCCTGATTACGATCCTGATTACGATCCACTCCTTCCCGATGAGGACCTGCCGGATGAGGAAAAAGACCGTAAGTGATTCTGGTAAAGCTCTCCCTGACCACCTACTTATCGAAATATGCAATCAATGACCGGATTCGGTCGCGCTGAACACGCGGACGATGGCCTCATCGCCCGCGTTGAAGTCGCGACTGTCAACCGTAAGCAGGCTGACATTCATTTCAGCCTACCACGCGAACTCACGAGCCTTGAAGCCGATCTTCGTAAATTGGTTCTCCGATTTATTTCCCGCGGTAGGGCGAATGTTTCGATTCATCTCGAACGAGTCTCTGGCTCCGACGATTCGTTCAGCGTCGACTCTGATCGGGCTCGAGCCCTCGAGACTGCTTTCAATGAGATCTCGGACCTCATAGGGCGCCCAGTCCAACTTGGAGCAGCGGACTTCATGAAAGCTTCGGGTGTCCTAACCTTCGCTCACTCCGGTTGGGATGTTGAAGAGGCTGTAAAAGCAATCCATCCGGCCCTCGAGGCCTCTCTGAACAAGTTGGTTGAAATGCGGAAGGCAGAGGGTGCTGATCTAAAGATCGATTTTCTTGAACGCCTCACTACCCTCGAGACTCATGCCGAGGTCATTAGCGAGGCCACCCCAACAGTCGTGGCACGCCAGCGTGAGCTCTTACACAACCGCTTGCGGGAAGCTGAGATCGAAATCGACCTCAATGACGAACGCCTACTCAAGGAAATCGCCCTTTTTGCAGATCGCTGCGACATCTCCGAGGAGACAACGAGACTCTCCTCTCACATCAATCGTTTCCGCGAGTATCTTGACTCCACTGAGCCCGTAGGCCGATCGCTCGACTTTCTTTGCCAGGAAATCAATCGAGAGTTCAACACAATCGGTTCCAAGGCCAACGATGCTGGCATCGGCCAGAGTGTCGTGGGCGCAAAAACCGAACTCGAAAAAATCCGAGAGCAAGTTCAGAATATCGAATAAATAGATGACATTGATGTCTCTCTCTGAGAGGAGTGAGCCGATTTTCTTCCGCTTTAAAAATGACAGGGACCTCGGCAAATAGCATCCCTCAATCTTCTCATCCTCGACGGAAATCACAGCCCAAAACCGATCCCTCCATAATCCGGGTTAGGAGGGGTCCCAAATGAAGGGGATCCTAGGTCTCGATCGTGATATATTTGTATTTGCTTCGGTGCACCCAAACGCTCTGTACCAGACCTAGCAAAAACATGCAAATCACCACAAAGGTGCCAGAATAACTAACTAAGGGCAGCGGAATCCCCGTAATCGGTGTGAGCAAGACGCACATTCCAATACTTTCAAATATGTGGGCAAAAAAGAGGCCCACAACGCCACCAACGATTATCCTTCCCGCCAAATCACGACTGTAAAAAGCAATAAATAGGCATTGGATCAGAAGAAGGGCGAATGAGGTAACCAACAACAGAGCCCCGCGGAACCCCTGTTCCTCACCGATAACAGCAAAAATAAAATCGTTGTGAGCAGTCCTCCAAGGAATCAGCTTCTTGGCGTGAAGTGACTGTTGTTCCTCCGTAGCTCCAAATCCCGTCCCTTTCCACCCGGCCTTTCCTACCGCAGTTGAAACCCAGTAAGCGGCATAAGTCTTATCGGTATTCTCCACCACTCCGGTTTCAAGCGATTCCAGATAGGTTTCAACGCGCTCCGTTCCCCGCTCCGACGCCGTAGGCATGACAGCATAGTAGGCAATTGGAGCCATCCCAATCGTAATGGCCCCGAGAAAAATCAAATACCGCCATGGGATTCCACTGACTAGCATTACAACTACGGAGACCGGAAGCCAAACAAGCGCCGACCCCATATCACCCAGTTTCACTACGAGAAGAAAAGGAATCCCGGTCAGGCTCCCAATGAGTAAAACCCTAAAAAAGGGCTCCCCAAAAAATCGATGTATTTTGGGCAAATCCTGGGCAAGTGTCGCAATCGCCAAAATTCCGGCTGCGATAGCACTCTGGGCAGGCTGGAAGGTAATTGGTCCGATACTTAAACGGTGCGAAACATCGTTTGCTCCCATCGCTTTAACGGTGAGCGCAAGCCCGACTATATAAATCGGAACTCCTAGCCAACGAACCCAGCGGTAGTCAACTAATGAGGCGCCAAAATAAACGAGTGTTCCGAGACCAATCCAAATTTTCTGACGTCCTGCAAAAAACTCGCCACCCGAGATCCCGCTGGGCGCGGGCAAGTGACGTGCGGCGCTCTCTATGGCGAATATTCCGAATACCAGGAGCCCATACATCGTAAGCACGAGGACCCAGTTCATTCCAAGAATTTTCCGGAAAAGAGGTGTCATAGGGAGTTCGGGACAGACCCTACTCAGTTCCCCAATCCGATAACACTCAAAAAGATCACCTTCCTAAAGATTCGGACAGACAAACCGTCCTTACAAATAGAACCAAGCATTAATTGGAACCTCTATGGAGTGAACCGCTACTCAGATCATTAAAATTTCAAAAAATTAAGCGGAAAACGATAGAGTCAAACTCGATCCTCCACTAAAAAAAACCAAAAATATCCTTAAATCTTCTGCAAATAGTCAGGCACGTCCTGTTTCTGGCTTGATGGCGATGCTGTCGACGAAACAAAAGAAAGAACTCCGCCCACTCCGGCGCCATGAGGAGCATCCAACAATCCTGAACCCTCGGCGATCGGAAAAACGTAAGTCTTACGTTTGTTTATGATCCGACGCACCCGGAATCCAAGCAAACAAGCGGGAAGTAAGATAGCAATTCCAAGCAGAGTATTAGAAACCCATCGATTTGAAATCAGTTTATCCCAAAGGTTCGGCTGATTTGGCCGTGGTCTATTTTCCTCGTCCATTACGAAGGTTTTACCGCCTAAAAGCGATCCTCCTTCCTTGGTCACGATTTCCTCAAGCATCACCAGACCTATCGAGAGCTGAATCGAAAAAATATCCAGCTGTGAAGCTGGATCGGATTTTTCAAGAGCATCCTCAATCGCCAGTCGCAGGACCTTTTCCCGGTCTTCTAATTTCACGACATCCACCACCCTATTCGAAAAAACAAGCTGGGAACGCCTCGGATTCCCCATAAAATAGAAAACAACCGCTAACGGATTATCGTCTTCGAAATGAGATTCCACGAGAGCCTCCAAACTCTCTTCTTCCGGAATTTCCTGCAAGCCATCGAAGAGATAAAAATGGCAATCAATGATAAAGTCTCTTGCATGGCGATTAAGAAAAATCTCCCGGTCTCGGAACTCCTGCGTCGCAAGCAACTCCTGAGGGTCAACCAAATACCCATTTCCGCCTCCTCTAAAATAAGCCGAAAAATATTCCTCACCAATCGCCTTTGACCATTCCTCGGACTTTGGTCCTTCCTCCGCGATCTCCTGAATCGCCGGATCTAACACAATCACTTCCTGAGTCTCTGAATCGAGAATCTCACGTGCCAGTTTTCCCATCAAACTTGAACCAGGAATATATTCCCCTGACTCCAGCGCTTCCAGCTCCTGGTCATTCCACTCTGGGAGCCCGTCAGAGACCTCTCCTTCTCCAGGGGGGGGCTTCCTTAAAGTTTGAGCACAAACCAAGGGTATCATACCCGCTAAAACAAATACGAAATCCTTTCTCATCCTTCGCCCCTCCCTACCTTTCCGCTGGATGGCTCGGAAGCTCCGGTCTTTTTCTGCCCCGAACCATAACCCTTTAGGGTCTGTCCACCTCTAGCCAACACCTCAATAGGGTTTTTTCTCACACGCCTCCAACCTCTGACCAGAGGTATCTCTAATTTCTCAATCACTGCTTTCAGCGCTTTTAAATAATCCCCCTGCAGAAAAAAAGGATGGCCAGCAGATAAGGCCTCAAAGGTCGAATTTTCGTCGAGGTAAGGCATCAAAGCATAACCAAAAGTAATAGATGCACTTTTTGCATTCACGTCTACGAGAATCAAAATCCCGGTTGAATTGGGACGTTGAGCATCAACATCGACGTAATTGGTTCGATTCAGCATCCAAAAACCATACTGCCGTAGACTATTTAAATCCTCAAAGGCGCCCAGATAAACCGAGACAAACAACTGGGGAAACTTCGCTTCAAAATTCTCCAAAACCTTCCGCATCGGCTCGCGGTCCTTCATCCGAACGACTCCGGCGACGTCGGAAAACTTTTTAAGCTTTATATCCTGCGATCCAAAAACCCCATCCGCGTGCACCATCGAAAACCCACAATGAGGACACGAGGATGCCCCTAGATGAATCTTCTGCACACAGCGTGGACACTTCATAAAACCTGACTGAATTCAGGTAAAAGGAAACGAATCACTACACCAAGCATTTTTAGAAGATTTAGTAAGTTTGCCACCGATTTCAACCATCAGGATTTTTTGCATAGAAATTCCGCTCATGCAGTATACCAAATCATCGATGCCTCACCTTGCCGTCCTTCTCCTCCTTACTTCCACGGCCTTTGCCAAAGTTGATTTCGCCTTCGAAATCCAACCCATCCTTTCAAACAATTGCTACGCTTGCCATGGCCCGGATAAACAACATAACAAAGGTGGATTGAGGCTTGATCAATACGATCTTGCTCTCAAAGGCGGCGACTCCGGCCCGGTCATCATTCCCGGCGAACCTGACAAATCGCTCCTCATTTCACGCATCAATCTTCCCCACGGGGATGAGGACCACATGCCACCCCTCGAAAAGAAGAATCCCTTGACTCCTGACCAGAAATCTCTTCTCAAAAACTGGGTCTCGGAAGGAGCCAAATGGGGACAACACTGGGCCTTCGTTCCTCCCGAGCGGCCGAAACCCCCGAAGGTTAAAAATGTCTCCTGGATTAGAAACGAAATCGATCGTTTCATTCTTGCAAGAATCGAAAACGAAGGTCTTCTGCCATCTGAACAAGCTGATTCTCGCACTCTTCTTCGTCGCCTCCATATCGACCTCATCGGCCTCCCGCCTTCTCTTAACGAACTCCGGGATTTTAAAACCTCCAATCTTAAATCCCAAATACGATCCCTTCTTGCTTCACCTCACCATGGTGAGAAATGGGGTCGAGAATGGCTCGACGTAGCCCGATACGCCGACTCCGCGGGCTATGAAAAAGACCTGCCGCGAGAGATGCACTTCTACCGTGACTGGGTTGTCAAAGCGATCAACAAGGACATGGGATATAATGACTTCGTGATCAAACAAATCGCCGGCGACCTCCTTCCAAATGCAACTCAGGATGATCGCATTGCGACTGGATATCTCAGGAACTCCATGAGCAACGAAGAAGGTGGAGCCAAGCCCGAGCAATTTCGCATCGAAGGCATCTTTGATCGCGTTGACGCCGTGGGGAAAGGGATCCTTGGTATTACGACCCAATGTGCCCAGTGCCACACCCACAAATACGATCCCCTAACCCACGATGAATACTTCGGAATATTCGCCTACCTCAATTCAATCCGCGAGTCCTCGACCCCTGCTTACTCCGTCGATCAACAAACGAAGATCGATCAAATTAAAAAGGAAATTATCGCGATTGAAAACCGTCTA
>Ga0315322_10001549_pt1 | contig 17850 bp, 15 predicted proteins | sample M110021515metaG_FD_203461 | JGI IMG/M metagenome (GOLD analysis project Ga0315322, IMG submission 203461) | Ammonia-oxidizing marine archaeal communities from Monterey Bay, California, United States - M1 100m 21515 | ecosystem: Environmental > Aquatic > Marine > Intertidal zone | place: USA...
TGGAGTGTTCTAATTGGACAAAGCCAACCTTAAAGAGCGATGTCTATCAACCATTACACGCTACCGCCTAAACAGTTTCAGATAAACCTAGTCCGACTTCAAAACCTTAATAAATGCATCGGGTGGAATGGAAACGTTTCCGATATTCTTCATCTTCCGCTTTCCTTCCTTCTGCTTATCGAGCAACTTGCGCTTGCGCGAAATATCGCCGCCATAACACTTCGCGGTAACATCCTTACGCATTGCTCTTACGTTTGCCCGAGCAATGATATTGCCCCCAACTGCCGCCTGTACCGCAATCTTGAACAAATGCATCGGGATAATATCAGCTAGCTTGTCGCACAAAAGCTTTCCCTTTTCGCGGGCTTTATCCTGATGAACGATTGACGAGAAGGCATCTACCGGATCGGCATTTACCATAATATCCATTTTCACCAGCTTCGACTCCCGATACTCATCCAACTCGTAGTCCATCGAGCCGTATCCACGGGTGATACTTTTCAAGCGATCATTAAAATCAACCAGGATCTCGTTCAGAGGCAAATTACAAACGATCATGAGGCGATTCTCATCCAAAGTCTCCGTGTGATCGCAGACCCCGCGCTTGTCCATGACGAGATTTAAAATGTCTCCGATCGACTCGTTCGGCACGTGAATCGTCGCCCTAATCGTCGGTTCCAGGATTCGTTCAATCGCAGAAGGGTCCGGCAAATTGATCGGATTATCCACTTCGATAACATCGCCATTCGCCTTCTCCACTTTGTAAATAACACTTGGATACGTCGAAATAATCTCCACATCGTACTCTCGACGAACGCGCTCCTGGATAATCTCCATGTGCAGCAATCCAAGAAAACCGCAGCGAAATCCAAAACCTAAAGCCATCGAACTTTCAGCCTGATAACTGAACGCCGCGTCGTTAAGCTGAAGTTTGCCCATGCCCGCCTTGAGCTTCTCAAATTCATTTGTATCGACAGGGTAAATACCAGAAAAGACCAATGGCCGAACTTCCTGATAACCGGGAAGCATTTCCTTCGCTTGATTGTGGTAATGCGTTATCGTGTCGCCAATTTTAATATCGGCAACATTCTTAATATTGCAGACGAGATAACCAACGTCACCCGCCTTCAACGATTCCGTCTTCTGCATTGACGGCGTAAACACACCCACTTCTTTGACCTCTGCGCGCGTGGCATCACTCATCATCATGATGTTATCGCCACGTTTCAGCTCGCCTGAAAACGAACGCGCGTAAATGATCGCTCCGCGATAGGCATCGTAAACAGAATCGAAAACCCCCACCCGCGTTTCCTTCACTTCCGACCAACGCGGCCCCGGGACCCGCTTGGTGATCGCTTCGAGAATCTCCTTGATTCCGATACCATTCTTGGCGCTCGCTAGAATTGCTTCCTCAGCCGGAATCGCCAAAAGGTCTTCCAGTTGCTTCAGACAAAGATCCAAATTCGCGCTAGGCAAATCAATCTTATTTATGACCGGGATGATCGTCAGTTTTTGCTCAACCGCCAAATTCGCATTGGCAACGGTCTGAGCCTCCACGCCCTGAGCCGCGTCTATCAACAGCAAAGCCCCTTCGCAGGCCGCCAAACTCCGCGATACTTCATACGAAAAATCAACATGCCCTGGAGTGTCCATCAGGTTCAACTGATACAACTCCCCATCATCGGCCTTGTAGGCCATGGTAACCGGATGGCTCTTAATCGTGATCCCGCGCTCGCGCTCCAAGTCCATCGAATCCAGATGCTGCTCGGTCAAAACCCGCTCCGTTACTGTCGATGTATATTCGAGTAAACGGTCCGACAAAGTCGTCTTCCCATGGTCGACATGGGCTATAATACTAAAATTGCGTTTGTGGTCCGTTTCCATGAGAGCGCAAGAACTTGCTCACTCCTCTCGCGGCTTTCAAGCCGCGATGTGGATATTTTCGCAAGTCCTCTTGAAAAGACTGATAACCCTTTGCCTACTTCGCTCCTTCGATATCCGCCCAGGTCTCGAAACTCTCGCTCGCCAAGTCCTTATTCGTACGACGCAGCTGGCCTTTAAGAATGCCGTTGACGCCCAATTCGTAAAACATGTCCGCCCCATCTGCCGCCGCAGCCACCATGCAATCCTCCCAGTATACAGGGGAAACCAAAGCGGAAACGAGAGCTTTGCGAATATCCTCCGGTTCGGAAATCGTTTTACCCGTAGAAGTCGAATATACCGTGTATTCAGGCGACCTTAGCGGAATATCTGCCAGGAAATTTCCGAAAGGCTCATAAGCAGGGCGCATCAAGCGACTATGATAGGCACCGGCTACGTTCAATGGCATCACCCGGCGAAATCCGCGCTCTTTACCTGCCTTTAACGCCGCGGCGATTTTTGCCGATTCCCCAGAGATCACAATTTGGCCCGGGCAATTCAAATTAGCCATTTCCACATCTTGCTCCACGCAAAACGCCGCCACGGTTTCACGATCCACCCCAATAATCGCCGCCATCGAACCATCGCTCGATTCGCAACTTTCCTGCATGAGCCGACCTCGCTCGGCTACAATCTTCAGACCTGTTTCAAAATCGTAAACGCCAGCAGCAGCGAGCGCGGTCACTTCGCCTAAGCTCAATCCCATCGCGACCGAGGCGTCATCAATCGCCCCTCGCTCTTGCATCAACTTAAATACCGTATATCCGTGCAGGAACAAAGCAGGCTGGCACACCCCGGTTTCCGTCAATTTTTCCTCGGGCCCTTCGAAACAATACTCCGAAAGTTTCCAACCCAACAACGCGTCCGCCCGATCGAAGAGATCCCGAGCCAGGGAGCTGTTCTCATACAGGTTCTTGCCCATTCCCACCTTATGGGCGCCTTGCCCAGAAAACATCAATGCGATCTTCATACCCTATCTGCCAAACAAAAGCCGATCTCGATGCAAGCCTTTCCGATTAGCTTGGCGATTCTTGCAAACGAAGACCGCTTTCGGCGAAGCCTCTACGCAGGAATCAAATAGATCTCTCAGACATCGCTAGCGTACTCGTCCAGGCGCTTTCTCAACGTATTCCGCGTGATTCCCAATATCTCCGCAGCGCGAGCCTGATTGCCGCCGGTATCCGCGATGGCCCGCTGAATCATTTGCTTTTCTATAAACGTCAGGATGCGCTTGCCCTCCCGAGCCTTCACTTCCTCATATACGAAATCGAACGTATCCGCCAAAGATTGAGGCCCTGTCGAAACTGGATCGACCGGCGACGGCAAATCGAGATCCCTAATAACCACGTTTTCCGGATTAACCAGCCCTATCGAACCCTGCGTCGCTACTGGCTGGATTACACCGCCAGTCAAAAGCGTATCAGGCAAATCCTTAACCAAGATCACTCCTCCCTGGGCTACTACGGCGCTGTGGTAAACCACGTTGCCCAATTCCCGCACGTTGCCTGGCCAAGAATACCGCGACAAGGTCGCCATCGCTTCTTCGGATAAACGCGTCGCCTTCGCTTTCCGTTCCTTAACCAGTTTCTGCAACATAAAATCCACTATGTCCGGAACGTCCTCCGAACGCTCTCTAAGCGATGGAACCCGGATCCGAAACACATTGAGGCGATAATACAAATCCTCTCGAAACTCCTTCTCGCGAACCATCGTCTCCAGATCCTTGTTCGTCGCAGCTAAAACGCGTACGTCCACCTTGATCGTTTCCGAACCGCCAACGCGCTGGATCTCCCCATCTTGCAAAACCCGCAAGATCTTGGTCTGTGTGGCCAGAGACATATCTCCGATCTCGTCCAAAAAGATCGTTCCACGATCGCACTGCTCAAATTTGCCTATTCTTTGCGATGTCGCCCCAGTAAAACTGCCCTTTTCGTGACCAAATAGCTCACTTTCGATCAGATTCTCCGGAATCGCTGCGCAATTTACAGCCATGAACGGACCTCCCGATCGCAAGCTATGCTGAAAAATGCAGTTTGCGATCAATTCCTTGCCTGTTCCGCTTTCGCCAGTCACCAAAACCGTCGCATCGCTCGCAGCTACCTGTCCGATAATCTTAAAAACCTCCTGAATCGGCGCCGACTTACCAACGATGCCCTCCTTATAATCCTCGTTGTTAACCTTCTTGCTCGGCTTCGAAACTGTTCGTAAATCCCTTGACGCATCAATCGCGATTGAAGCCAAGCTGATAACCTTCTCCGGATCGAAAGGTTTCATCACGTAATCGTGCGCCCCGAACTTCATTGCCTCAATCGCCGTCTGAGCCGTCCCGAACGCAGTCATTAGGATGATCTGCAAATTCGAATCAATCGACCGCATATGCTGCAACGTCTCCAAACCAGTGATCCCGCCCATCCGGATATCCATAAAAATCAAATCAGGCGACGGACCGTGCTTCACTTTCTCAATCCCCTCCTCGCCGCTGGCGGCCGTATCGATCTGGTAACCCTGGTTACCCAGAACACGTCCCAAGGAATAGCGAATCTCATCATCATCGTCGACGACCAGCACCGTGAACTGACTGTTCTTAATTTGCGATTCGCTCATTTGGAGATTTGTTGAGTACGTCATTGAGTTTAAGATGCAATCTTGAAACGATTCTCTGCATTTAGCATGCCACATTGCTTACCTAATAAAATTATCCACTCATGCCTAGCTCTCGTAAGCCTCGGCACCCTCTGCAACCATAGTTCGGCTGCCAAACTCGAGCCCTTCGCAAAAATCCAAGTTCTCGAAATTCGGGAATGCAGCGGGATAGCCCAAAGCCGCCTCGGCGCTGACGCCTATTGGGTTCACAACGACTCCAATGGAAGCTCCCAACTCTACGCTATCAACAAACAAGGAGAACTCCTCGCCGCATTCCCCACCGAATTGCCTAACGTAGATTGGGAAGATATTACCACCGACAATTCCGGGAATCTCTACATCGGCGACTTCGGCAATTTCGAGAACAACCGCCGTGACCTAACCATCTATGAGATAACAGAACCCCTTGATACCACGACTCGTTCAGTCGGCAAATCGGCCGCTTATCGATTCGCGTATTCCGAGCAAACTGAATTTCCCCCAGCGAAACGGATTTACGATTGCGAAGCTCTCTTCTGGGCAAATGGGCACCTCCACATTCTCTCCAAAAGCCTCGGAGAAACAATCACACGCCTCTACCGATTCGAAAACCTCGAATCCAACCAAATAAATCACCCCGTGCAAATCGGACAATTCGACATCGGCCCGCGAGTTACCGCCGCCGAAGCCTCCCCCGACGGCCTCCAATTAGCCATCCTCACAAACCGAAGCATTTGGGTTTTTACCCGTCCTAACCAATCCGACAACTTCCTCGACGGGCCCGGAAAAATGCTTTCAATCCAAGCTGGACAATGCGAAGCCATCTGTTGGGCATCGCCTGAGGAGCTCCTAATCGCAAACGAGGACCGAGCACTCTTCACAGTCCCCCTCGATTCCCTAATCGAATACTAAAACACTCAAACTGTTTGGCCGGCACTCGCGCCGTGCCTCGATAGACACTCCATCCATCGCTCCCTAATGCCTGCCTACTCGCCAAAAGTCCAAGCCATCGCTCAGCCAAACCGCGCCACTTCCATCTGGAGAGGGATGTTCGATCGGCCAGAGCGAAACGATTAGTATCCTGAAATTCGCTACGAAGAAGGCAAACAAGGCCACCCAAATCCAAGACCACGGCTCGAAGCGCCAAAGACTCAAGCCCAGCCCAACCGTCACGCACAACGAAGCAATCGGTCCTCCCGCTATAACCCAGCGTTGAACTCGAACCGACTCTCGACTTCGATCATACTGCGTTGCTCCATAACGGAACCCGGCCAAACCCAAAAACGCCGTCAGCCTCCCAACCGAAAACCGAACATTTCGATCGTCTGTCCCAACTTGAAGCGCAATCGATTGCCGAGTCGCCAATAACGCTACCAAAGCATGACCCATCTCGTGCACGAGCACCCCCAAATAGATCCCGTCGAACAAAGCCGCGACAAATAAGAGTCCCTTTAGCAATACCGCATATTCCATGACTCAACCACCTTCGGTGGGTTTGGAGAATTTAGCAACGAGCGAAACGAATTCCTCGCGAAACTCGAAATGCGGATTGTGCCCGCTTTCCTCAATTCTTTTCACAATCGCATTAGGGAAACTCCGCCCAACCAAAGAATTATCACTCTCGTCGAAATAATCCGAACGCCCCCCGACAATAAACAACGTTCTCCCCTCGAACAGGTGATCCGGTCCAATCGGCGACTCTTCGATTTCTCGCTGATTCTTTTCTAGCGCGTCCAAATTCACAATCCAGCGAAACCCATTTCCATCCTCTCGTTTCGCCAAATTCGTCAATAGAAACTGCCGTTTTCCCCGGTCAGGCACGGCGTCGGCCAAAAAACGATCCGCCGCCATTCGCGATGGAAGAGCCGACAAATCAATTAGCCGCATCGCTTCGTACTCTGAGTCGTGAGAATTCGGATACCTCTTCGGAGCGATATCCACCACGACCAGCGACCGCAAACGCTCTGGCCGTTCGCAGGCGATTTTCATAGCCAGTTTTCCACCCATGGAATGACCCAAAAAGTGACTCGACCCCAAACCCTGTACGTCCATCCACCGGAATACATCATTCATCATTGCCCGATAGGAATGCGGAAACGCATGCGGCGACTTTCCGTGATTTCGCAAATCAAGACAATACACCCGAAAAAAACGCCCTAAATCCGTGCCGGCCGCCTGCCAATTTCGCGAAGACCCGAGCAATCCATGAAACACAATTAAAGGCGGTTTAGCGGGCTCCCCATATTCACGAAAAAATAGCTCCATTTCAATACGTACGAGTCATCCCTAGCGCGAACGCCTAGTCAATTCTCTTTACGCCCTCTTTTTTCTTGCGACCCCAATCCGCCCGAGATTGCTTACCGTCCTAATTAAAGTGCGTCTTTCCGATTATGGACAAAAAGAAAATCACCCCCATGATGCAGCAGTACTTCGAGGTTAAGCGTGGCCTCGCGGCCGACACGCTGCTGCTTTTCCGACTAGGCGACTTCTATGAGATGTTCCACGAAGACGCCGAACTCGGTTCTCAAATCCTCGGTATCACGCTAACCAAACGTAGCGGCTACTTCATGGCCGGCATTCCCTACCACGCAGCCGAGCAATATATAGGCAAAGCCCTTCAAGCCGGAAAAAAGGTCGCCATTTGCGACCAAGTCGAAACGCCCCAACCCGGCAAACTCGTCAAACGCGCCCTCACCCGTATACTAACGCCGGGCACGACTATCGAGGACAACCAACTCGAATCCAGTCGAAACCACTACCTCGCAGCATTCGAAAGCGATTCGCAAGGAGTTTGCCTAGCTTGGCTCGACCTCTCGACCGGCGAATTCCAAATTGCCAAAGGAAAGAGCGTCGACGACCTCATGCCGGTTCTCACATCCATCGATCCTGCGGAAATGCTTATCATCGAAGGCGAAGAAAACCGTTGGCGAGCTCAAGCCCACGACGGCAGCGTCCACGACGAACTAATCCACTTTCTCGTCACCCGTTCCGTCACGGAAATGCCCGGTTTTCAATTCGACATCGATTCGGGAGCTCAAAGCGTCATGGACACCCTAGGGGTAATAAACCTTGAAGGATTCGGTATTGAAAAGAAGCACGCCGCGCTCGGATGCGCTGGAGCCCTCCTCTACTACGTCACTGAAAACCTTCGCGCAAAGCCAGAAAATTTGTCTACAATTCGTGAATACAGCACCGAAATCACTCTACTCATCGATCCGGCAACGCTCCGCAATCTGGAAATCTTCAAATCGATGCGCGGCACCCGTGACGGTAGCCTACTTCAAGCAATCAACAAAACAAACACAGCCGCGGGAGCCCGCCAGCTCGAGCAATGGCTCATCGCTCCCGAACGCAATCTAGCCGAACTCAATCGCCGCCAAGATAGTATTGGCGAATTCGTGGGAGCTCCCATGGCGGTATACGAAATTCAGGACCTGCTAAAATCGGTTCGCGACATCAAACGCATCCTCGGTCGCATGCAAAACCGACTACGAAATCCTCGTGAACTCGGAGGAATTCGCGATTCGCTCAACCAACTTCCGGAGATTTTAAATTCGCTAAATCCATTCGTCGGAACCGCGATCGACGCTATATCCAACAAACTCCACTCCCTACCGCACCTGGCCGAACTGCTTAACAAAGCTCTCAAAGACGAGTTGCCTAACAATTTAAACGATGGCGACTACATGGCTCAAGGTTACGACGAATCACTAGACGAGATGCTCTCGCTCACCACAGGCAATAAACTCTGGCTCGCCAACCTCGAAACCGAAGAGCGTGCCCGAACCGGCATCAAGAATCTCAAAATCAAGTTCAACAACGCTTTCGGCTACTTCATAGAAATCTCAAAATCCAACCTCGGAAATGTACCCAAAGATTACATACGAAAGCAAACAATGGTGAACGGCGAGCGTTTTGTCACCGATAGCTTAAAGGAAAAGGAAAAGGAAATCCTACACGCCGAGGAGAATAGTAAACGCCGAGAACAAGAGCTCTTCGCCGGACTTGTCACAGCGATTCTTGAAGAATCGCCCGCACTCACCCAAACCGCTTCCGCCCTTGCGGAATTGGATGTCTTTTGCGGATGGGCGGAATTGGCACGCCTCTGGAACTATTGCAAACCCATCCTAGACGATTCTGACTCGATCGAAATCCAACAAGGACGTCACCCAGTCGTAGAGCAAATGCTCAAAGAAGACTCGGCCGGACTCGCCAGCAGCCACGCTTTCGTCCCCAACGATGTGGAACTAAGCGCATCCGAAAGCCAAATACATTTGATCACCGGACCCAACATGGCGGGCAAGAGCACCTTCATTCGCCAAATCGCGCTTATCACTCTGCTCGCTCAAGTCGGTAGCTGGACACCGGCAAGCTCTGCCCGAATTGGATTGGTCGATCGAATTTTCTCGCGGGTCGGAGCTAGCGACGATCTAGCCCGCGGGAACTCGACGTTCATGGTCGAAATGAATGAAACCGCCAATATCCTCAATAACGCTACGCCACACAGTCTCATTATCCTCGACGAAATCGGCCGCGGCACCAGTACCTACGATGGTCTAAGCATCGCATGGTCCGTCATAGAACACCTCCATCAAAACGATACCGCCGGCCCTAAAACCTTATTCGCGACTCACTACCAAGAACTGACCCAACTCGACAAGCACCTAGGGCGCCTCAACAATTTCTCCGTGGCGGTAAAAGAATGGAACGATGACATCGTTTTCGTGCGCCAAGTCGTCCGCGGCGCCGCCGATCGAAGCTATGGGATCCAAGTAGCTAGGCTAGCCGGACTCCCCGCGAATGTAATCAATCGCGCCAAAGAAATTCTTCAAAAGCTAGAATCGGATGACGCCACCGTGACTGTCAGCTCGCCGACTCCAAAAGCGAAGCCGCGCAAGAAAATTCAAGTTGCAACCAAAGACGACCAATTCGACCTCTTTTCCTGAATAATTTACTCAAAAATAGAATTGTAAATAAAGAATCCCCAACGCAATCCCCAAGGTATTTCTAAGCTACCAAATTCACAACAACTTTAACTCTACTACCTAAGACCTCTTCCGAAGTTTCGTTCATACTCCCCTGATACCTTCAGGTCTTTCAACCTAACGGTCCATATCCTAGGATACCTTCAATTCAACTAGCTATGAACACACAACAACCACTTCAACAAATTCAAATCCAACGGGAACGTGAAGCCCATTACCCTAACTCGAAGCTAACCCGCCAATGGGCGAGCCCCGCTGACGGTAAACCCGCAAAACGCGGTCAGCTCACTTTGAACGCCAAGACGCCTTGCAAAGGCTTCCGCGACTGAAGACCGCTTACGATCGGCACCATCGAGCACAAAGGCGACTACGAATCGATTGTACAACACTCGATTTCAATCCAAGTCGACCAAATGGAAAAAACACTCGAATCGCGTACCCAAGAATTCAAGTAAGCGCTTTCTCGCTGAATAAACTCTACCTTATTTAAGGAAGCTCCAAAGGGCTTCTTTTTTGGCTCAAGAACAAGCTAGCCTCGTTCTTCCCACTTGAAAATCATGGTCGAACACGACGGTAAAACAAATTCCGCCGAGTGATCGCAATCGTCAAACGGGATCGCTTCAGAGGTAATCCCAGAACCGTTGCCGGCATCATCGCCCCCATAGAAACTGGAATTCGTATTTAGGATCTCACGCCAGAATCCCGAACACGGCACTCCGATTCGGTAATTACGACGCTCGACTGGCGTAAAATGAGCGACGATCATCACGCGATTGTGTCCGTCCGAAGCCGTACGCGAATAACTAATAGCTCCCGCTTCCGAATCCCAGCAAGCAATCCAGCGAAAGCTACTTTCATCAAAGTCCGTTTCCGCTAAAGCCGGCTCGTGGCGATACAAGCGATTGAGATCTTTGATAAGCAAAGAGATTCCCGAATGATCCTTGTATTCATTTAAATGCCACTGAAGCTGACCTGCATAGGCCCATTCTTCCGACTGACCGAACTCGCTCCCCATAAACAAAAGCTTCTTCCCTGGATAAGCCCACATATGTCCATACAGAGCTCTCAGAGTCTGCGACTTTTCCGAGATAGAACCTGCTGCCATCTTCATCAACATAGACTGCTTCCCATGCGTCACTTCATCATGCGAGAATACGGTAACGAATTTCTCCGCATATTGATACAGCATACCGAAAGTCAAATCGCCCTGATGATGCTTGCGGTGAATCGGATCCTTTTCAAAGTAGCTAAGATTGTCATGCATCCAACCCATGTTCCACTTCAGATCGAATCCTAGCCCCCCTTCTTCGGGCGATCTCGTCACCCCGGCAAAGGAAGTCGATTCTTCTGCGATCATAAGGGTCCCTGGGTAGTATTTATGAACGCAGCTATTGACCTCTTTTAAGAACTCAATCGCCTCCAAATTCTCATTACCACCGTATTTATTAGGAATCCACTCCCCTTCTTCTCGAGAATAGTCCAAATACAGCATCGATGCGACTGCATCGACTCGCAAACCATCTATATGGAAGTAATCTAGCCAAGCCAGAGCATTCGCGACGAGAAAGCACTTCACTTCATGGCGCCCGAAATTGAAAATCAAGGTCCCCCAATCCTGATGCGCTCCCAACCGCGGATCCTCGTGCTCGTACAAATGAGTCCCATCGAAAGTCGCCAAAGCGAACGTGTCGCGCGGAAAATGAGCCGGCACCCAATCGACGATCACGCCAATTCCATTCCGGTGCAAATGATCGACGAAAGCCTTAAAATCATCCGGCGACCCAAACCGCTGCGTCGGAGCGAAGTACCCAGTTACTTGATACCCCCAGGAACCGTCAAACGGATGTTCAGCAACTGGCATCAATTCGACATGAGTAAAACTATGCTCCACCACGTAATCCGTCAACTCTAGAGCGAGCTCCGCATAGCTCAGCGGTCGATTATCCTCTTCCCTGCGACGCTTCCAAGACCCTAAATGCACTTCGTAAACCGACATCGGTTTGTCCAGAGCTTGGAGCTCGCGACGCGAATCCATCCACGCCTTATCGCTCCAATCATAACACGAATGATCGTAGACGATCGATGCATTGTTTGGCGGGGCTTCGAAGTAACTAGCGTACGGATCGGTTTTCAAGAAAACCGCGTCATTGTCGGCTTTTAACTCGAATTTGTACATCTCTCCGACATGCAAACCGGGAATAAACAGCTCCCAAACACCACTTCCCCCAAGCGAGCGCATCGGATTGTAGCGACCATCCCAATCATTAAAACCGCCAACGACCGAAACGCGCTGAGCATTCGGCGCCCACACAGCGAAACTCACTCCGGGAATTCCATCAACGACTCGAGGCCGAGAACCCAATTTTTCGTAAATACGGTGCTCGTTTCCCTCGTTAAACAAATACAAGTCCGTCTCGCTAATCGTCGGCAAAAACGAATAGGGATCGTAAAACTGGCGGATTTCCAGATTCTCGGTCTCCGTCCGCAAACGATATTTGAATACGCCTTTTCGACCCTCAATAAAGCCTTCGAAAAAGCCGTTGTCAGTTAGCCTCTCCATCGGGTAGCGCGGAGAATCCTCTTGCTCGATATCCACCACTTCGCAACTAACCGTATTACTCAGAAACGCTCGAACCACCACGCCAGGTTTACCGCGCTTCACTACCGGATGCATTCCCAGTACTCCATGAGGCTGATTAGCCTTCGATTTTGTAAAACGCTCCAGTTCTTTCTTCGTAATCAGCATAGCGACATCAAATCTAGCAAATAGCCCAACCCCAACAGTTCGTGCCTACCAATGCAACCTCTTGCTCTACAAACAGTCTTACCCTCAAACAGGCCTTTATCCAAAAATGGGATATTTCGAAAACAAACCGCAGCGACATCCTCAAGACAATCGATCCCAACCATTGAATCTCCTTTAACCACCTCATGAACAGCCTTGCGTCACCCAAAGCCGCCCTCTAGAGAATTCCGAAACTATGGCTACAATCTTGATTCAGACAATTAGTCGCGCCCTTGCGACAAGCCTCTTTCTATGCGGTCTCCTTCCCTCCGCCTATGCGCAACAAAATGCTATTGGTGCCTCGCTGAGCACTCCCTTCTCCTACGATACGGAAACCGGCGAGCTAATCGCGACTGTTAACGCCCAGCTAACTTATGGCGACTGGCTGCTGACCGCCAACGAGATTCGCTTCAACCAAAAAGCCGGCCGCGCCTTGGCGTCCGGGAATGTCGTGTTCACGCGCGGCGACATCCGCCTCGTAGCCGACTCGCTCGACTACTATCTGAAAGACAACAACGCCCTCATCGAAAACTTCCGAGTCGGCAATGGCAAATACTACGTTTCCGGAAGTTCGCTTCAAGGCAACCCGGACGACTTTCGTTTCCAAGACATCAACTTCCACCCAGGCGAACCTGGCACCTATCTCTTCAAAGCCCGCGCCGATGAAATCGCTATCGTTAACCAAAACGAAATCCAAGGCAAACGCCTCTCCTTCAAACTAGGACTCATCCCTTTTTTCATCATCCCCAACGTTTCCCAGCCAATCGATGGCGAACGCAATCTATTCAAAGTCGACCTCGACTACTCCGGTCACATCGGAGGAAGCGTCAGTAATGAAATCCGCATACCAATAAGCTCCCACCTCAGAGCTGGCGCCAACATAACTCTTACCACCAAACGCGGGATCCTAGCTGGGCCCGCATTCGAATACGATTTCGGCGAAGGAGAAAATACGAGTTCCGGCGGGGTCACCTCGGGATTCATCAATGACGACGCCAGCCTAATTCAGCCGGACCTGATCACTGGCAATCCCATCGACGACGAACGTTTTTTCGCGGAATGGCAGCATCAGCAACATTGGGGCGACCATGGAGCGATCAAAGCCTACGGCCGCTGGTGGTCGGACATCAACGTCACGCGCGAATTTCACGAAGATTCTTTCGATACGATGCAGGATCCCGACACCTTCATCGAAGCGAACTATAGCGGCGACAACTGGCAAGCCACTTTCTTCTCTCGCGTGAGCCCCAACAACTTTCAAACCTTCACCGAGCGTCTTCCCGAAATCCGCTTCGACCTCTTTCCAAGCCAAGTTGCCCAAGGGCTCATCCATCAAGGTAGCCTGTCATTCGCGAAGCTTCGAAAACGGTTTTTCGACCCCATCACAGCGGACAACGAAACCAATCGAGCCGATGCCTACTACGGAATCCGATACTCGAAACCTCTGAACACCGGCATTACGCTCACCTCTAAAGCAGGCGTGAAAGCCATCCACTACTTCGACAATATCATTGAAACCGACGCAGGCAATCAGCCTTGGATCGATTCATCCCCCCTAGCGCCACTCTCCATCGTCGACGACTTCTATCATATTCGTCCTCGACCCTCTATTAAAGCCGGAACGCGAGCCTACGGCGACCTAGGATTCGACTTGAAGTTCACAGCATTCCGTCAGTCGGAATACAAAAACGAAACCTGGAACATCGACGGGCTTCGACACATTTTCGAGCCAACCCTCTCCTACCGCTACACGCCCGACCTCGACAGCAACTCCACCCACGCGTTGCACGACATCCCAGGATTATCCAACTACCTAACGCCAATCGACATCGAAGATCGACGTGACATCGACACCATAGGCGAACACCACATCACTCGGATCGCTCTACGAAACCGTATCCAAACGAAAGACGAAGATTACGGATCGCGCGATATCATCCGCTTCGATTTCTCAATGGACTACTTGATTGACGATTACGACCAAGGCACCGATTTTTCCGACCTCTATTCCGACATAGAAATCAAACCAGCCAATTGGTTGGAAATCGATATCTTCTCCCGATACAACGTTGAAGATAGCGTCACTAAAGAACTAAATACACGATTAGCCATAACCGATCCAGGCTACTGGAAAGTCGGCATAGGTAACCACTTCCTGAAGCAACACCTCCAACAATATTTCCTCTTCGGCGAGTATCACCTCAACGAAAACTTCAAGGTCTACGCGGTCGCGAAATTCGACGAAATCTCCGACACATTCTATGAGCAGCGCATCGGCTTGATGCAACGCGCCTTGGAAAAATACGGTGTCAAATACGAACTGAGGATTTTCGAAGGTAACCGTCTCGAAAGCGACTACGGCATTCGAATCGGCGTCGACCTGTTCGACGAATAGCCAGAGCCATACAATGAGTGGGACTCTGAATAAGGAAATCAAGTTTCACCGTCTCATGAATCAACGGCGAGTCGCGTACTCGCTGCTCCAACGCCTGCAAACTCTTCTCGAGCCCGGATCCAATTTCATCCGCGAACTCAATCTTCTCTTCAAGAGCCAAGGCAAATTCGGCTCGCGCGACCGGCGACTCTACCGAGAACTGATCTACACCTATTTACGCTACCAAACCTGGTTGGACCCCATACGATTCGACGAAACCGCATTCCTCGACGCGATCATCATACTCGCCAATCCAACCCCAGAAGCCTCCACTCTCTACCCGACCCTCAGCTCCCCAACCGCCAATCTCCAAGCTCCCAAAGATCGCCATCGATTAATAGGAAAAAGCGACAACGATCTTATAGAATTAATCCCCTCCTGGTTTCAATCCCATCTCTCCGAAACTCTCGATTCCGAGAGTGCGAAAACCCTGTTCTCCCGCCCGCCCCTCTGGCTTCGTATTCAACGAGGCGATCCCAAAGCAATCATCGAACAACTACGCCAGGCCTCTCCGAACCAAGCCAATCCTCCCACAGCAATCTGGGGCGTCCCCGACGCGCTCCTATGCCCTCCCGGTCTACCGCTCTCCAACGTTCCCGCTTACCAAAACGGCGAGATAGAGATCCAAGACATCAGCTCCCAACTGCTCCTCCAACTCGTCCATCCTCAGCCCGAAGGCTCATGGCTGGATGCCTGCGCAGGTGCCGGAGGTAAAACGCTTCAACTAGCGAAAATGATAGGATCAAACGGTTGCGTCACCGCCTACGATCCACGAAGCAAAGCGCTCGACGAGCTCGAAAGACGCAGTCGCAGAGCCAGACTCAAAAATATCTCCCTCCTGAGAAGCAAACCCGACAGAGGGAGCTATGACGGCGTCCTCGTCGACGCCCCTTGCTCCGGCTCCGGCACTTGGCGACGTCACCCATTTCTCATGCGTCAAACCCGAGAGAAAGACATCTTCCAGCACAGCGAAGCCCAATCTAGTATTCTCCACTTCTATTCTGAACGTGTCGCACCCGGGGGCATACTCGTTTACTGCACCTGCTCCCTCAGCAGCTATGAAAACAAAAACGTCGTCAAAAAATTCCTCGAGACGCACTCCAGCTTCGAACCGGCCCCGCTCGCCAAAAACTTTGATCTAGAGGAAATCGGCAACGGTATAACGATTAGCCCAGCCCACCTCGACGGCGATGGCCTCTACATAGCAACCTTTAGGCGAAGCTGACCGCGTTCCTCCGTCAACTTATTCACAATCCGATTTTTGTCGTTGCCTGTTCCCAAGGTTCCCAAGTGAACTCTTTCCGTGGTCGCAGAAATTGATCCCAGAATAAAACTTTCCGTATTCGAAGGTCCGCTCGACCTCTTGCTTTTCCTCATCCGCAAGCACGAGATCGACATCTACGATATCCCCATCGAACTCGTACTCGATCAATACCTCGAAGTCATCAATAGCATGCAGGAAGTGAAGCTGGAGATTGCTGGCGACTTCTTCGTAATGGCCGCATCATTGATGGAAATCAAAAGCCGCCTCCTCCTGCCGAAGCAGCACCGGACACATTCGGATGACGAAATTGATGACGACGATCTCGACCCTCGCTGGGAACTCGTCCACCAACTTCTCGAATACAAAAAATTCAAAGAAGCCGCCGATACCCTCGACGAACTGTCCGATAGCGCCGCGCTCAGCCTAACGCGCGACTACAATTCCGTAAACAAAACCGAAGGACCGATTCGCCCGCTAAAACCCGAAGACAAACTCACTGTTTGGAATTCCTTCAATATCGTCCTTCGCCGACTTTCCGAAAAACTCGTTCTCGGCGAAATCCAGGACGATGCGACCACCGTAGTCGACCAAATGGAAATGCTCATCAAGAAGATCCAAACCGAGCCGCAATTCGGTTTCTCAGAACTCTTTCCCGGAAAATGCAGCCTCAGACTGCTCGTAGTCACCTTCATCGCCCTACTCGAACTCATTCGACTCAAACGACTTAAAATTCGACAAAATCAAGCGTTCTCCGATTTCGTTGTAACGCGAATCGATGAGGACCCCATCGAAAAAGACCCCGAATCGCCTGACGAAAAGGAGCTTGAACCCAGCTTTATTTAAATCAGTTTGTGATCCGTGGATAATCCAGAGGTAAAGCGAGCTCACCTACTCGGAGTCGGACTAGACAACGAAGACGGACATAAGCGTATCACCAAAGCAGAAGAGTTTTCCATCGTGGGCGGGTCCGAGGAAACCCATGGACGCATGACGGAAACGGTTCTCAAAACATTCGAAGACATCAAACGAGACGGAAAATCTCTCGCGAGCGTCGAACCCCAACACCTCTCCGATTTGTTAGACAAAAACCGCCCTTCATAACTCTTTGCCCAAAACCTTAAAAAAGTCATGTCCTCTAATCCTCATCCGTTCGAATCCAATTCGAAGAGCTCTCCATTGAAATTGAATCGGTCAGAGGAAACCAATGAACTAATAATCGAATCAGGCGAGTCGGACGAAGACGAAATTATCCTTGCAAGCAATGCGGACGGCGGTTCGTTGACATTGCTCGAGGAATATTCCATCAGAGAAAACAACAATGGCAAATGGGCCACCATCATAACATTCGGGTGCGCAGCAACTTCGCTAGCATTCGCATACATGATCTACACAACGCTATAACATCATGGCAGACATCATCACACTAAACGAACAAACCTTTAAAGATACGATCAGCGGATCGGACGTACCTGTGCTCGTAGACTTCTGGGCCCCCTGGTGCGGACCCTGCAAAGCGATCGCTCCTATCCTCGAAGAGCTCTCGACTGAGCTCGATGGCAAGGTTCAGATCTCGAAGGTCAATGTAGACGAAAACGGATCAATCGCCGCCGAGTACAACATTCGGGCGATTCCAACGCTCCTCCTTTTCAAAGGTGGACAACTAGCCGACCAATACGTCGGCATGGTTGGGAAAGACGATCTCAAAGCAAAGCTCGAAGCCCACGCCTAAGGCCAGCTTCGAACAAGAGACTTTCCAAGCCTTCCGCAAAACGCGGAGGGCTTTTTTGCATGCAGATCAGCTGGAAAAGGCAATGCCCAGGGCTAATAATACGCTGAACGC
>Ga0315322_10001552_pt1 | contig 17828 bp, 11 predicted proteins | sample M110021515metaG_FD_203461 | JGI IMG/M metagenome (GOLD analysis project Ga0315322, IMG submission 203461) | Ammonia-oxidizing marine archaeal communities from Monterey Bay, California, United States - M1 100m 21515 | ecosystem: Environmental > Aquatic > Marine > Intertidal zone | place: USA...
TAAAATTCCAAACAAAATAAATCAAGCAAAAACTTTTTTCATTAGAGATTTCAAATCAAAGCTCACCAATACTCAATACATGATAATCACATTATTTGAGGCTCCTCTTTTGGCTGGGATTTTAGCTTTTTTCATGAAATACATTGGGGTTAACTTTTTAAATGAAAACAACTACACATTATACAACAGTGAAAACTTGCCTCAATATTTATTTATTTCAGTTATTGTAGCTCTATTTATTGGTCTTACAACAAGTGCAGAAGAAATAATTGGCAACCTTAAAATTTTAAAACGAGAACAATTTTTAAACTTAAGTAAAGGAAGTTATTTGTTTTCAAAAATCACATTACTATTTTTCATTTCATTAATCCAAACGCTTTTCTATGTACTAGCCGGAAACCTAATTCTTGAAATTCATGGAATGAATCTGTCCTATTGGATGATTCTCTTTTCTGTTTCATGTTTTGCCAACTTATTGGGACTCAACATTTCTGCTAGTTTTAATTCTGTAAAAGTTATTTACATCCTTATACCTGTTTGTATTATTCCTCAATTACTTTTTAGTGGAATAATTGTTTCTTTTGACAAATTAAACCCCCTTTTCTCAGCTAAATCTCATGTCCCATTAATTGGTAACATCATGGCATCTAGATGGGCTTTTGAAGCACTAGCAGTTTGCCAATTTAAAGACAACGATTACGAAGTTGTTTTTTACGAACATGACAAAGAAATGTCGTTTGCAAATTGGAAAAAAGATCAATGGGTAAGTAATGTACAAACTAAACTAAAAGATGTTAATAGATACATTTCCAACACTAATGACACTGTTATTAAAAATGATAAAAACAAAAAAATTCTTATTACTCAACAATTAGAAATAGTAAAGCTTGAAATATTAAAAGAATTAAGACACAATAAAGACATTAACTATTCAGGTTTAGCTGCATTAAAAATTCAGGTTGAATTATTAAAGCTAGAAAATTTCAACAGTGCCATTTATAGCTCTATTTCAGAGTACCTTTCTATTTGCAAAGAAAATTACAAAGAAATTTATAAAACAAATGAACGCAAAAGAGACGAAGCTCAACAAGTCTTTTTCAAACCAAATGAAGCATTTATTAAACAGATTGATGAAAAGAAAAAATTAGGCATTATTAACAGCAAAGAACACAGAAAGCTAAAAAGATTAATGACTAAACTTAAAGATGAAAATTTCAAAAACTTTAGAAATAAATACAAAAATAAAGCTTTAGAAGATTTTGTAACAAATTCCAACACACTAAACTTCACAGATGAAGATGGATACAGTATAATACAAAAGACTGATCCTATTTATCTAGACCCTTATGACTTTAATTATTTTAAAGCTCATTTCTACTCCCCTAGTAAAAAAGTTTTTGGGTATTACATAGACACTTATTATGCCAACCTAATTGTAATTTGGCTAATGACTGCTTTACTCACATTTACGCTTTATTTCGACTCTTTAAAATGGTTAATAGATAGTGTTTCTAAACTTGGTCTTCTATTTAAGTTTAAAAATTAATTTAATACACCACTATTTTTTTTGTAATGGAATTGAATTCTTTTCCATTGATTACCAATATGTAGACCCCCTTTTCATTAATCTTAATAGAATTAGTTGAAAACACTGTAGCTTGCAACAATTTACCTGATAAGTCATAAAGCTTATAAGAGTCTAAATCTCTGTTAGAATTAAAATAAAAAACACCTGTAGATGGATTGGGGAAAACAGAAATAGAAAACTCATCATTAGACAAAGTAATCGTATTATTTGTAATTCTAAAATTATCAACACCAGCTTCAACTAAATGCCCCCCTGAAGACTGCCAATCTGCAGTAGTAACAGAAACTTTCAAATTTGATACATCAAAAAGGGAAGCATCTATTTGTGCATTTACTGGAATCCATTGCATTCCACTAGCATCAGAATAATACTCCAAAACCGTAGAAACATTATTTCCATCACTCAATTGAACTCTAAGACTATCATTTGGAGTACTATTGCCACCAGAATTTAACCACCATAAATCCATTTGAATAGACCAATTAACATTTATAACTGAATTCAGGTTCATAACAGGTGAAGTCAATGTAGTAGCTGCTTGATCAACATCATCAGAGCCGGCATTCCCACCCGCATTACCTGTTACATATGCTTTTTCACCACAATCTTGAGAATCATCTTCAGGATTACATAAATCACCCTGGTAATTTGTACCTACAGGATTTGCTCTTTCCCAAACTCCATCAGGAGCATTTCCAGAAACAGTCCAACCTAAGTCAAGGTTAAATAAATCTGCATACCCTTCCTCTAACTGAACTAAGTAAGTAAGACTAGAGCCATCAATGAGCTCCAAAGTTGAACAATATTCAATAAATCCCCATTTACCAACATATACATTATATGAACCTGGATAAAAGCTGTTAAAAACAAGCTCACCGTTAACATCAGTTTGACCCGTGAATGTAAAATCATCATTTTCTATTACAACAACAACTCCAGCAAGTTCATTTAAAAGTAAATTTTCGGTAAGAACAGTTAAAGAAAACCCTTGAATAGGAACTAACTGAACATTTTGAACATTAATTAAACCATTAACTAAAAACACACCAAATAAAGTATCACTAATGTATTGAGGATGTGAGTAAACCACATCATATGTACCTGCTGTTGCGTAACCTGTTGCGTATTCACCAATTATAGAAGATTGATCTAAAACAGAAGTTCCAAGAATTTCAACTGAAGCCCCATTTACAGGACTTGAATTAGACAAATCTGTTACCTCACCTTCTAAAAAGCAACCTCTTTGATAAGAAACACCTAAAACATATAATCCTTTTTCTATATCTGAAGCTATAATGTTTCCAGAAGGAAGCCAAGGGTAAACACCCCAACAACCATTAAACCCGTCTCCAGAGTAGTTTGGTGAAGTATCAAAATTACCAACCTCTACCATGTTTCCTTTGTTTGAAACATCATGAATCACAACACCGTCTCTGTAATAAGAAGACACAATGTAATTATCAATAAAATGTACATTATGTGGAATAACGTTCATTCCCGGACTGCTCTGAATACGATCAAGTTCAGTCATGTTATTAGGATCTGTAATATCATATTCACCAATATAACCATTGGTGATTTCATCTGTTGTATACACATAATTCCCATCCTCTGAAATCCATAAATTATGAGAAAAATTACCTGGTGTTGTTTGCTGACCTAACATAACAGGAGAACCAATAGTTGAAATGTCCCACATGGTCATAAAACCATCAGAAATGTGTGCCAAATATAACGTATCACCTCTAGCTACACCATCATGAACATACCAATCATCAACCTCTCCTACTTCACTGGGATTCATAGGGTTAGTGTTTAAATCTAGCATTATACAACCGCCATTACCTCGATTTGCTCCGAAAATATAGCATATACCATTTTCATCAATGTATAAATTATGAGCTGACTCCCATTGATTAGAATTTGGACCTGTATAATAAGCAGTATTTAAATTTGTATTTCCTGGCAAAGAATTTAAATCGATGATTAACAATCCGTTTTGTGCTTCTGTAGTAACATAAGCATATCCATTATATGTTTTAATATCTCTCCAAATTGAATTCATACCTGGCTCAAAAAACACTTCAGTTGGATTTAATGGATTAGTTACATCAACAACTGATGTACCATTATTAACTCCAACAATAGCATATTCCTGATTACCATTAGACCAACCCCATATATCTGACAAATCTGAATTGTGTATACTTACCAAATCTAAGTAACCAAGCTCTTGCATGTTTAACAATCCACCTTGAGATGTTCCGGATGGATCTGATGGGATTTGTGAATAGTAAGGTGAAAAGAAGAGTAAAGAAAAAAGAACAGGTATAATTTTTTTCATTAAAATTTATTTTTTTTAAACTTTTCGAGGAGAATCCTCAAACAACATTCCTAAGACGCGAAGAATTACAAAGGGTTTCCTCTAATAGCAATTAATAGAAACGTTTTTGGTTAATGTAATAAATTAGTAGGTCAATTTTGATTTTGTTGATTGTAAATCAAACATTTTTTTTATTTTTGTCGCCCAATGGTCGCGTAGCTCAGCTGGATAGAGCACCTGCCTTCTAAGCAGGCGGTCCCAGGTTCGAATCCTGGCGCGATCACAAAAGGGAGCTAATGGCTCCCTTTTTTTATTTTATTGAATAAGCTATTCTAGTTACCCCTTTTTTAACTTTTATTTTTCTAATGTTTACAACTCCTATTTCTGATGAACTCATTACATGAGTACCTCCACAACCACAACCCTCGAAACCTTCAAAATCAACTACCCTTGCCGATTTTCCTGGAGGTGCCCAGATATTTTTCTGAGCTGCTTCATCAAAAGAAAGAGAGTAATTAGAAATCTGAATGTTTTCTTTCACTAAATCATTAATCTTTTCTTGAATAGTATCAATCCAATCATTTTTATTCTCTAATATTCCTGCATATTCAACATATGGACCCTCTGGAAAATGAAATCCTTTTGTTGGTTTAAGGTGAGCTAATTTAAGTGAACTAACAGCACAATCTAACAAATGACCAGCCGAATGTACCCGAGCATTTAAAATACGTTTATCAAAATCAATAGAAAGATTAACTTGCTCTCCCTCTGTAAATTCTCCTTCAATGTATTCACCATAATGAAGAACCAATCCAAGCTCATTGAGCCTAACGCTAGTTACTTTAAATGTAGTATTCTCAGATTTGATATAACCCACATCAGAAGGTTGACCACCACCTTGTGGATAAAAGATAGTTTGATCAATAAGTAAAGCTATACCAATATCATCAATTAGCTCATGTTTAAACTTGGTATTTAAATTTGCTAGGTAAGTATCACTTAAATAAATTAATTTTGTCATTACTGAAAGGGTTATATTCGTTTAATGGTATGTTATTTGATGTATATAGCTTATATTATTTCTAAGATTAAGCATTATTGTGCAATAATTTAACACTTGAATGAAAATTATATTTACACTTCTTTTATCTATAAGCACTTTATTCACTAGTGTTTTTCACTCTTGTTTAACTAACAATGAAAGTATAACAAAAGTTAAAGCATCCATAAAGGAACACATAATAAAACAATTTACTGGGAAAGGAAATTACAACGGATGCAATTTTGGTGAGCTGGTCACTATAAAACCTATAGAGATACAAGAGCTAGACAAACTAATAATGTTGAAAAGTCAGCTTCCAAATATGAAAAAAAATTATGGGTCTAAATTAGATTCTATGATTAGCGCAAATGACTCTAACATTAGTAGAAAAAAAAGTGAAATTAGAGAAAATAAAATTTATCATTATTACAAAATAAATCATCTATTTACTATATCATATAAAGGAAAAAGTACATTGTATGAATTTGACTTCATGCTTTATCCAAATTACAAAATCAAAGACGTAAACTTAAGTTTAAAAACAGAGATTACACCCACAGAGAGGTCTGACTTAATGTATTTCATTAACAAAGAACCTTTAATCAAACAAGAGAATAAAAGCTACGAAAATCATCTTAACTATAAAATGTATAATCAATTAAGAGATGCATTAATTAATAGCGGAGACAAAGAGACAATGCTTCACCAAGTTTTAAAAATTGTTCGGTTTGTTAGAAAGCATAACAAATTCGATCCTGATGTTTTTTGTGCCAGTCAATTAAAAGAATGGGTTACTTTCAATGAACCTTATAACCAAAATTATAGACCCGGTTTATTTACTAGATTAAAAGTTGTTAAAGAAGACTCTACATCTAATAACACCATTATGTATCATAAAGTAAGTTACCAGAAAGAGGGAGGTAAAAGAACCAACACAGCCATCTCCTTTGAATATGATGCCAATTACCTAATTATTGAAATTAAAGAATACAAAAAAGATTACGATAAATTCTTTAATCCTTAGCCTTAGTTTATCACAGTATATTTATTACCATTAATAAAAACAAAACCTTCAGATCGAACCCCATTTTTATAAATCGTTTCTCTTTTTAAATTATTATTTTCATACCACTGCCAAACACCTTCTCTTTTACCATTTAATACTTTACCTTCAGCAAACCCGTTAAAATCTTCATTTTTTCCAGATGTACTGTATAGACTATAGAAATCGCCTGTAAACAACTGATTATCATAATAATAAAAACCATCATTACTAACAACGTCTTTAAAGTTTATTTTCAGGTTATTCGACTCGCAATTTTGAGCAGAAAAAACATTAACAAAACCAATTAACATAAGAGGAATAAATAAAAAACTATTTTTTTTCATAACTAAATATTTTAAGAATTATAACTATATAATTCAGAAAAAAAATAATGGAACATGTATTTAAATAAGCTATAAATTAAAGATGAACGCATTCGTATTAACATCAAAATAATTAATATTATTCTCCTTAGTTATTCTAATTAATTTTTTTTGTTGATTATTGGTTAAATCAGAACATCCAATCCATTTATTTTTCGAAAAACACCTAATTAGAACTTTATAATTTAATTTTTCTCTTCCAGAAATCAATAAAATTTCGTGAGGATTCACCAAACTATCGTAAGGTTTTAATATTCTGAGGAAGTAATCAAAATCTGAAGATTTTTCGTTATTAAATTCAATTTTTGGAACTGAGTCATAAACAATTCCAATAGTACTCAAATCTTTAGCTCTTAAATAAGTTGTCTCTTTAACATCTAAATCAAACCAATGATGCTTGATATTGAATAGCATCTGAGCATCATTATTAAACAATGCTGAATCAGCAATGAAAATATGATTGCCATTGAAGTACAAATTAATAGCGATGCTTTTACTAGAATTATATACAACTAACTCTCTTTTAAGTTTCAAGCCGACACTTTCATTTAAATCTATAAAACCAATTATCAGAAGAAAAAAAAGGAAACAGTTGATGAAAATTAATTTTCTAAATTTAAAAGCAAAAGTTGCAGAAATAATAAGAAAAAAAATAAGATAAGTCTCTAAAGTTGAAATTGAAACACCTTCAATCAAAGAAAAAGGAGATTTATCTATAAATTTCACCACTAGATTAACATAATCTAAAATTTGATTTATTAGACTCCCAATTAACAAATACAATGGATTAATAAACTGAAAAACTAAAAGAGACAATACAGAAACAAGCACAACAAATGCAGCTGGAATAACAATTAAGTTGCTAAAAATAAAATAAACAGGAAACTGATGAAAATACAGTAAACTAACAGGAAATGTAGCAAGTTGAGCAGCCAAAGAAACCGAAGTTATTACCCATATTTTATTTGCAAAATAATTTCTAAATTTTAAAGCGTTATAAATTTTGGGTTGATAATATAGAATACCTAATACCGCTAAATAAGATAACTGGAAACCTACCTGCATTATAATATATGGATTTAGGAATAAAAGAAGAAAAGCTGATGCTGCAATGTTGTTATATATTGAAGATTCTCGTTTGATAGAAATTCCAACTATAATAAATGAAACCATTATAGTTGCTCTTAATATTGATGGGCTCAAACCCGCTAATAAAGCATACAACCAAAGACACAGCAATATGATGATGGATTTTAAAACAATCAGTCTTTTAAAAGGGAAGAAAAAACCTAGAATAAAATTTAACAAACCATAAACAATACCAACATGAAGACCCGAAACAGCAAGAACATGCATAGCTCCTGCACTTGAATAAGAGTGTTTTAATTGAGAACTTAGCTCATCTTTATAACCTAAAGAAAGTGCAGAAACAACAGCAAATTGATCTCCTTCTACTCCACTTTCCCTAATAACATTTAGAAAGTAATTCCTGCAAATATTTGAAAATGTAAAAAGATTATAAATGTTTCTATCAACTAAATTCCAAGAATGAGATTTTAAAAAAGATTGACAATAAATATGATTAAATTTCAAATATCTTTGGTAATTAAACTGCCCAGGGTTTTGAGGCGGCTTAATATTATTCCATTTTGTTTTAAACTCTATTACATCCCCTTGAAGAAGAGCTAAAGATTCAAAATTCTTTTCTAAATACAATAAAGCTCTACCATTTACAGCAAAGGAACTATCACTTCTAATAATCTTTACTACATCAACTTCACATTGAACAGATTTAGCTTTAATTCTAATTGGGTTAATTATTTGTACTCTATGTACCGATTCAGAATTACTATAATTTTTAAAATAATTTGCATAGTTTGATTTAGTGTGGAATTGAACCAAAACCATCCCCCCTATAAAAAACAAAAAAATAATTACCAAATTGATTAGTATTGGGTAATCGTTTAAAATAAAAGCAATTCTTCTTGAAATGAATGAAAAGATTAGCAAACAAATAATCACAACGAAGAAAACACATGTATTTGAAGAACTATTTGAAAAGTAAATTTCAATTATAATTCCAAAAATAAATGGAATTAAATACGGTAACAATGGTATTTTCCTAAGTGTATTCAAAAAAAATGCCGGTACAAACCGGCATTATAATTTTTTAATGAGCAGTAAACTACTCAATTATTTTAATGATCATGTCCATCTTCATCAGAATGGTCGTGATCATGATCTTCAGAATGTTCATGTCCATCTTCATGATCATGCCCTTTATCTTTACAAGAATCAGAATTTCCATCTTTCTTGCAACATTTGGTTTTACAACAAGATTTATCTTCTTTACATCCTTTCCAATTTCCGTCTTCATCGTAATGAGCTAAACATCTTTCTTTTTCTTCTGCAGAACAACCTTTCTCATCACACATTTTAGCACATTCATCTTTTGTCATAGTTGCACACTTAGACATATCACATTTATTTTTGCAACATTTCTTAGTAGAGTCAGACTTGCAACATTTTTTAGTAGAATCAGACTTACAACATTTCTTTGTTGAATCAGATTTACAAGATTTCTTTGTTGAATCCTTTTTACAACACTTCTTTGTTGAATCAGCAACAACTACTTCTTCTCCATCAGGAACACTTGAAGTTGGTGTAGAACACATTGCAGTTCCTAAAGAAACTAATAGGACAAACCCAAAAGAATACAATGGAGCTAAGCTTTTATTATTAAGTTTTGAAAAGATCATTATAGCAGTTAAAATAGCTAATGATGTGATAGTAATTAAAATCATAATTTATTTTTTTATTTTTTAAAGAACAATAAAAATAACAAAAATTTACAAACCATATTTATTTAATATCACATTAGCTATTTGTAACCTATCGAAATCTGTAAGTGCAACATTGTAAGCTCTAATTTCAACAACCTGACTTCTAGTATTATCACCAGGGCTTGACAGAGAAGAAGCATTAAGCTTTAAACCATTGTTTGATGTTAATGGTAAATTAAGACTAGCATCATTAGCCAAAGGAACATCTGAATTGTTTATGAAAGCTGTCATTCCATCAATTGTACTAAATCTCATTGTTAAGAGCCTAAAGTCACTACTTCTACTAACAGGAACATTTAAATCATTTAGATTATGACCAAATAACAAATTAGAGTTACTATTAAAACCTACAGAAAGTTGTCCATATGGCATGGCATCTGAACCTTGTAAAAAGGTACCAGCATCAATAGATTCATTAGAAATACCACTTATATTATCTCCTTCAACATTCAATTTTGTAGGTGATGAAACTACCATAAATAAAGTATAATGAGTATTTGTAAAAAGAGCACCTGGCAAATCAAGCTCTGTTGTTATAGTTTGATCATACATGTTCGATGTTCCATTAGCAAAAAAGTGACAAAAATCAATAGCAGGATAACCATTTAAAGCATTAGGAACAAAAACAGGTCTGTTATTTGGGTCAGAAGTTGAAGCTATGTTTACACCAGCATCATCTGGCCAATTCTCAACTACTAAACCTCCTACATTAGTTCCATAATAAGAATCTACCATGTATTCACCTAAATCAGGATTTGTAGCATTGTTATAAGAAAGAATTCCATTGTTGCTTGTATTTGCATCTTCAGCTTTTAAATAAAGAACCGGTTCTGGAATATCTCCATAAGCACCCTGAATAGGTCCAATTGGTTCACAAGACTCAACATCGTAAGTTGTTGCAAGGTTAACAGAAACTATATTATTTCCATTTACAGCTCTACAAACATAAGAAAGTGGAACACCCGTAGTTATGTCACCAGCAGCACCAAGAATACTTACAAGGTTATTTACATTACTGTTTCCAATAGTGTATAAAGTAGTTGTAGCATCTCCACCAAGTGCAAATAATTTAATGTTTAAATTTTCTAAAGCGGAAATGGCAGATGTATTTACATTAGCAGATGGAGCATTTGGTATAGCTGAAAAAGAAGCATTAATGCTAGAAGAAATAGAAGTAGCACTTGAAGTAGACTCTACTAATAAATAAAATACTCTACCATAAGTAACATCAGATATATAACATGCAGGGTTACCAGGCCCAACATAAGGTTCTAAATTTTCTGGAGTTACTGAAGGAGCAAATAAATCATCATAAGTTGCAGGTAAATCATAACTCATTGTATAATAAGATTGAGATAATTTAACTAAGACTCTATTATAATCATAGGAATTAGTAAAACCAAGTTCTGAAGCAATAGCAACACCATAAGCAGTAAAATCAACTCCAAGAGCTAAAGCTAATTGTTGCTCAGTTTGAACTTCCTCTAAACTAAAACTTATATTGGATGGGATTGAAGAATATGCTTGGTTTGCTACAATGTCATTGAGAGCTGTAGCAACTTTTGATTTAACAACTTCATCAACAGTAGCAGTAACATCCCAACCACCAGAAATAATATCAATAGAAAAAGTTCCACCTGCTCTATCTACTACAATAACATCTGGTGTCGCATTTTTTAATGAGCCACCTTGCAGCATGTTTCCAGGATAAACTACTGAAGAATTAGGATTAAACAAAGGAAATTCTTGCATGCCTTGAATTACACTGTAAGTTTCTGTTGTGCAAGCCCATAAACTATCTCCATTTACAACAGTGTCAACAGTTGTAGTTTTAGTTTCCGAATTAACTGGCTCATCAAAAGTGCCACCTAAGTCAATAACAGATTGAAAAGTCATTTCTGCAGGATCTTTTTTACATGAAATAAATAAAAATGAAAACACGATAATAATCAGGGTAGATTGTAGTAGTAAATTCTTCATTTTAATAGTTTTAATTAATTTTTATACAAATGTATTGTCGTAAAATTAAGTATGCAAACATACCTAATATTTGAAACATAGTGTTAGTTTAAAATTTTAAAAAGAAATATTAATTTAAATTATCTGGAAATAACCAATTTTTGTTCTCCAAATAATTTCTCATCTCCTATTTTAACTAAATACACACCATTAGACAGAAAACTTAAATCTAAGGCTAAATAAGACCAACTCGAAGAAGTAAGATTTGACGAATAAACCTGTTTACCAAATACATCATATATTGAAAGTTGGGTTTGATCAAGATTAACAAATGAGTTGAAAAATTTAATTTTCACATCACCTAAAGTAGGATTAGGAAATAAATTAAAGTTAAGCTTATTGGCCACTATGCTTTCCATTCCAACAGGTGGAGGATTAACACCGTTACAAGGCAAATCACTATCAAAATGGATAGTCCCCTCTGCTGCAAATGAAATACCTGTACCCCCAAAAACATCTGTATTTGGAAGAATTATATTTCCAAAACAATCAGATGCAAAAACCTTAATTCGACCACCGCCTCCAGCTCCTCCAGATTGTCCTGAAAATCCTCCATCAGTACTAATAGATTGATTACCGCCAGTGCAAAATGTTGGGTTATAAGTACATCCAGAAGAACCATCCCCTCCGACACCTCCTATACCACCATCGCCACCTTTAGCATATAAATCTCCTGTAATATGGTTTATTCCGTTTCCTATTAACATTATTGCTCCACCAGATCCACCTCCAGCTCCTCCTCCTCCTCCTGAACCACAAGAATAGGTTCTTTCTCCACAATCATCACAAGGATCTGAACAACATTTTGAACTCTCACCACCTTCTCCTCCAAAACCTCCTGTTCCGCCTGAATATCCGTTTGAAGAAATGGTGCCTGAAACAATCAAACTATCATAAGAATTTAAAAGGATTAAACCACCTCCAGCACCTCCTTGACCTCCAGTGTTACCTAAAGAATAAGAACGTCCACCCCCACCTGCACCTGCTCCACCTGAACCAATAGAAAGATCATAAAGACTAGTAGAACCATAAATAGCACCTGCAAAACCACCAGGTTTTGCATAACCAGCATTAACAGTAAATGCATTTGATATTGTCATATTTGAAGATGAATATGTATTGGCACCATCGCCACCAAAACCGCCATTCTCACCAAAGCCACCATAACTACCACCTCCACCAGAAGATCCGCCACTTGACCCACCAATCATCCCAAAATAATCATCTGCTGTTCCACAAACCTGCTTGGGTCCTGAACCTGTTCTTCCGTCATCTCCTTGTTCACCAGCACCTGCACCAAATCCATCAGAACCTTTTAGACCTCCAACTAATTCAATTTGGCCTTGTGAACCATCATTACTACAACCTGACAATGCAGAAGCATCACCCGTTGCACTTAAAACACTAGAAGATGAAACACCACCATCGCCACCTGGAAAACCTACACCATCAGCGTTGATTGTCCCGTAAATAGAAATTTTCTGAGCGTATATTCTTAGTTCTCCACAAGAATTACTGCTGTATGGTTGTACTGAAACAACAACATTGTTTTGAATTTCAAAATTACCAGTAACATAATAACTGCCAGAAAGTGTTGTATTAGAGCTAATTATGTAATCTCCAGAAATAATTGTACTGTCACATTGTGCAAAAAGATAGGAATTAGCTAAAATTGTTAGGGGAAGTAATAAAATTAAATAATTCTTCATATGATATTTTTAACTTCTATAAAAATAGCTAAAAAATCATAAAAAATAGTTTCCAAAAAAAAATGCTGCTTAGAAAACCTAAACAGCATTTAAATTATAAGTTGAGAAAACTATTAAACTTCTTCAAAATCTACATCTTCTACCTCTTCTTCAGATTTTTTACTATCTGCTTGTTCTCCAGTTGCTGCATCTTGTGGAGCACCTTCAGGTTGTGAAGCATTATACATGTCTTGACTTGCTGCTTGAAAAACAGTATTTAATTTCTCCATTGATGTATCAATAGCTGCTAAATCTTTTGCAGCATGTGCAGTTTTAAGCTCAGCTAAAGCTTCTTCAATAGGTTTCTTTTTATCTTCTGGAATTTTATCTCCATATTCTTTTAATTGTTTTTCTGTTTGGAAGATAAGACTATCTGCAGCATTTACTTTTTCAACTTCTTCTTTTATTTTCTGATCAGCATCAGCATTTGCTTCCGCTTCTTGTCTCATTTTATTGATTTCTTCTTCAGAAAGACCAGAAGATGCTTCAATTCTAATAGATTGCTCTTTGTTAGTTGCCTTATCAGCTGCCTTAACATTAATAATTCCATTGGCATCAATATCAAATGAAACTTCAATTTGAGGAATTCCTCTAGGAGAAGGTGGAAGTCCATCTAAATGAAATTTACCAATTGTTTTATTATCATTAGCCATTGCTCTTTCTCCTTGTAAAACATGAATCTCTACAGATGGCTGGTTATCTACAGCAGTAGAAAACACTTGAGACTTCTGAGTAGGAATTGTTGTGTTTGCTTCAATTAATTTAGTAAACACTCCACCCATTGTTTCAATACCTAAAGATAAAGGAGTAACGTCTAATAACAATACATCTTTAACCTCTCCAGTAAGAACACCACCCTGAATTGCGGCTCCTAAAGAAACAACTTCATCTGGATTCACACCCTTAGATGGTGCTTTTCCAAAGAATTTCTGAACAGCTTCTTGAATAGCTGGAATTCTTGTAGAACCACCTACAAGGATAACCTCATCAATATCAGAGGGAGACAATCCAGCGCTTTTCATTGCTGACTTACACGGCTCAATTGTTCTTTTAATTAAATCATCAATAAGCTGCTCAAATTTTGCTTTAGTCAATGATCTCACTAGGTGCTTAGGAACACCATCAACAGGCATTATATAAGGCAAGTTAATTTCAGTTGATGAAGCAGAAGATAATTCGATTTTTGCTTTTTCAGCAGCTTCTTTTAAACGTTGAAGTGCCATTGGATCTTTTCTTAAGTCTAATCCTTCGTCATTCTTAAACTCTTCAGCTAACCAATTGATTATTTTTTCATCAACATCATCACCACCTAAATGTGTATCTCCGTCTGTAGATAAAACTTCGAAAACACCTTCGCCTAATTCAAGAATAGAAACATCGTGTGTTCCACCACCAAAATCAAAAACAACAATTTTCATGTCTTTTCCTGATTTATCCATTCCATATGCCAATGCAGCAGCAGTTGGCTCATTAATTATTCTTTCGACTTTTAAACCAGCAATTTCACCAGCTTCTTTAGTTGCTTGTCTTTGAGCATCGTTGAAATATGCAGGAACAGTAATAACTGCTTCTGAAACTTCTTGACCCAAGTAATCTTCAGCAGTTTTCTTCATTTTCTGAAGAATCATAGCTGAAATTTCTTGAGGAGAATATTTTCTATCGTTGATTTCAACTCTAGGTGTATTGTTATCTCCTTTAACAATTTTATAAGGAACTCTATTTATTTCTTTAGAAACTTCATCAAAACGATTACCCATAAATCTTTTTATGGAGTAAATTGTTTTCTCAGGATTAGTGATTGCTTGTCTTTTAGCAGGATCACCAACTTTTCTTTCTCCACCTTCTACAAAACCAACTACAGAAGGAGTAGTTCTCTTACCTTCGCTATTAGGTATAACAACTGGTTCATTCCCTTCCATTACAGAAACACATGAATTTGTTGTCCCTAAATCTATACCTATTATTTTTCCCATTATAATATTTTTTTGTTAATTAAATTTATAATTCACAATGGTCAATTCTTATGCCAAGACTAAAAATTAAAGAAAATTGAAAAAAATGTCAGTTACATCAAGATAAAATGACAAAACATCTGACATTTAGACAGTAAAGAGATTACCTTTTCTGTCTCCAAGAAGAATAATCGGCAGGAAAATAATTCTTTTCATTGGATGAATTTGTTGCAAACAAATAAGAAGCAACAACACCAGCTTCAACATGATCTTTAGAGGCAGAAAGAAGCTTATTAGGGTTTTTAAAATGTAAATCAACAAAATGAGTGTCAAAATCTCCGGAAACAAATGCTTCATGATTGATGGCAAATTCACAAAAATTAAGTGTTGTTTCTACACCTACAATATCGTAATCTTGAATTGCTTTAGTCATGCGTGCAATGGCTTGCTGTCTGTCATCACCGTAAACAATTAGCTTAGCAATCATAGGATCATAAAAAATTGGAATATCCATTCCTTGTTCTAAGCCATCATCGACACGTATACCTTCACCAACAGGTCTTTTATATACCAATAAATTACCTACATCAGGCAAGAAATTATTTTCAGGGTTCTCTGCATACACTCTAACCTCTAATGAATGACCTTTTATTTTTAAATCCTTTTGTGAAAAAGATAACTTTTGACCTCTTGCAATGTTAATTTGCTCTTGAACCAAATCAACACCAGTTATCATTTCAGTAACAGGATGCTCAACTTGCAATCGAGTATTCATTTCTAAGAAATAAAAAAGTCCATTATCATATAAGAATTCAACTGTTCCTGCACCTATGTAATTACATGATTGAGCAACTTTACAAGCTGCCTCCCCCATTTCAATTCTTAATTTTTCTGAAAGCACAGAAGATGGAGCTTCTTCAATAACTTTTTGATGTCTTCTCTGAACTGAACATTCTCTTTCAAATAAATGAACAACATTACCGTGCTGATCTGCGAGTAACTGAATCTCTATATGCCTTGGAGAACCTATGTATTTCTCAATAAAAACAGCTCCATTACCAAATGCATTAACAGCTTCACTTATAGCTCTCTCCATTTGACTTACAAACTCCCCTTCAGTATTTACAACTCGCATTCCTTTTCCACCACCACCTGCTGCAGCTTTTATTAAAATTGGAAAACCAATTTCTTTAGCTGTTTTTAGTGCGCTTTCAACATTTTCAATTGCGTGATCAACTCCAGGTACCATAGGAATGTCATAACCTTTAACCGCTGATTTTGCTGCCAACTTATCTCCCATAACACACATAGATTCCGGAGATGGGCCAATAAAAATAATTCCTGCTTTTGTTACTTTCTGTGCAAATTCAGCATTTTCGCTCAAAAACCCATAACCGGGATGAATACCGTCAACATTTCTTTCTAAAGCTACTTCAATTATTTTTTCTTGAACCAAGTAACTCTGACTACTAGGTGGAGGTCCAATACAAACTGCTTCATCTGCATATTTAACAAAAGGAGCGTTAGCATCTGCTTCCGAATAAATAGCTACAGATTTGATCCCCATTTTCTCACATGTTCGCATTATTCTTAATGCGATTTCTCCTCTATTTGCAATTAATATTTTATTCATATATATTTTTTACAGCCTTAAGTGTATTCATTAACAAGGATGCTATAGTCATGGGACCAACACCACCGGGAACAGGTGTAATGAAAGAACATTTAGGTGCTACCTCATCAAATTTAACATCACCTTTTAGTCTAAAACCTCTTTTAGCGCTAAGGTCATCAACTCTATGAATACCAACATCAATCACAACAGCACCATCTTTAACCATGTCTGCTGTAATGAATTCAGGAACACCAAGAGCAACAATAAGAATATCTGCTTGTTTTGTAATTGATTTAACGTCTTTTGTTCTACTATGAACTAAAGTAACAGTAGCATTTCCAGGATTATCTTTTTTTGACATTAGAATACTCATAGGAGAACCTACTATGTTACTTCTTCCAACTACCACACAGTTTTTGCCTGAAGTTTCAATTTCATATCTTTTAAGTAGCTCCATAACTCCATTTGGAGTAGCAGGCAAATAAGTAGGTAACCCTAAATTCATTCTACCAACATTTTGAGGATGAAAACCATCAACATCTTTTTTAGGAGAAATTGCTAAAGTTACTTTTGATTCATCAATGTGCTTTGGTAAAGGAAGTTGAACTATAAAACCATCAACATCTTTGTTGTCGTTTAATTTTTGAATTTCGTTTAGTAAATCTTTTTCAGTAATAGATGTTTCTAATTGAATTAAAGAAGATTCAAAACCTACCCTTTCACATGCTTTTACTTTAGCGTTGACATAGGTTTGACTAGCACCATCATTTCCAACTAGTACCGCTGCTAAGTGAGGGACCTTACTCCCATTTTCTTTTATCTGTAATACTTCTTCATACAACTCTTGTTGAATTTCCAAAGATGTACTTTTACCATCAATTATTTTCATAATTAAAATTTTATTGAGGCATTTTTCCGCCCATGTTCTTAAACTGACGCATCATGTTCATCATGTTTTTCTTGTTGCTCATCAGTTTCATCATTTTTTTCGTTTCTTCAAACTGTTTCATCAGCTTGTTTACTTCTTGAAGATTAGACCCACTTCCTTGGGCAATACGCCTTCTTCTACTTTGATTTATCAGCTGAGGTGAGCTTCTTTCTTTTGGTGTCATGGAATCAATCATGGCAATTATTGGATTAAAGGCTTTATTATCAACTTCAGTTCCTTTTAAGGCTTTTTTCATACCTGGAATCATACCAACAATATCTTTCATGTCGCCCATTTTTTGTACCTGATTTATTTGATCTCTAAAATCATTAAAATCGAAGG
>Ga0315322_10001555_pt1 | contig 17808 bp, 19 predicted proteins | sample M110021515metaG_FD_203461 | JGI IMG/M metagenome (GOLD analysis project Ga0315322, IMG submission 203461) | Ammonia-oxidizing marine archaeal communities from Monterey Bay, California, United States - M1 100m 21515 | ecosystem: Environmental > Aquatic > Marine > Intertidal zone | place: USA...
ATTGCATTGAATTTGGGAATGTATCTAGGGGTTCCAGCCATAGTCATAATTGGAATTAAAAAAAGAAATTTTGAGAAGATAAACGATAAATAAGTCACAGAAAGTTTTTTGACATGGATAAGCGTAAGGGCATGGGAGCTTTAATTTTCATGCTTTGTATTGGTGGATTTTTTGTTTATGCATATTTACTCATGTTATCTGAATGGTCTCCAATTGTTTTACAACTATCTGTATTGATGGCAGTTGGTGGTATTCTTGGAATTATTGCTTGGATTGGATATGTGATGGCAACAACTAAACCTACTTCAGCAACAATTACATCTGCTGATGATTCATCTACTTCGTAATTTTTACATCAACCACTGTTTGATAATATCTAGGACCAACAGCTCTTACAATTTTTGAGCCAAGAATTTCTGATTTTACTGATGTAATTTTTTTATAATGTTCTTCAGTTAATTTTCCAGCTTCTGATTTTTTATCTGCGTGAATGTGAGAGTAATAATGAATAATTCCACCACTTTTTGTTGTATTTATTGCAGAATCTAAAAATTCATCTGATCTTTCTGGTAACAATGTCAGTGTTCTATCTGATTTGTCAATTAATTGTTCTTGAATAATTTTGGATGCATCCCCGTTAATTGAGATAACTTCTCCTGCTAGTTTGTTTATTGCGATATTTCTTTCACAAAGTTTTGATGCTACTGGATTTAAATCTAGACTGTATACAGTACATTTTTTCTTTTTTGCAGCCATTATTGAAAACATTCCTACACCTGCAAACATGTTTGTCATTACTTCTCCATCTTGAGTAAGTTTTGCAATTCTCTCTCTTTCTGTTGATAGGCGGGGTGAGAAAAATGCATTTTCTACATCTACAATGAATTTACAGCCAAATTCTTTGTATTCTGTTTCCGTATTGTCTACACCTGCAAGAATCTCAAGATTTCTTGTACGAAAATCTCCTTCTACGGCTGATGATTGATAAAATACACTTCTGACAATTTTAACTTCATTTAGTAGAGTTTCACCAATAATTTTTTTCTTGGATAATAACGAATCCGGTATTCTAACAATGATTATGCTTCCTATTTGATCAAATGCTGAGATTAATTCATCACTTTCTTTTGATGTTAATACACTTTCTAGTGATTTTTTTAACATTCGAGTCAATGCTTGTAGTAAAAATTTCCTGATTCTTTTTGATCTTTATCTAATCTACTTTCTATTTTATTTACTCTGGGTCTTAGACTTTTTTCATCTCTTCTAAATGACATATCTAATGATTTTAGGAATCTATTCATTGCTTCTGATTTTGGCATAGGTGATGTGGCAGTTCCTGCTTTTCCTGATTCTCCTTCAAATATTATCATTGAATCTGACATTAAATCCATCAATTGTAAATCGTGATCAATAATAATTGCAGATTTTCCAAAAGAACGAACAAATTTTTGTAAAAATTTTGCTACTGCAATTCTATCTTCAACATCTAAAAATGCTGAAGGTTCATCTAATGCATACAAATCTACTTTTTGAATTAAACATGATGCTACTGCTATTTTTTGTAATTCACCGCCTGAAAGATTTTTTACAGATTTATTGTATAGTTTTCTAATTTTTAATGGATCTAGTATTTGCTCTTCTTCTTGACTCCCTTCAATTGGACCTCCATTTGCTTTTTCTAAAAGTGCTATAACTTCTACATCAATATCATTTTGGAGATATTGTGGTTTGTATGCTATCTTAATTTTTTTATCAATTGAACCTACATCTGGTTTCTGAACACCTGCAATCATTTTCATCATTGTAGTTTTTCCAAGGGCATTGGCACCCATTATGCCTAATACTTCTCCTTTTCTCACTTTTCCAGGCTCAATTGTAACCGAAAATGAATCAAAACGCTTCTCTAGTTTTGGATAATTTACAATATCTGTACCTTCTTGGAAAATATCTGTAGATGATGATGATACATCCATGGAGAATTTTCTCTCTCTAAATCTAACGTTTTCATTTGGTAAATATCCATCAAGAAAAACATTGATTCCAATTTTAGTTGATAAAATATTTGAAACAATTCCATATGCTGTTGGTTCACCATACAATACTTCGATATAGTCACTAAGAAAATCAAGTAATGTTAGATCATGTTCTACAACCATTACGCTCTTTCCAATTTTAGCTAATCCTTGAATTACTCTTGCAACACCAGTTCTTTGAAAAACATCATTGTATGATGAAGGTTCATCAAAAAAGTAAAACTCTGTATCTTTGGATGCAGCTGCAGCTACTGCAATTCTTTGTAATTCTCCTCCACTAAGTTCTTTCAAACTTTGTTCCATAGAATTTTGTAATCCTAATTCTCTAACTAATTCTCTAGTAATCCCTCTTTCGTCATATTTATCTAGTAATTCATTTCCTGTACCGTCAAATGCTTCTGCAAGATGATGGATTTGTTGTGGTTTAATTGATGCACGAATTTCATTTTTTTCAATTTTTTGAAAATGCTGCTTTAACTCAGTTCCACTATAATGTTTAAAAATTTCATCCCATTCTGGTGGATTTTCATATCTTCCAAGATTTGGTTTTAATTTTCCAGATAATATGTTGACTACTGTACTTTTTCCCATTCCGTTTCTACCAAGTAATCCAACAACCTCTCCTTTTCTTGGAGTTGGTAATTTGTATAATCTAAAAGAGTTTGTTCCATACTGATGTATCTTATCAGTAGCTAATTCACTTGCTAAATTTACGATTGTTATTGCGTCAAATGGGCATACTTTGACACATATTCCGCACCCATTACAAATATCTTCATCAATTTGTGCTTTTTTTGATTCTTCATTAATTGTAACACACTCTGCGCCCGATTTATTTACTGGACAGTATTTTATGCACTCTAATCCACATTTTTGTGGCTGACATAGATCTTGATCCAATACGGCAACTCTGTGTGTCATAGTTGTAATTCGATATTTTCTTTGCTTTATACCTATTTTGAGTAGATTTCTAATCTGTCGTTACCTTAATACATTAGATTTATGGACTGATTGTCAAGCCGGCCATAGCGTCAGGGTGCGACCTAATCCCGTTCCGAACTTAGAAGTCAAACCTGATGTCGCTGTTGTGCTACTAAGATGCGAGAGCTCTTGGGAAGCAACAGTGCTGGCATTTTCTATCTTCAATCAATCTTTTAATATCCATTTTCTGTGGTTGAATTGATTTCAATGCCAAATTGTAGTGTTTGTGGAGAAAAATGTGATAATGATATTAGATTACTAAATCACATGATGGAAAAACATGGATGGAGAAATCCAAATGTTGGAACACCTGATAGAAATAGTCGGGGCTACTAATTTTATAATTTTTGTAAATAATCTAAAATTAATCTTACCCCAAAACCTGTAGCACCTTTTGGATTGTATGGTTTTTCTTTTGTTGCTGCCCCTTGAGTCCATGCAACACCTGCAATATCTAGATGTGCCCATGGTGTATCTTTTATTGCACTTTTCAAAAATGCCGCAGCTGTAATTGTTCCTGCTGCTCTCCCAATACCAACATTTTTGATATCTGCAACATCTGATTTTATCATATCCATGTAGTCTTGTGTTAATGGTAATTCCCAAATTTCTTCTGTTGTTATGTTGGATGAGTCTGTTATTTTTTTTGTTAATTGTTTATTGTTTGATACAATTGCAGCTACGTTGTTTCCTAATGCAACAATGCATGCTCCTGTTAAAGTTGCAAAATCAATAATTGCTTTGGGTGAATATTGTTTTTCACCATATGCTAGAGCATCTGCTAAAATGAGTCTACCTTCGGCATCTGTGTTTAGGATTTCAGCAGTTTTTCCATTGTATAATTTTATGATGTCTCCTGGTCTGTATGCTTCCCCTCCTGGCATATTTTCTACTGATGGAATAATTCCAACTACGTTAATTGGTAATTTTAATTCTGATACTGATTTCATTATTCCTAACACTGTACATCCGCCACATTTGTCAAATTTCATTTCATCCATACTTTGTCCTGGTTTTAATGAAATTCCCCCTGTGTCAAATGTTACAGCTTTTCCAACTAGAACAATTGGTTTTTGACTTTTAGGTCCACGATTATGTTCTATTACAATTAGTTTTGGTTCATTTTTACTTCCTTTACCTACAGCAGTTATTCCTCCAAATCCTTTTTTATTTAATTCAGGTTGTGAAATTATAGTACATTTCATTTTATTCTTTTTAGAAATATTTTTAGCAAAATTTGCCAATGTTGTAGGGGTACATTCGTTTGGTGGTAAATTTGCAATACTCTTAGTAAATATTGCACCTTCTGCAACAGCATCAGCAATTTTGATTGCTTTTGAAATTTTATTTGATTTAGAAATTATGATTGTCATATCTGGAGATTTATTTGTTTTTTCTGTTTTGAATTTGTCAAATTTGTATAATGACATTTTTGAACCCTCAACTATCTGGGAAACTGATGAAACTGAATCCATTACAAAAGTAGGTGGAACTATAATCGAAAATCCTTTTAATTTTAATTCTCTAGCTTTTTGTGCAATTTTACCTGAAACAAATCTTATGGTGTCTTGTGTTAAATTTTCTTTTTTACCAATACCTGCAAGAAGAATTCTTTGAGCCTGTTTTCCCCCTGATATTGGAATAATTACTAATTTCCCCATCTTACCATTCATATCTTTTAAAGATTGATTGATTGAAGATGAAATTTTTGTATCCAATTTTGGTAATCCTAAAACTTTGTTAGAATCTTCTAATACAAATCCGCAAAGAAGTTCTGTTTTTCTTTTAGTAGAACTTTCAGTTTTAATCCTCATGATAAAATTATATTTTTAAAGCGTTATTTAGATTTTCTATAAATCAATTTTTTTACTATTTGTAATGAGTGTAAATGATCTAACAAATACCGATTTGATACTCTTACAATCCTCACTGCAAATATTATTCATTTGAGAAAATTTTGTTTTTTTGGATTTTGTCGAAAAAATTGCTTTGATTACTGGAAATAATGCCGCTCTTCCTCCACTAGCTCTTTTTTCATCTATAAACCAAAACATATCTAATGCTGATTCATCTAAAATTTCATTTCTAATTTTTATTCCAAAATTTGAATAGTGTCCTACCATTGTAATCTTACTTTTTGCCAAAAAATTTACAATTGTTGCAAATTTTATACAAACATAACACTGATCATCAAAAAGTACAATTGGAATTTCATCTTTAACTTCCATAATTACACATGATTGCGATCAAATTAAAATTTTACAGAAGTAGATTTTTATTCGATTTATGGGGATACGTTCCAGATGGGTCTTAATTATTATCAAATTAAAAAAAATATTCTAAGAGCTCGTAAATTAGTAATCAAGGCAACTAATACGGCGGGTTCTGGTCATCCTGGTGGTTCCTTTTCTATGGCTGAAATTTTAGGCTGTTTATTTAACAAACATTTGAAATTTGATGCTAAAAATCCTCAGTGGACGGATAGAGATCGTCTAGTATTATCAAAAGGTCATGCTGCTCCTGGATTATTTTCTAACATGGCAGTTGCCGGATATTTTCCAGAATCTGAAATTGAAACTTTGAGAAAATTTGGTAGTAAATTGCAGGGACACCCTGATCTAAAATGTCCTGGAGTTGAATTCTGTGGAGGTTCATTAGGAACTGGATTATCTTATTCTGTTGGAATTGCATTAGCTGCAAAAATTGATTCTAAAGATCATCATGTCTATACCATCATTGGAGATGGTGAATCTGATGAGGGCCAAGTTTGGGAAGCTGCCATGACAGCTTCAAAATACAAGGTTGACAATCTAACTGCTTTTCTTGATAGAAATTTTATTCAACAGGATTCTTACACTGAAAAGATTATGCCTTTAGATGAAAAATTAGAAGGTGATGATATTACTGAAATGTGGAAGGATGCATCAAGATGGAAAACTGGTGATAAATGGAGATCATTTGGTTGGAATGTTCTTGAAATTGATGGACATAGAGTTGAACAAATTGATGCAGCAATTACAAAAGCTAATGCAACTAAAGGAGTTCCTACAATCATTATTTCTAGAACTATCAAAGGTAAATCTTTGGAACATATGGAAGATAATCCTCAATGGCATGGTAAAGCACCTGATTCTGATGTGGTTCCTATAATCAATTCTGAATTAGATTCACAATTTTTGATTGCTCCTTCAATTATTGCAGGTGATATGTCTAATTTGGAAAATGAAGTCAAGAGATGTGTAACTGGAAGATCTGATTTAATTCATCTTGATGTAATGGATGGGCAATTTGTTCCAACTAAAACTTTTGATCACAATAAAATTAAAGAACTAAGACCATTAACTGTAATTCCGTTTGATACTCATCTGATGATAAATGATCCTGTAAAACATGTTAAAGATTACATAGATGTTGGAAGTGATATTGTAACAGTTCATGCTGAGGTAACTGATGAATCTAGTTTTGGAGAAATCCATGACATTTTAAAACAACATCAAGTTGGTGTTGGGTTTGCAATTAATCCTGATACTGAATTACCTGAATGGTCTTACAAATTTTTGCCCACATTAGATCAACTAATTGTCATGTCTGTAGTTCCTGGAAAATCAGGTCAGAAATACATTGAAGAAACTCATAACAAAATGACTCGACTAAATTCTATTTTACATGAACATAATTTCTCTGGCTGTATTGAGGCTGATGGAGGCGTAAATATTGAAAATATTGGTTCTGTCTTTGCAGATGGTGCACGTGCTTTTGTTGGAGGTGGTGCAATTGTTGGACAACAAGATGTTAGATCTGCAATTAAAGATTTTAGAAATGCAGTTTTAAAATCAAGAAGACGTATGTTACTTGATAAAGCAAATCAGTTGGGTGGTCCTGATTTAGTAAATAAATGGATTGGATTACATGTCATTGGTGCAAAACAAGAGGAAATTAAAAAAATTGCACAGGAGTCAGGATACCTTTGAATGAACCAGTAATGACTGACATGCGTTCAGAATATTCAAAGTCGTTAATTCAAGTTGGTCATGATAATCCTAATGTTGTTGTTTTAGGTGCTGACACAACTGACTCATTAAAGACATCTGGATTTGGTAAACAATTTCCTGATAGATTTTTTAATGTTGGTATTGCTGAAGCAAATCTTGTTACTGTATCTGCTGGATTAGCTGTATCTGGAAAAATTTCTTTTGCAAGTACCTATGCAATATTTTTACCTGGAAGAGCAGTTGATCAAATTCGAAATAATATTGCATATCCTTCACCACCTGGAAAAAAAGGACTGAATGTAAAATTGGTTACATCCCATGGTGGATTATCTGTTGGACCTGATGGTGGTTCTCATCAACAAATTGAAGATATTGCAATAATGCGAGTTATTCCAAACTTTCGAGTTTTTATTCCAGCTGATACTATTTCTGTTTCAAAATTAACTCAATTGATGGCATCAGAATATGGGCCATTTTACATGAGAATGGCAAGATCAAAAACACCTCTTGTTCATTCAGAATCTCAAGAATTTAAAATTGGCAAAGGAATTACTGTAAGAGATGGTTCTGATTGTACTATTGCAGCATGTGGGATTACAGTTAGAATGGCATTAGAGGCAGCAGAGATGTTGCAACAAGATGGAATTTCTTGTAGAGTTTTAGATATGTTTTCAATTAAGCCTATTGATAATGATCTTTTAGAGAAGGCAGCAAGAGAAACAGGTTGTATTGTTACCACTGAGGAACATAATATTTTTGGTGGAATGGGTTCAGCAGTAGCAGAATCTGTTTCTGAATCATATCCTGTACCTATCAAAAGAATTGGAGCCCAAGACATGTTTGGAGAATCAGCACGTGATGCTGAAATTCCTTTACTTTTGGAGAAGCACGGAATTACATCTTTTAATATGGCAAAACAAGCAAAAGAATTAAGGAGCAAAAAAATATGAAAATTTTTCTTGATACTGCTAATTTAGAATCTATAAAAAAATTTAATGACATGGGTTTGTTAGATGGAATCACAACAAATCCTTCTTTAATGTCCAAGGAAGATGGTAATCCAAAAAATGCAATGGAAGAAATAACAAAAATTATTCAAGGTGATGTAAGTTTAGAAGTTGTTAGTACTGAATATTCTGGAATGATGGAAGAAGGAAAACGCCTTCGTGAATATGGTGATAATGTCGTTGTAAAAGTTCCAATGACTCCTGATGGTCTTAAAGCATGCAAGTCTTTTTCAGCACAAGGAATTCCAGTTAATGTTACTCTGATATTTTCTGCAAATCAAGCTTTACTTGCTGCAAAATCTGGAGCAAAATATGTTAGTCCATTTATTGGAAGATTAGATGATATAGGTCAAGATGGAATGAATTTGATTAGGGAAATTAAAGAAATTTTTTCAAATTATTCTTTTAAAACCCAAATACTTGTTGCAAGCGTTCGTCATCCATTACATGTAATTGATGCAGCAAAGATTGGTGCAGATGTAGTTACATTGCCACCAGGGGTTTTAGATAAAATGCTTCAACACCCTTTGACAAAAATTGGTTTAGATAATTTTCTTGCTGATTGGGAAAAACTAAAACAAAAAAATCCAGATACTAAGATATAATAAATATTAGAAAAATATAAGAAAAATAAAATCCAAAAAGGAGTTTATGTTGTACCTTTTCTTGAACCAGTACCTCTACCAGTACTTCTTGTTTTACCTTTGGTTGAAGGTCTAGCTTTTGGTTCTGGAATATCGGCAAGTTTTCTTCTACCAGTGCCCCTGCCTGTTGTAACTGTTCTACCTGCTGCAGCTTTCTTTCTTTCAGCTTGAATTTTTTTAAATTCTTCACCTGAGAATTTTAGATCGTCCACATCAACTTCTATAGTTCCAGTACCTCTACCTGTTCTGATTTTAACTTTAACCATGTTTTTACTAAAATCATCTACGGGCTTTTATAAGATATGTCTATAATTTTTTTCTAAAAACAAATTATCATAATTTTATTATTTTATGATACTATTCAAATTATTACTGATCATTATTGATAATAATCAATAGTGTAAAATTATATACATTCTTCAAATTTCTAATGAAGAAAATATTTTTAATTTTACCTATGCTGGCATTTATTGTACTTCTTTTGAATGGGTTTTTTGGACATTCACTTTTTACATCTCCTTATGAACAAGATATTAACAAATATTCTATTTATGTACATTTTCAAGAAGAATGGAATAGTTTTCCTGTAAATGTTTTATTTGAAATAACAAATATCTGGTCTAATCCAAATATCAATGATCAATTTTATTCCACTGATTTTTCTAATGTTTCAAATTTTGATAATTATAACTCCAATAATTTACAATTTCAAGACAATCGTGGATATGTTGAATTAAAACATCAATTCAGTGATTGTAATTCAAGCTGGAAACCAATGTCATATAGATATGCAATTGATACAGTTAGAAATCAAATTGAATTAATTCAAGGTACTGAATTACATTCTGATACTTATGTTTCAATTTTTCCTAACATAAAATCTGATGATTCATTTGAATCTACTTTTTATGCTCAGTTTATTCCTATTTGCACTGATAAAAAAATTACTTCATATGAATATTCTATTTCTATAGATGATGAAAATTCTTGGGTTGATGTTTATTTTGTTGATTCTAAGAAACAATTTCAAAATTATGTAAATTCTGAAAAATTTAATTTTTATACAAATGATGGTTGTTTTGGAAAACATTATCATAGTTTTAGTGGAGTTTGTGAAAATATTGCTCAGGAATCGGGACTTCTAATTCTTATTCCTGATAACTTGAATCGTTCTTTAACAAAAATCAAGGTGAATTTACATGAAAAAATCTAGCATGTTTCTTACTAACTACTAATCCAACCCAATTTTTTGAAATAAGTGAACATCATAATTGCAGGTATTGCAGATGCAAGAATTACGACTATGAATGTAGTAAATGGACCTAAAATCACAGAACTATCCCCAATTCCTCCTGGTAAGTTGACATTCATTCCATAAAATGTTCCAATTACTGTTGAAGGAATAGCTAATGTGAAAATAATGGTTAAAACTGCTAATACTTTGTTTGTTTTTTCATTACTTAACACAAAATCTACATCTTTGTAAATTTCCATAGTTTCTCTTGATTCATCTAATGTCTCTATGACTTTGTCAATGTGATCAATTACATCATCAAAATATAGTGAAAGTTCATCATCTGAATTATTTGAAAATCTTTTAACATTTTTTGCAATTTCTAAAACAAATCTTTTTAGTGGTACGGATATTCTTCTTAATCTGTTAATTTCTCTTCTAAGTAATGCAATACTTCTTGCAACTGGTTTTGACTCATCAAATACATTATCTTCCATTTCATCTAAATTAGCAATAATTTTTCTTGATGTGTGTAAAAGATCATCTACTAAAACATCTATGATTTCATGAAGTAAATCCCCTGATGATTCTCCTAATAATCTATTTTTTAATTCCTCATCTGAATTTGATATACAGGTTTGTACTAGTTCTACTAATGGTCTTAAATCTCCTTGATGTACTGTCACTAGAAAATCTTTTCCCATAAATATTGATAGTTGACTGTTTTTTGATATTCCAATTTTTTGTGCTAGTGGTGGAAAATGTAAAATTACAAAAAAGTGATCATCATAACTATCTAGTTTTGGAAGTTCAAATTTTGTCATACAATCCTCTATGTTCAATTCATTGAAATTGTATTTTTTAGATAATTTTTCAACATCTTCTCTATCTGGATTTTGTAAATCTATCCATGAAAATCCATTACCTTGTAAGGTTTCTATTTTTCTCTCAATAGGTATCTCTAATGATTTCTTACTTGAACGTAATCTGTTGGTGATGAATCCTCGTCTCATGGTGAAAAATACCCAGAGTCTACAAATTTAAAGCGATCGTTACTCTTTATTGTAACTTTTCTTGTTTCTGTAGACCTACTTTTAATTTGAATTTGAGGCTAATCTGTTAGTTGAATCTTAAAGATTATAACTTGATAAGAAAATTAATTTTTTTGTGGCCCTCGTAGTACAGTGGTTAGTATAGAGGATTGTGGATCCTCGGACAGGAGTTCGATTCCCCTCGAGGGCCCTGTATTTTCAAAATATCCCGAACTTACTTGATTCCATTTCTTCTTTAATTGCAACTTTAAATCGTGGAGATTTTTTTTCAATCTTTTTTGTTAACCATGTGAGAAATTTCTTATCTGTTCCCTTGCCTTTTAATTTTTGAAAATCTTCACCCATCATTGATTCTAATTTTTGTATCAATGTTCTATTTACACTTAATACAAAAAAATGCCACCCAAAAGCAAATTCTGAATCTGTCATGACAAAATCATCTTCTCCGTGTACCATTTCCTCTAAAAATGTGAGTTGGTGTGTCAATGCTTTACTTGTTTTATCATAATCTATTGCAGAAACGTTGATGTTTAATCTGCTTTCCATAGTTTTTTTATGGGCATACAAAATAAAAGGCTTACACCTATTTTCATTTTAGTAAATATTCAAAATCAATATCAAAATGCATTTTCATAATACTGATGTATGTTTTAATTGACTCTGGAATTTCTTCTGTACATACTACTCCTAATTCTTTAGCATTAATCCAAATAATTAATGTCTGTATGATTGTAAGAAATCTATCATTTTTAACTTCGGAACCAGAAATTGATTTGGTGTATCTTTCTGCAAATTCCCATGCAGTAACAAAATCTATACATTTTACACCGAAAACTGCTAACAATTGTGCTTGCAAATTTTCTGCTTTTTTGAATGGTACTTTGTTAATTATGTATGGAAAATTTATTTTATCTGGAAGGTAATTTGGAAGCGGTCCCCATATTGTAATTATTTTGGTTTCTGGTTTTAGTTTCTCAAATTTTTTAATCATTTTTTTAATGATATTTTCATCTGTAAACCAAAATAGTATCACGGTTGCATCTGATATGTCTGATTCTTCAATATTTTGATGAATCACTTTTACATTCATGTTTTTTTCTTCAATATTTTTTTGTGCATTTTGAATTTTTTCTAAATTATTATCAATTCCTATGGCTTTTTTTACTTTAAATTCGTTAATTGCAATTTCTATTCCTTTTTCATTATTGCATCCTAGATGAAAAAATATGTCATCTTTTCCTAAATTTGAAAATTTGAATATTTCTCTAAGTGATTTTTCTGGTAATTGAACATCTTCGCCACTAAGCAAATTTTTTGGAAGTGTTTCTAAATACTCTTCAAATTTCAATATCTATGCTATTTTAAACAAGAATTTATTCTCTTATGCTTTCTAATTTTGATACTGCTTGCCATAGCTGAGTTCTAACATATGATGGCATGTTTGGGTCTTGTGTTACATCATCAAGTAGACTAATTGTGTTTGCAGCCCTAACTGAAAGTGAATATTCTTCTTTAACTAAATCTGTAACAAGATCAGTTACAGATTTTTTAATTGTTTTTGGAGTTGAATTTGTAGATACAATTAGATTCAAAGTGTCAATTGCTTCTTTCATTGCCTGTTTATTTTGAGCCTCATCTGCCATGATTAACATAATTTGTTAAAAATTAGCAGTATATAGTTACATCTCTACAAAAACACTATCTGATTCAACTGTAACATTGTATGATGTTAAATTTCTTAATTTCATTGGAAATTTTAAAAATTTCCCTGTTTTACAATCAAATTCTGCTGCATGCCATCCGCATGTAATCGTACATCCATCTAATTTACCTTCAGATAAACTAGAACCTGAATGAGTACATGAATCATCTGTTGCACAATACTCTCCATCAATATTTGCAACTAGAATATCCCTTCCATCAATTGAAACTTTGATCATTTTTCCAGGAGGAATTTCTGATGTTTTTCCTGCAATTATTTTTCCCATGACAATTTTTATTTGTTCATTGTTATTATTTTTTTGTATATGAAAATTAGGAATGCAACTTCTTTTGATAAAAATTCAGTTATGAAATTTTGTAAACATACTTTTTCTTGGGGAGATTATATCGATAAAGTTTGGTCTTCTTGGTTAAATGAGGGAAATTTATTTTTATTTGAAAAAGAATCGCCTATTGGAATTTGTCATGCATTTTATTTTGAAAATCAAATATGGATCGAGGGTATTCGTATAGATCCAAATTTTCGTAGACAAATGATAGCATCAAAACTTGTAACTCACGCTGAATTAATTGGAAAAAATAACAATGCATCATTTTCTTACATGTTGATAGATACTGAAAATAAAAATTCTATTTATATGGCAAATTCCTTAAACTATGAAATATTTCAAACATGGAATTATTATTCATTAATTCCTAAAAAAAATTCAAATTTTAAAATTGAATTTGTAAAATCAATTGATTCTGATGTTTTTCCTTTTTATGTAGATTCATGGAGATGGATTAAAACTACAAAAAAGATTTTAGTTGATTTATCCACACAAAATAAAATCATAAAATCTAATTTGAATGGTAAAACTTCTGTTGCCATAATTGGTGATTACAAACATCTTGATAAAACATTGATTGTTACCTTGTTTTCAGGCTCATTTGAGACCTTGTTTGAAATTTTATCTTATTTGCAAAATCATGCATTTGAAAACGATTATGAACGAATTCAAATTTTAACCAAAAATGAATTACAGCAATTTGATTCTTTAGATTATAAAATTTCATTTAATTTAATGAAAAAATCTTTAATTTGATTTAACAACTTTTATTGTGTTGTTTAATCTTCCCAAACTTTCAATTTCCATTTCAATTTGATCCCCATTTTTTAGATATACTGCATTTGGTTTGTTAAGCATTACACCTGCAGGTGTTCCAGTTGAGATTATATCTCCTTTTTCTAATGTCATTACTTTTGTAATTTTTGCTATTATTTCTGGAATTTTGATAAACATATTGCTTGTTGAGGAATTTTGTCTTATTTCTCCATTGACTTTTGTTGTCATTTTTAGATTCTGAGGATTTTGTATTTCGTCTGTTGTTGTTATCCATGGTCCACATGGTGCAAATGAATCAAATCCTTTTCCTCTAGTAAACTGCTTATCTTTATTTTGAATATCTCTTGCAGAAACATCATTGAAAATCATATAACCGAAAATCATTTCTGATGCATTCTCTACACTGACATTTTTACAATCTTTTCCAATTATTAATGCCAATTCAATTTCATAATCTAGTTGTGTAACAAAATCTGGACATACGATATCTGATTTTGTATGATTTAATGCTGTTTTTGGTTTCATTACTAATGCTGGATCATCTGGTGCTTGCAATCCTTGCTCTTTAGCGTGATCTATGTAATTGAATGCTAAACAGATTATTTTATTTGGATTTGGAATCGGTGCTAATAATTTGTATTTTGAAATATCTTCTCTGTATTCTAATTCATGTGTTTTATTTTTTATTTCATTATACCATCCATCAAACAAAAAATCTTTGATATTGATAGGGATTGGTACGCCTGTTAATTCTGTAATTTCACTTTTTATGGCTATTTTATTATCTTTAAGAAAACCATATGTTTCACTAGTTCCATCTGTTACTCTGACTATTCTCATATTTCATCACTTATGTGTAAAAATTGCTTGATTTTGTGAATCTTTTCTACAGTATCCAAATCTAATAAATTGTATTTCTTCTCCTTCTTTTAATTGTAAGTAATGTGGTTCACAATATACATCCATTTCTTCTAAACTATCTTCATTAAATTTTTCATCAATAAATAATATTTTTGGGATAATAATTTTAATTTGATGTGCTGTTTTTTGTGAAACCCACTGTATTTTTGGAACACTCTTAATGTCCCCATCTTTTACATACTCTCCTTCCATTTCTTCCCCTTGCTTTGTAATCAAAATATTTCCTAATCCTAAAAGTCTAATTTGTTCACCCTCTTTGATATTTTGTGCATCTTCTCCAGAAATATAGAAATATCCATCAACATCAATTTTTCGTTTACCCATATCCTTTATTGGATGATTTGAAATTTCCACAGCTGTAATTGACAAATTTTTTACTGAAAGTTTTTTTGGATTATTAACCATATACAATCTAATACTATTTTCATCAACAAATTTTCTATTAAATGCTTCAAGAGAATCAAATGGTGCAAGAGTATTTGCTTTGGTTAAACCCAATGACATGATGAATTTTCTTATTGCTTCTGGTTTAATTCCTCTTTTCTTTAATGCCTCTAACGTTGGTAATCTAGGATCATCATACCATGAAACTTTACGTTCTTCAATTAATGGCTTAATGATTCTTTTTGAAATTGGCATTCCTTTGAATTCTAATCTTGAGAAAAACCCTTGTTGTGGTTTTCTCATATTTAGTGAATCCAAAATTGCTTCAGTCAATTCTTCTCTTAATTCAAATTCTTTTGAACGAAAAGCATGTGTAACTCCATCAATACTATCCTCAATTGCAACAGCAAAATCATAACTTGGCCAAATTCTATATTTTTCACCTACTGTGTAGTGTTTTCCTTCTATTATTCTAAATAAAACTGGATCTCGCATTACTGCATTATCAGCTTTCATATCTCCGCGGAATCTAACAATTGCTTCACCTGGTTTGAATTTAGTTTCCATTTTTCCCCAATTATTGATATTTTTATCCACATCCTCTTTACTGCATTTGCATGCTTTTCTCTCTCGTCTATTTTTACTAATTTCATCTCTTTTACATTTACAAACGTAGGCTTTATCAGAATTAATTAATTCCATTCCTTTTTCATAAAATACTTCCATATCATCTGAAGTACTTTTTACTATGTCAAATTCTATTCCTAGCCATTCTAATCCAACTTTAATTGCTGCATGATATTCCATTCTTTCAGCTTCAGGATTTGTATCATCCATTCTTAGAATGAATTTTCCTCCATACATTTTTGCATATTCGGAATTAATGATAGCGGCTTTTGCATGTCCTATATGGGGATAGCCATTTGGTTCTGGTGGAAATCTTGTAATTACATTTCCTTGCTGTGCATTTTTTAATTCAGGTAAACCTTCTCTTTCTTTTATTTTTTCTTTAGGTACTAAAATCTCTGGAAAATTTTCATTAATTTCTTTTTTTTGCTCATCAATTGATAACTTGTTTACACTAGATACAATTTCAGATATTTCGATTGAAATTTCTTTTACTTTATTTCTAAATTCTGGTTTAGTTCCAAGAATTTTTCCTAAAATTATTTTATCTCGAGTTTCTCCTTCATGCTCAAATGCATTTTGAAGAGTCATTTTTCTAATTTCTTTTTTAATCTCTTCTTCCATGATGGTTCTCTCAATTGTAACTATACACTTCGCTTAACTACGAAATCTAATAATGCTGTTAATTCTATTTTGGCAGTTCCTTTGTATTTTATTAGTGATTTTTCAGATTTTTCAGCATATTTTAGAGCCTGATTTCTGACCTTTTCTTCAATGCCCAAGGAACGAATTACTTCAACAGCCTTATTGAGATCCTTCTTTGAAATTTTACTATTGCCAAATGCTTTTAGAATTATTTTTCTCTCATTACCTTTTGCTAATTTTATTGCCATTAAAATTGGGAGCGACTTTTTACCTTCTCTTAAATCATTTCCTACTGGCTTCTTTGTAACTTTAGGATCTCCCATAACTCCTATCAAATCATCTGTAATTTGAAATGCAATTCCTAAATTTCTTCCAAAAGCTGAAAGATTTGAAATATCTTTAGGTTTGTTTGTTGCACAAATTGCTCCCATTGCACATGACACATCAAATAATGCTGCTGTTTTTTTACCTATCATTGTAATGTATTCTGCTTCTGTTGGAATTCTTTTTTCATCTGCCATTTTAATATCTAATAGTTGACCTTCACAAACATCTACACAAGCTTTTGCAAGTCTAGATATTAGATGTGTATTTGCATTTGGTGATAATTTTGATTCTGAAATAATTTGAAATGCTTTTGAAAATAATACATCCCCTGCTAAAATTGCAATTGGCATACCAAATTTTTTATGTACTGTTGGAACACCATGACGCATTTCATCATTATCCATAATATCATCATGTACTAGAGTAAAGTTGTGTACCATTTCTACGGCACTTGCAGCAATCATTGCAGTTGATGATTTACCGCCTAAAATTTGACAACTTCTAATTACCATATATGGTCTAAGTCTTTTTCCGCCGTTAACGATAAGATGTCCTGCTGCATCATAGAGTTTTTTTGGATTTCCCTTTAATTTTGAATTAAGATATTTGTTTACAATTTTTGCATTATTTTCAATTTGTTTAGTTTTTTTCATTTACTAATCTCCATTTTTCTGTTGGAATATGGGTTTTAATTGCTTCTTGTAATCCTTTATGCACTTCACTATTCATCCATGAAGTTAAGATATTTTCATGTTTTTTGAGCATAGATTGATCAGATTTTTCAAGTAATTCGAGTGCAATTAGCATCCATGGACAATAAATTTGAGGATTTATTTTAATTTCATCAATTAGTTCTTTTGCTGAAATCCATTTAATTTCATCAATTTCTCCTTCTATTTCTTTTAACTCTGTATTTTTATCAATCACTCCAACTAGGGTGCCACAAACTTCATTTTCAGATCCTACATCTTTGTATGGTACATGATATTCAAATTTATGAAAATAATCTAATTTTCCTGAAATTCCTAATTCTTCAGGCATTCTTCTTTCCCCTGATGAAACATATCCTTCTGATTCTCTTGGATGGCTTGCAAATGTTCCATCCCAATCTCCTGGCCACAACATTTTTT
>Ga0315322_10001556_pt1 | contig 17799 bp, 17 predicted proteins | sample M110021515metaG_FD_203461 | JGI IMG/M metagenome (GOLD analysis project Ga0315322, IMG submission 203461) | Ammonia-oxidizing marine archaeal communities from Monterey Bay, California, United States - M1 100m 21515 | ecosystem: Environmental > Aquatic > Marine > Intertidal zone | place: USA...
CTTCGGGCAAGTGCTTGAGCTTGACCCGCAAGATGGCTGCCTGGATCTCGTCCAAGCGGGAATTGAACCCGGGAGAAAGACTTTCTCGCTTGTCATCCCATCCATATTGCCTGAGCCTTCCAAGCTCTTCGGCATAATGGTCTGTCCTGCCAAGAACCACGCCTCCGTCTCCAAGAGCACCTAAGTTTTTAGTCGGGTAACAACTGAAGGTAGCCAAATCTCCAAGTGTTCCGACTTTTCGTCCATTCGTTTCGGCTGCGTGGGCTTGGGAGCAATCCTCGATAACGGACAACTGGAATTCTTTTGCGATTTCCATGATTCTTGTCATGTCGCAGGGTTGGCCGAACATATGAACGGGAACGATAGCTCTCGTTTGGGATGAAATTCTTGTTTGTAAAGAGTGCGGACAGATGCATCGGCTAATTGGATCAATGTCAGCAAAAACGGGAGTGCAACCTGCTTGCTCTATAGCGGATACAGTGGCAACGGCGGTGTGAGAAGCAGTGACGACTTCGTCCTCCTCTTTAAGCCCCAATGCCCGAAGGGATAGGGCTATGGCATCTGTGCCGTTTGCCACCCCTAACGAATGAAAATCGTGACCATGGAAGTCTGAAAACTCTTGCTCGAAAGATTCTACCTCCTGACCCAGAACATACCATCCGGAATCAAGGACTCGTCGGATCGCCTGATCGATCTCATTCTTGTGAGAATCGTAGGACGCGGATGGATCGCTAACTGGAATCATTGTTCAGAGATAATACTGCAATTCGGACTTGAAATACTCGATCGTTTGTTGAATCCCATCTTCAAACTTTACTTTGGGAGCCCAACCTGAAGCATTGGAAAAGTTTTGGTAGTCACAGATGAAGTCCCCAATGTCGATCGCTTTGCGGTTTTCTGGAAAAGGGGTGAGCTCATAGCATGATCCTTCGATCATTCCGCACAGGATTCGGGCGGTTTCTTCCAGACTCAATGGAGTCGATGTCCCCAAATTGTAAATTTTTCCGACTGCGTCTTCATTGGATGCGGCAATAATCAGGGCATCGATTACATCCTCCACATAGTTGTAGTCCCGACGCTGCTTCCCGTCTCCAAATACCTGCAAGGTTTTTCCTTCTAGAAGATTGCGGATCCAGATGCCGAGAAAAGTCTGTCGGGCATCCTTGATTCGCATCCTTGGGCCGTAAGTGTTGGTTAAACGCAGTACGCTCGAAGGTATCCCGTATATGTCATGATAAAGGATGTGATACCGCTCGCCCGCCATTTTATTTATTCCATTAACATCAACTGGATGCAGGGGATGCTTTTCGTCGACTGGTAGATATTTGGGCTTCCCATAAATTTGTCGGGTGCTGGCAAATACGATTCGTACTTCGGGGTTATGTTTTCTACAGGCTTCTAAAATGGATAATTGAGCTTTTGCGTTGATGTCCAAATCTGTGAACGGATCTTCCATGGAGTCCACATGGCTCGTTTGCCCCGCAAGGTTGAAAAGGCAATCTTGCCCTTTTATCAACTGGTTGATTGAAAAGGGGTCACGTACATCAGAGAGATTGACGTTAATCTTATCCTCTAGGTCGTAAAGGTTTCTCAAGTTCCCGCCATACTCCGGAATCAAGCTGTCGACGATTGTTACCTGATTGTCCTGCTCGAGTAATCTTCGGGCAAGGTTGGATCCAATGAAACCCATCCCTCCGGTGATTAAGATCTTTTTTTGAGTTAAATGATTCATCAAGAAGTTTTCCTTAATCCAATCTTACGCGCAGGATTGCCTGCAAATATTTCGTCATTAGCCAAATCTTTCGTAATAACGGACTGAGCTCCTACTATGGCATTCTTTCCAATGGTTACGCCAGGAAGGATCATCGCTCTTACTCCGATAAACGCATTTTCCCGAACGATTATCTTTTGAGTGATTAATTGCATGGAAGTTTTGTGGAAATCATGAGTTCCCGTGCAAAGATATGCTTCTTGAGCTATGGTCGCACTTTTGTGGACTTCGATCTTCCCGAGGTTGTAGGAATTAGATTTTTCACCCAAACAGGCTCTGTGCATTAAGGTCAAATGCCAAGGTATCCTTATTTTCGCCGAACTATGTACAAAGGGAATTCCGGCTATGTTAGCACCAAATATTCTGAGAATGATCAAGCGCCAAGGATTGAAAAACTTTGGTGTCCAAGAACAGCACATGAGCCATGTCATTCGCCACAAAAACAAAGTGACATGGGTCCAAAGAGGCCATGGGTTTTGATAGGGGGTTTTCTGTGTGTTGGGAATCAAAGAATCGAATTTACCATATCTGCTGCTGTATGTGCAACTCCATCGAAAAAGGGCTTCCTCGTTTGATTTATAAAAGGAGGAAGTTGATTTTCCAACGAATGATTATTTAGCAGAAAAACTTGGTCTGTAAACTCTTGCATGACATGAAGTTTTTCTTTCGGAGTATCGCCATCATCAAAAGTAAGTACGGGTAAACCGTGTTCAAGCATTGCGGCAGTAGCACCGCTTTTGCCTAAAACGTCAAAAGGAGTTGTAGAGACTCCAATGATACAGGCTTGTAATTCGGTAGAGATTTTCTCTGGAGGCAATTCACCCGACTCTGAAATCAGGAATTGATGCTTTTTTGTAACCTTTTTAATTTCTTGGAGCCCAAATCCCTCTCTCTGCCGACCAATAATTCTTATCTCAATCATTTTTCCCGTAACTTCGGAAATGGATTTTAACTTTTGAGCCAAAAGTCCGTAGGGAAACTTTTCATATAGAGTTCCAAAGAAAGCGACTTTGAGATTTTGTTCCATTGAACTAGGAGTAGGGGGGGCAAAAGAGTAGGGGATGTTACCAAATAAATAGAGATGTTTCGCATTAACGCCTTCCTTGGCTAATCGATCCAACGCTGCAGAGTTTGTAGTCGTAATCAGCACTGGGTTGGCAATTTTGAGGAATTTGAGGATTTCCCGCTTTTGTCTCCATCCCACAACAGATTCTTTCCAGTTTGCTCCTGGATAAGCGCCTATCCATATCTCGTGAAAATTGACCTGTATTTTTTTGTTCTGAAGGGCATAAGCAAATTGGGTTAAGCCCTTTCCGGAGAGACCGGTTTCAGAAAATGTATACGGTGCAAATTGTAAGCTATATAAATCAGCATCTGGTAAGTTTCGTGAGGACGACACGGCATCATTGAGCAGTTCAATCGAGTGTTTTTTGACGGACCGACCATCATTTGCCAATGCATTACTAAGGAGATTGACATAATCAGTAATTCCGCATTGGCCAGATTTCTGAGGTCCTAAGATAAAGCAAATCTTCACCGGGGAACGCGGGTTTGCATCAACTGAGTTGCTGTAATATTTCAAACGCCTCATTTGCATCAGGAATGGAGTTCTTACCGCACTTACATTCTTTTCCTATTACGGTACTTTCCGGATATCCCCATTGTCGGTGGTGGAGTTTGGCGCTTTCGTACCATTCGCCAAGCAAGATAAGGCTGGGTCTGGAGAAAGCACCGGCGAAATGCATCGCAACTGAACTATTACTAATAACAATGTCGCAGGAAGAGATGAGGCCCGCGGATTGTCGCAAACTCAACTTTCCACTGAGATCGAGACATCTATGGCTGAACTTTCTTGGCAAATCTGCGATGCCTATCCTTGCCATGTCGTCTTTTCCACCGATTATTCGAATCTGATGCTCGGAGTGTTGTAAAATCAAGTTCAACAATGTGGAGAAATTTTCGTCTCCCCAGCATTTCTCTTCAAAACTGCCTCCAGGGGCCATAACGATTCGCTTGGCTTGAGAACCTTCTTGCCAAGAGCTTTCCCCGAAGACGGATTCTTCAGCAGTTAGAAAAATCTGAGGTCTGGGTTCGGGCATATTATTTATTTGCAAAAGTCGACCCATTTCCAAGCAAGCTTGAGACACATGTTTGTTAGGGTCGTAGTCCAAAAAGAGTTGCGTGGCCGAGTGCCCGCCCGCATATCCCTTAACACCTACTCGTAATGGAATCCCGCACCGTATCAAAAGAAGCGAACCCCATATGCTTCCGACCACATCTATTCCGACATCGAATTTTTTTTGGGTCAGAGATCTTGCTTCTTGTGAAAAAAAAATATATGCGAGCATGCCGAAGAAATTGGAAGATACCTTGAATTGGTTGTGCCATGGGGCATTCACCGTCAAGCACTCGGTCAGATGGGGGTCGTTATCGAGTAAATCCTGATGCCAACTTCCAATTCCTGCGACGATTCTGGCGTCGGGAAAATTTTGTCGGAGCATTTGGAATAACGGAGTGGCACAAAGGAGATCTCCTAGCCCATTGTTTCTGAGGATAAAGAAAGAATCGGGTTTACCTTTTTGTTTTCTATGCAAAACGCGTGCGAGCATGCTTGCCAAATAGAGTAGGGTCTCAGCTAACTTTCTTTTGGTCACTACTAGGTTAGGAACGCATGGTATTCGGAAACTGGACTTTCGTTTTTATTCAATTGAACGACTTGATAACCGAGTTGCTCAAGAAGTTTAATGGCACTTCCCGGGGCGATATTGAGTTTTTCTTGACGATCCAAGTTCTCCTCGAAGAAAATGTTCCTAATTCTACCAGTTCTCAATAAATTAGCTGCTCCTTCGAGTACCCACGCCTCCGCTCCTTCGACATCGATTTTAAGCAGTTCAATGAGTTTTTCCTTATTCCAAATCTCGTCAAGTGGAACAACTTCGAGTTCGAATCCCTTTTCTTTCGAGTGAGTGAGACCGCCCCATGTCGTTTGGGTATCCTCGACGAGGTCGAAGGACATCCTTTCCCTTTTCCTGCCGAGAGCTTTATTATATATTTTAATTCTCTTGCTCATGTCATTGAGCTGAGCATTTTCCTCCAGCATACTTGCATTCTCGGGTACAGCTTCGAACGCAGTAACTATATTTCCAGGATCTGCTGCTGCCCATAGCAGGCTGTAGTACCCGTAATTTGCTCCCACATCCACAAATTCTCCCCCTAAAGATGCCAGATGTGAGAACTTCTCGCTTAAGTGAAGCTCAAAGAATCCAGTGTAGGCGATTAACTGATGACAAGTGTCCTGAGGGCTTAAGTTCATCTTGATCCCGGGTGCAAATTCCAGCGGGGCTTTCGTGAAAAGCTTCTTTCTTTTTTGTGCGCCACTAAAGAAAAGTCGATAGAACGCACTTGCCCTTATGCTAGTTGGCAAAAGCCTTAAACATGCTCTTATCATGTAGAAGCTAAGAATTGGGGGTTTATATAGATGCGAGTAGGTGTTTCCGAAGAGTAGTGTTCAAGGAAGCAGCTTATACTCCCAATATTTTTGGGGTAAGTTGGTAAATTCCTTATTTCCGATGGTAAGTTTTTTCTGTTGGTAAATATCTGGGTAGAAATACGAAAGATTTTTTAAACTTATCAACCAGGTTTCCGAATCCGGTTTATTTAGCAATCGATCATTGGTTGTATAGAAATCAGGTGCAATCTTCCAATTCTTTGGAAACTTCCAGTCAAGTGGGTGCCGGATAACATATTCGTCGATAACATAGGTTTGCTTGTCCTTGATGGATATTGTTTCAAAGTTCTTTTTTCGGTCGCAAAACATGTCATATGCAAGCAAGTGAGTCCCCTGCCTAACGAAAAGAAGAAGGGTCAGCATCAAAGTGAATGGTATCTGCAGTCTTCTGGAAGTAAATAGGATTAGAATGGTAGATAGTGTCACTAAAAAAAGGATCAGTTCGAAAGATTTTGCGTAAACCATTGAGATAAAAAGGATTGAGGCAACTAAGCTAATGATAAGTGGTTTGTTCTTTCGTTCTGAACGTAGCATGCTTATGCAAAGAAAGATCAGCATTAGGAAGGACGGCAATCTAAGAAGATATCCATTCCCTAATTTGCAAGACATGAAATAAAGAAAACTGAGGTTTGCAGAAACAGATGAGGACCTGTTGTTTACATGATCGAAAAACATGGTAAGAAATTTATCGATTTCGAAATTAATCAAACAGATCCCGATACAAAGGGTTTGGACGACCCCGATCGTAATTTGCAAGCAAGGCTCTTTCCAGGAAGATTTCCTGAGAAATATCCAGAAATGACCGATGATCAGGCATGCGGAAGGAATAACCATGATTTGCGATGCGAGGGAAGAAAGTCCGAAAAATGAAATGCCAACCCATGTGGATTTCCTCGATGGTTCAAGCGAAAGTACGAAGGCTCCTATAATCAAGAGTGGTATTGCTGTGCACTCAGGTCGTAAGCTCCATCGGAATCCGAATGCCACAATTATTGGGAGAGTCCATAGGAAAATAAACGGCTTATCACATTTTTTTTGAGCCCATAGTATCAAGAAGATTGTAGTTATCGCAACGCATACAAGAACATAGATCCGGATCCATTGGTCTGATGCATCGGTAATTCCTATCCACCAACCCAATGACCGCATATGAAGGGGGACAAACCAATACGGCTTTCTTATTTCTGAAAAATGAGCGGTGTACTCGTAAACACCAGGGTTTTCAAACTTTCCCGTGTCGGCGTAGTGAACAGCAGTGCCAGCGAAGAACAAATCGTCTCCATGAGGGAGCGGAAAGTCCGACCAAAATAGAAAAGCCAAAAAGGACAAAATGTAGCTCGAAAAAAGAACTTTATAAAGTAACTTTTTTTTGTTTTGAAATGTATTAATCATGGAAGGTCTTACGAACGAATGCCAGCAATGCTTCGGGATCAGGGAGAAGATCCGCATCTTCGATCGATCGTCCCTTAAGGTCTTTTCGTTCGATTCCCTCGCAGGGAAATACATGATGGCGAAGTCGAAGAATATTAGAAAGTTGTTGGAAGCAATCGGCTGAACTATACTCACCTCCCTGTTCTTTGGACCTTATTTCAATCACTTGAGATTCAGGAGCCATAAAAAGGAGGTTGGTCAGGCCAGCTCCGTGCGATCCAAGAATTATTTCAGCTTTGGAGAACGCCGTAACTTGGTCAATGAGACTCATTTTTGATGTGTTTATTAGTTTGAATCCCAAGGGTGCGAGTTTCTCGAAGCATTCGTTTTCGTTGAGCCACATTCTGGTATCGGCATCTGCTCGACTTATAACCAACTTGGTTCCTGCTTCTTTGGTGTCCTGAGCTGAACCCCTCTCGACCCAGTTCATGATTTTCGATCGAACTAGCCCAACCGCTTTAGGGCTTAAGCAAAAAGATCCGGTTAGAAAGTGGAGTTCCTCGCACTCGATATGAAGGTCTTTTCGTAGAGATGCCTGCCTGATTTTACCTAAACCGAAGATCTCTTGCAACTCTTGCCCTGCGGGATAGGGGTAGCTTTCGCAAATCACTCGGTCATAGCCTGTAGGTTTAATACCGTTAATCTCCAAGAGAGTAAGGTCGCTTAATTCGTCCATCAAGAGGTGCCAATAATTTGTGCGTGCCGAGAGGAATAAGGTCTTGCCCTCAAGCCTCCGGCTTTTGGGTAATTTAAGGGAGCGGAAGATCCAATGCTCTTCGGGTCTGGGTCCGTAGCACGAAGATTCCTTAAAGAGAAGCTTGTCGTCGTTGGTAATAAATGCCCATGGATCGAGGTTGATTCTTCCATCTCGAATGGCAACGAGATGTCTTTCGAAAAGTTTCTCCTCTACTTTCTCGCTTGCCGTGCATGACGAACTAGGAAAGGTTTCCTTGTTAAGAAGTGTTTTACTTCCCGAGGAAGGTTTCTTCTCAAAGTACTCGTCCGTATTTGCATAATAACCCTTGGGTGGACCGAAAACCTTGGAACTTGGGCTTAGAAATGACAAAATATTTGCCGAATCTTTACGCACCTTGCGAACTAAGCTTTTAATCAATTCGTTAACGAGAAAGTATTTTCTTTAGCTTGTTGAACGCTTTTTTGGTTGCTTCAAGACAAAGGTTTCGAAGGGAAGCATTGTCCAAACCGAGTTCCCGGTTTTTTTCCTCGAAAGCAGTTGGATGAATCAAGTGAGCTCCTCCAAAACCGGATCTGCGATTGGTTACAGGCTTATTGCTTGATCCTTTCAAGTAAAGCATGATGTTTTGGCGATACCACCAAGCGATCTCTTGATCGTCCCAAAAATGAGGGCGTAACCAATCCTGCTGCTCGAATCCGCGTGCATGGAATTTTTCCTTCCAGTATTCGGGGGGGCGTTCGTTGACGTGATGTTGACCGCCTTGATCGGGGACGGCGGCGGAAAAAAGTATTATGTCGGAAGATTTAGCCAAATTGTCTATTAATTGATCGGAGAATTTTTCTTCCATGTGTTCAGCGACTTCCAAGCAAAGGGCGAGATCGTATTTCTCGGCAGGATCATGATCGTAAGACGACAAATCGACACAACGAAAGCATAACTCAGGTATGATCAATTCTTTTGGGTTTACCCAATCACCATCAATCCCTTGGATTTTCTTAATTCCTTGCTCTTGGAAAACCGAAAGCCAACCTCCTTGAGCACAGCCAAAATCCACAACACTAGAAAAATCGAAGGATTTGATCAGTATTGGCACAATGCGTCTAGCAGACTGGATTGCGGAATTTGCCCACCATTCATAATCTTTCTGGTTGTACAGATCTTTCTTCACGAATGATCGAATTCTTTCACCATTCTGGTTATGGTTTCACGAGCGGATGCAAATTCGGCCATTTTCCTTAAATCTTCAGACCGTTTTGCGGAGGTTTTCATTGATAGCTCTTCATTAAGATGTTGCAGAAATTGTTGCTTGTTTTGAGCAACTCTTGCCGGTGGTGAAAAACGGCTCATGGCCGGTATGGCAGTGGAAATAGTGGTTTTTCCTAGGGCTGAGTACTCGAAGAATTTGTTTGGGCAAATCCTAAGGTTTTGGCCGGTTATCCTGTAGGGAATGATACCCACGTCGGAGGCGAATACCAATTCCGCTAATTCTTCGTAGATTAGGTCTTCAAAAATTCTTATGTTATCATGTTTTTTAAGGAGTTCTTGTGTCGCATGCTTAGTTTTTTCCAAGCCGTCCGACTTGACTCCTAGCAAAAAGGCACAATTCGGCTTGGATCGAACCAAGTGCTCCAAAAGCTCGAAATCCATACGATCCCAAGAAAGTCCACCGACATAGGATGCCGAGTGTTCGAAATGATCGAGGAAAGCGAGGCGATTCCCAAGATGGTTGTTATTCTTAAAGCCCGTAAATGCATTTCCTGCACAAGTTGAGGACAGGAAGCTTAGTCCTTTGTATCGAGATGGTATGTTCTCAATCCCTACCCAGGGCATTACGACATCGTAATCTTTGAAGTCTTCAAATTCTTCTTCGGGTTCGAAATGATCGCCAGGCCAATAGATCGTTTTGTCGAAGGATTTTTTTCTCGAAAGCCACGGATGCATGCAACAAATGGACCAAAGTGCTAAGGAATCTTTTGTTTGCAGGTATTTGGAGATTTGCAGGTTGAAAAGTCTACGATCGTTTTCCAGAAAATACTCATACTCGTTGCGTAAAGACCATGGTCGAAGTACCGTTATTCCGTCTATTAATCTTTTTCTTTCTCGAAACCAAACCATGGGGCTGCGAGTCGGTCGATCGACCCAGATGATATCCGTTCCATGCCCGTTGTGCAGTTCATAGGCGTAATCCTTTTGGAAAACATGCAGGTAATAGTCCCAGAAGCACCTGCTGATCATAATTGTTTTTTTGAACGGCCAGTTCATTTGGTTTTTTTCTTAAACAAAAGTAATGCAGTGGTCTGAAAAGAAACTAACGCTTGAGAAAACAAAATATCTAATCCTCGACCTTTGAGAGAGAAAATACAGTACATCAGATCTTTGGTTATCAATCTTAGGAAATTACGGAAATATAATCTTGGATTGCCGTATTCAGCCCAAGCATCACGGTGTTTGGCTAGGAGTAGAAAAAGGGACTCTATTTGATACCCTTTCCTTTTCCAGTTTTTACCTCCTGAACGCAAAGATCTCCAAGGGTGGCAAGCTGCAGCTTTAGGGACGAAGAGCGTAGGGATATCTGTTTTTCTAATCCGATAAGCAAACTCGACATCTTCATATGCAACTTCAAAACGCTCGTCGAAACCGCCAACTCTTTCAAAAGTGCGTTTCTTGACGCATAAATTACTAGTCCAAAACATTCCTCCTTCACTGTTTTCCGGACAACCCTCCGCCCAAGTTATTCTTGGGCGATCGGCAAAAATTCGTCCTTCAAAAAGCTCGACATCGGGGTATTGAGCAATTGCCTCTGCATAAGCTTGTAGGTAGTTCTTTTGGGCAATGCAATCATCGTCTAGGAAGATCAACCATTCCCCTTTTGCTCTTTTGGAACCGGCGTTGCGGTTGCCTGCTGGCCCATTTTTTTTCCCAGACCCCCAAGACACCAGAGGGAATTTTTCTTCGACCATGTTGCGAGATGAATCTGTCTTCGAATCATCGGATACGATGATTTCATAAGTCGGTGCCCCCGTTTGATTCTCTCCAAGAAGTGCTCGTAGACCTATGGCCAAATCATCCGGTCTCTCATAGGTGGGGATTATTATGCTGAAAAACACTGAGTCCATCTTACCAATTTACTGTGCGTGCAGAATCTCCTGCAAGAATGCAAGTATATCTTGATCAAATCTTTCAATTGAAAATTCCCTTTCGGCAATTTCTCTACCAGTCCTTCCCATCTGATCGTTGGCGATCGGTTGATCGATTACTTCCTTCATTGATCGAATCCACCCATTCGAGTCCTGCGGTTCAATGAGGTAGCCAAATCCCCGATCCTTCGGGTTCAGGTTGAGGGCACCCGAATTAGTCATGAGAACGGGTTTTGCCATGGCCATGGCTTCCAGCATGTTGGTATAACCGCAGGTGTCATCGGAATCTCCACTCAAGGGGATGCAAACCGCTTGGCATTGTGCGTACCAGTTTCGAAGAGTCGGATAGTCGATCGCTTTATCTGGAGGGTCGCTTGAAGTATCCAGCCACTTAATGTTAGGAGGCAACGCAAGTGGCTTTTGCCAATCTGGACCAATGATTCGAATCTCTGCATCAACTTCCGCGCCACCCTTGACTAAGGTTTCGTAATCTCTGCCAGTTTTTCCAGTTGCCAAGAAGAAGGGTTTCTCTGGTTTTTCTTTGGCTGGCTTTCCGTCGAACAATTCTAGATCTACGCACCAAGGGATAAATTTTGATGGAGCATATCGAGAAAAAAATTTCTCTGCTTTAGGTGTTAAGCATAGAAATCCGGAATGGGTGCTTAGATTCTTGGGATGATAGGGATGCAGGGGCGATTTTGGTAAGTTTAAGGGTTTGCGAAAAACCCAAGAAACTAATTTTGATTTGCTCTGGTGAAATCGAGCCAAACCAAGAGGTCCGCATACAGAATAAAGTAACCGGCATCTACCCGAGGCTCTAAGAGCAGCGATTTCCAGTTTCAAGCAAGTAGATCTGTGGAAAAGCAATCTATTAAGGCCTTTAGTTACAAATTGTGGAATAAAGCGATTCTTCGAAAGAATTAAGTTTGCGTTAATGGATTTATGCTTTTCCAAGCATTCAATGCCCCAAAGATGTTGCTTGGGGTAAAGACCTTTGCTTATTTGCGGTCTTCTTCCTTCTAGGTAAGGATGAAGTATGGAAACCTGATTCAAAGTGAAATGTGTGATGCCCAAAATTCGGGTTCATTGTTGATCCAATTGTGACAACCCATTGGCAACTTCCCTCCGGTTACCTCTGAAAACAGATAGCTAGGCCTAACTTCGAATGAGTAATGAGCTGCAGTGCTTGGTTCAGCTATTTTGAAGTCTTCCGGACTAAAAACTTTCGGTACATATATGCTCCAAAATATATCTTCTGCGGGAGCCCCTTTGAGGTAATGTTTCAAGTTATTGCGAAATCCAAAGTTTTTGAGGAATTGAACAATTGATCGATAAGGAAATTTGAAGACGGGGATTTTTCCTTTTGGCGAACAATTAATCTGATCTATGATTGATAGGAATTTATCAATCTTTCGAAGAGAGAACCCTCCGTTTCCAGTTTTCCATAATCGTTTCCGAGGAGCCCCTTCAAGGCTGTTTTCCATCCAAGGAGCTCCTATGTAGTCTAACTCCAATGAGCAGAATTCGTTTAGTCGGTCCTCGAAAATCCAACAATCCAGTTGGATTATCTGAAGGTAGTCATACTGGATGAAAGTTTTGTAGAATTCACGAGTTGCAAGCAATTTGTTATAGCGGTTTTTTGACCCAAAATACTTGGAGTCAAAAGTGATTAGTTCATAATCCGTATATGATTTGTATTGATCAAGCAGGTCGTTGTGCAGACCTAAGAAAAGATCATGATTGCCTAGCACAGCGGAAACTTTTTTCAATAATGCTTCTTCGGATTCAGATAACTGATTTAGCCTTTTGTAGACCGGTATGAGTACTGCCGTGGATGTTGACAAAACTTATTGAAATTGATGGGGGACCAGAACTTTAATAACAATAAAGCAAAAGGGGAAAAATAAAGATATTGCAGAAGCTGAAAAATCCTTCTGCTCTAGATCTTTCCAGAAATAAATGCGATAGCATGCCTTTAGCGTGCTCCAAAAACTGCCAAAATAATTCAAGGATTTTTCGTTGTGGTTTGAAAACCATCGATTGTAGCGAGTACATAGTGATATCATGTTTTCTTTTCTATGAGAGAAAATACACAGGCTTGGGTCAGAAAGAATTTTAAATCCATGATTTAATAACTTTTGGCCGAGTTCGATGTCTTCGCATTTATAAAGGTCAGGATTGAAATTCCCAACTTTTAAAATAGCGGATTTTTTCATTACAGTTGCATATGTAATAAGGTCTCTTGATTCTACGCATGAGGGTTTTGTTGGAATCATGTGTTCTCGGAATAAATGCCTCCCTCTCCATCTGCTGATAGGATCTTTAAGGTGAGTGGAGTTTTTAATGTTTCCAAAGACTGCTGCGGTATTTTTGTCGGAAAAATAATTCAAAGCTTGTTTAACAAAATCATCCGGCATTACATTGGTGGAGTCGCAAAACACGAGCATTTCAGTTGTGGCAGATTTAACACCAAGGTTTCTCGAGTACCCCCGTCCTTCGTTGGAGTCATTGGTCAGAACTGTACAGTTTAAATTCCTTGAAATTTCAGATGTGGAATCGGTAGAACCGTCATCTACTACAATTATTTCTTCGATCTGGACATTTTGGTTTAGTACAGAATTTATACAGGCCGAAATCGTCTTTTCTGAGTTATAGGCAATAATGATGAATGTTATTCCTTCAGTACTCAATATACGGTTAACCTTTTTTGATAAATGTTGCGGCTTGCGCCAAGTGATTGGGGAATAAATATTCTTTACCAAAGGTCGAAAAAACTTTATGAATTAATCGTCCCCATAAAAAGTGAAATTTTGATTTAATGGGTGGAGGATAACCGGTGCACCCATCTTCACCCAAATATTTAGACACTGGTCCAAAACCTAGATATTGAAATCTATCCTCAATTATGTTCAGCCCGTTTTTTCGGGCGAATGTTTTATAAAAATTTGGGAGTGGTCTCCAAAAGTCGTCCGGGTAAGCGTGAATGGGCCATGATATTGGAGTGCTAATGAGCAAATGCCCGTTAATTTGAAGTAGTCCAGTAAGGTTTTCGAGAACTTTGATCGGGTTGTAGACATGTTCTAGAACATTGAAGCATATAATTGTACTGTATCCTTCGCTTTTACCTAGAGAATCGGTAATATTATTCAAATCCTGCTCTAAATCTATGATTGTATCAACGTATTTTCCCTCATTGATATCAATTCCAGTTGTCTTGACTTCATTTTGGTCAAGAAACGGTCGACAAGAAGACCAGTCAACGGCACTACCAACCTCTAGGCAATGAGACTTTATGTGTTTTAATCGTAATGAGTCCTCTAAGTAATTTCTGTCGTCCTCGGTCATAAATTATTGTTGATTGATTGGGCTGTCAGGATAAGTAAGTCTCGTAGTTTTTTTGCTAACTCACTCAACTTTTCATGTGGTGAATAATCCTCGAGCATTAAGCTGACATGAGCTTTGTTGATAAGGGATTACGATTCTTTGAACGACATAGTCTCAATACTTGAAAGCGCACAGCTTTTTCCTATTCGACTAGCTATTCCACGATTAAATATTTTAGTGGAAATTGGAATATCTCCACAGTATTCGCTCGGTCTGATTTCTGTTTCTTCTTTCATTCTAGTGCCGTATTGACCGCACAGAACGAAGATAGGAATGTTCGATTTATCTATAATCAGATTAAGCTTTCTCGTTCATTTACTCAAGATATAGGACGATTTAATATTTTAACATTTGGATTTAAGCTTTGTAAGCTAATTTCAATAAATACCTTTTGTCCATCATTATCAATATAATAAGCATTGTCGTATCCATCGAAAGTTAATGCTCTTAATATATTAATATGATTTTCAAATGTATCTACATTATCTAGATCCAATTTGCATAACTTATCGAAGTGCATCTTGAGATTTAAGTTTCCAGAAGTTGATGGAGGTTTAGCTGAATAATTGTTTTGAATGATTTTATCGAAATTATTTTCTAGGAGTTCAATTTCTTTTCTAATGATTTTTTTATACAAGCTAAATGAAGTATCTGTTGATTCGATCTTGATCCTTTCTTGAACAATAATAGGCCCATTATCTATTTCTTCGTCCATCTCGTGTATAGTTGCTCCTATTGGTAGTTTATTTACCAAGGAAAAGGCTTGTGGGTAAAAGCCCCTGTTGTACGGGTTTAAACCGGGGTGAATATTTATGCATCTCACCGATTTTGTTAATTTGGAAGGAAATAGTTTTTTACAATGCGCAGAAATTATTAAATTGTATTGATCGATTATATTTTTATCATCTAAATTCACTTTACTACTCGTTTCTAGATCGAATTCAGTGTCATTATTTTTGAATATTCTTATTATGTTAGACTTTATAAATTCGTTGTCTGATAGAATTAGAGTGCTCATAAAGTTGAATCTATCAATTTAACTAATTTGCATACCTGGGTGTCAGTCATATCATTACCCATCGGCAAGGATAGCACTTTATCAGCTAGACATTCTGCATTTGGGAAACTCAGTCCCTCGTTATAATAGGGATGTTTCTCAATTAGTGGATACCAATATTTGCGACAATAGATTTTGTCTTTTTTGAGTCTCGTGAAAACTGCATCTCTTCCCCTTTTCCCAGATTTAATATAAATGGGGAAATATGAGTAATTATATTTCGTTTCAGATGGTATAGGAATGGTTTCGATGTTCTTGTTTCCTTCTAGCTGTGAACGATACAGTTGATGGCGCTTCTTTCTTTTCTCAAGATTTTTATCTAAATGTTGTAATTGAACTAACCCAATAGCGGCTAAAAGTTCGTTCATTTTAGCATTAATGCCCGGTCCTCCTACACTTTCTTCATCACAAATATTAAAGTTTCTCAAATGATTCACTTTTTTGATTGTACTTGCGAATTTGGCTATTAATGCCCCCCCTTCAAAAGTAGTAAAGACTTTGGTTGCATGAAAACTTAGAACTGAAGCATCTCCATAACTCGTTATTGACTTATTTTTGTACTTAACTCCCATTGCCGGAGCAGCATCAAATATCAATGGGATTGAATGTTTTTTGGCTATTGTCTCAAGTTTCTCTATTTCTGCAGGGAAACCGAAGTTATGACATGCAAGGATGCCTCCAGTATTATCATTGATTGAATTTTCTACCAAACTGGTCAGCATGTTTCCATAGATAGGATCAACATCCACGAATACTGGAGTTAAACCGATCCAGTCAATTGCGTGTGCAGTCGCTATAAATGAAAACGGTGTGGTTATTACTTCGCCTTTAATATCAAGTGCTTTTTGTGCAAGCATAAGACCGGAGGTCGCATTATTTATGAGACTTATATTCTCTATGCCTAAGTAATTAGCTAATTTCTTTTCTAATTTCTGAACAAAAGGGCCATTGTTTGTTAAAACTTTAGAATCCCAAATCTTTTCAAAATAAGGCAGGCATTCTTCTAGTGAAGGTAAATCCGGCTTGGTGACATAAGTTGCTGTTTTAGAATTTTCCACTAATCAGTTTTATTATTTTGTTTTTAAATTTGCCAATAAGTTTCGAAAGTTCCGACGGGCAGATCCTATTGCTTAATGCTCGATCATAAGCAATGTTTCTAGATACCTTAGACGGGTGATTTAACGGGAAATCACAAGTGTGAATTGGGGTTGCGAGAGGGTTTCCACCCGTTGTGTGAGTTGAATCCGTTCGATCGAATCCGATATTCAGACTCATGTTTTTTTTCGGTGTTATCGACAGAGTCTTGTTGTACCAGCAATTGAAAATCCACTGATAGTCACAGGCCCACGGATCAGGGTTTTCACAGTGCAGGTCGAATAAGTGCTTGAGACTGCTTTTCTCTCTTTTGTAAAAACAATGTTCATCCAACAGCTTTTTCTGATCTGCCGTTTTCCATGCCGGCATGTTGACATCGTAACTATTCCACATCCTTCTCCACGTTGCGAATCCCCAAATGTGAGGTTGGTTGCTGAACAAATAAGAATCCTGGCTATCTTTCCATGAAAATTTGGGAAGGAAATTCGAGGCGTTGATATGACCAATCTCAGGATTGTCCCGGTACTTGACGAGAAGTTCCTTGGCGAAGGGATAAAAGCTTGGGGAAAGAAGAATGTCATCCTCCAGGAAAATTCCATATTCATGATCTTTAAACATGCGGTTCATGCCACAAAGGAAGGAGGGGACCAGACCTTTGTTTTCATCACTGAAGAGCGGGATTACCTCGCAATCCCATCCCGGTTTCATGGCTATTTCCCGTGATTTCGAGCATAATATTTCTTCTTTTTCGTTTCTAGGCCCATCTCCTACTACATATAGAATCGGAGGCGATGCTTTGGCCAATTGCTCCAGAGACTTACGCAGAAGATCAGGACGAATAAAAGCCATTATTAAAACTGGTAATTCAGAATCCATTCTTTATTTCATTACCTGAGAAACCTTGAGTGAGGAAGAAACAAGGCTTTGGTTGCCTTAATCGATTTTTTGTAAATCGATTTGTGGAGAAAAAGGGCATCTGCTTGAATAAGCTGTCCGTGATGATAATGCATTTGGTAAAGATTGAACAAATCGAAATCATACGAATTGATCATAGTCATCACCTCTGATGCGATCGGCTGATTCTCATATTGAGGAATAAAAGAGACCTCACATAAAATGGCCTTCACATTCTTACTGCTAAGCTGAGATATCGCTCCCCGTAATGCGGCTAATTCATTGCCTTGAAGGTCGAGCTTGATGAGATCGATCACATTGATTTGATTATCAACGGCCCATTGATCGAGAGTTTTGCTGGTGACCTCGATTTCTCCTTTCTTTCTAAGTAAATCTCCATAGGGTTGATTTTTCGATTGATTTGCAGAAAAAAAGGAGTTCGTACCTTCGGATTCGTTGACAATCATTGTTCTGCTTCCCTCAACTTCGTCCAAGGCAAAGGATTCAATCCGAATCCTAGATCGGTCTTTTGTCTTTTCTTTTAGGATTTCAACAAAAGGATCGTAGGGCTCGAAGGCATATACTTCTGCATCGGGAAATAAATCGGATAGTATCAAGGAAGTGTCCCCAATGGACGCTCCTCCGTCAATTATTGTAGTAATCTCTTTTCTATTGAGGAGGAGTGAGAGTACATAGTAGGGATCGTCCGCCCTTTCGAGCTGAGTCTTTCGCCGGAGTTCAAAACCACTGTAATTTAAGAAGGAACTAATTGCTTTTCGAATCATATTAGAGGTGGAAAACGATAAATCCTTAATTTGCGGATTA
>Ga0315322_10001557_pt1 | contig 17792 bp, 21 predicted proteins | sample M110021515metaG_FD_203461 | JGI IMG/M metagenome (GOLD analysis project Ga0315322, IMG submission 203461) | Ammonia-oxidizing marine archaeal communities from Monterey Bay, California, United States - M1 100m 21515 | ecosystem: Environmental > Aquatic > Marine > Intertidal zone | place: USA...
TTACCTGGAAAAATGCCAAACCAAACTTGAAAGCGAAGGTGTCGATGTCAATTATTTAATTAGTCAAACACCCATTATCAGAGATAATTTACAGAAATATAACAGGGGTTTTTATAATTATAACTCTAAAAAGGCCCAAGCCGTGAATATTCCGGTAGATAACATCGTTCGCGTGATTAATGATTTCGTAGGAACAGACACCACCATTAATAATTTTAATTCGTGTCGTTTTACTGATCATGAACGTGAACATTTAGGAAGAAGAATCATATGGCCTCGATATCCCGATACTCACAAGAAAGTCGATTACAGAGATACTATGATGATACTGGGTCAGGGAATGCAAAAATTAAAAAAAAATATCCCGAAAGATCCGAAGAAAAAAGAAGAGCAGCTTGCTAGAATTCGAAAAAGAATGGAGGCAATGAAAAAGAAAGGGGCGAAGAAAGGGGAGAAGAAGAAAGGGGAGAAGAGAAAAAGGTATGAATTTCGAGCAAAATATCAGAAACGTAAAAAATCAAGGGGAGGATTGGGTATAAAGTCGGGAGGATTGGGTGTAAAAAAGCGGGGAGTAGTAAGCCGACCCATAAACGTATCCATGGGTCAATTACAAATGACTAATGGTTATCCATCGGGGATATCAACTTATCTGGACCGGGACCACAGCCCCGGGCAGAGTTTAATGTCACGGGTGGAAGCTAACCGTCATTTTATTGGACTGGATTATCAACCAGAAGGTTCCCACGATTTATGCGCCGTTTATGCAATCATGTCTTGTATAGGAGCAGATCAAAATTATTTAAAAAAGGGTGAGGGTGAGTGGAAAAACAACGCAAGAAAAGCTTTAGAATGGGTGAGAAGCCTGGGGATAATCAACATACCGATACTAGATGAATTATTGAATGATACGGAGTTATTTGATTATTGGTATACTCTTGACGCAAATACCGTTCCTCGTCTTCAACGAAAGATACCGGTAATCCAACATTTAATAAATGTATTGCCTAATATTTTAGCTGATCATTTCGGTATAACAATTCACGGATCGGGTGGAGAAGTCCCTCAGTTACAATATCATCACGATGAGGATAAATTGCCGACTCTCGATGATATTAGTTTGGCGGTAAGATTTAATGGGGATTTGGATGCAGCTGCAAGTTATTTATCACGTATAGAGGATGAGTTGTCTCCTAATATTATCTTAGAGACATTACTGATGAAACATAGCTCGAATGCTTCCGAAAAAGTGTTCGATAAAATAATGAAGCTTGAAAAAAAATCATATAATCCACAACAAAGAAAAACACTGATATTAAGGCGATTGAGAAGTATAAACTGGGGAGCATCTGAAATCCAATTGAGAGGAAATATTTTACATGGGTTGGAAGGTTTATATCCTGTAGGTTCAGAGGCTTCGGCGGTTCACTATTATTGTGTAAGAAGAGTTCGCAATACTGGACCTAGAAGTTACAAGAAAAAATACGGGCTATTACGAATGGGGAAAAAAGTAAAATCCAAACGAAAGTCAAAGAAAAAATCTCGTAAAAACAATGTTAATAATAAAAAGATGAAGACACATCTGGACCAAAAAATGTTGAAGGAGTTAAAACTTTTACAACAAGAAGTGTCTACTATTAATAAGCACAGAATCAGTCATCTTAAATCTCAACACAAAAGGTTAGAGAAAAGAATTGTTAAGGGTGTACCGATAAGTTATAATAAATACAAGAAAAACGTAAACACCAGAATGAAACAACGTCTAAAAAGAGTGGATAAATCTCTTAATGTCTATGAAAAGGCAACTAAGAAAAGATCTAGGAAAGTATCTCGCAAATCTTCACGTAAACGTCGTAGTGTGAAGCGGAAAGCATCACGTAAACGTCGTAGTGTGAAGCGTAAGGTATCTCGTAAACGCAGGAGTGTGAAGCGTAAGGTATCTCGTAAACGCAGGAGTGTGAAGCGTAAGGTGTCACGTAAACGTAAGAGCGCTAAGAGGAAGTCACGTAAACGTCGTAGTGTGAAGCGTAAGGTGTCACGTAAACGTAAGAGTGTGAAGAGGAAGTCACGTAAATCTTCACGTAAACGTCGCGTAGTAAAAAAAAAGCGGTGAATAAATCCTCGTGTTTTGTTTGTCCCTTGGGATAAAAGGTCTTAGAATTGATTTTAATATCGTTTAATCATATAGTTAGGGATATGATTAAAATTACAACTTGGTTTGTTTTTACAAGTATAATGGCTGCTACCGCTATGGCAACAGGGTGTGGTGATAAAATGATAACGTTGGATCCAAATCTGGGGTTGGGAAAACTCAACTGTACAGACATGGGGAATTACTCGAAGAGTGGATGCGAGAATTTGAGGGAAGACGGTAACATTGTTTGTCGCTTGACTCCTCTCGCTGATCAAACTGAGGATTGTTACCACATGGAGTGTCAATGGAAAGAACAAGAAGATTATATCCTATCGTGGAGTATCTCACATCCTTACGATACCATCGTTGTGGAGATGAAACCAGAATTCGATATAAGTCCAGAAATGTCGCTATTTTTTACATTAATTTTGCTTGCCTTGTGTCTACCGATGGCTTGTGCTCATCCAGAAATAGCTGTTATAGCATTTATGAACAGTGGTAGAACCGATACCCGTTATGGTAGAAGTTCTCGACGCGGTTGAATAATATAAACTCATGTTATCAAAGAATAACATGAGTATGGACCAAAAAACTAAAGAGAGAAAAGAGAAAAGAATAATGTTAAACGCGAAGTATAAACAACTATCCAAAAAAGTCAAAAAAACCGGGAAGAAAAAAGAGAAACGCATATCTCGCGCCTCCAAGTACAGACACCACCTTGAATCTGTTCTGTATTTACCATCTAGGGCTAAGGAGATTACCAAGATTAAGGAGGAAGAATCTGAAAAAATTCTGTGCTGTGTGTGTTTCAAGGAAAAAAGCGATATGATGTTCATCAATTGCAAACAAGGTGGACTTTTCACGCGGAATCACAAAAGGTGGAGAAATTCAAATACTCCTATTTGTGGATCTTGCGTGAAGACAATCAAATCCAGTTCTGTTAAGTGTTGCCCCCTGTGTCGATCTGATGACTGGACACGCGTGCTAGGTGTGAGATACCCGAAAAAGAAACCTTGTTTTGCGGTGCGAGAAGCGGCTCGTCAACGGAAAAAAGCATTAATCGTTAAACTACTTAAGAAAAGGCGGCAGCGATATCTCATGTGGCATCGGATGATTTGTCGTGACCACGATCCCGGCGCGTGCCCGTACTTTGAAGCTTATCCCGATAACCGAGAAAGTAATCCACACTGTCTTCATTGTGGGCACGGTAGAAGTTGGCATACCAAAGATCCGTTCGTTGTACGAGGTTGGGATGGGTCTAAGTATAGAAATTTTGACGATGATTTTCCGTATTAGTTTTTATCTTCGCTAAGAAGCAGCACAGCTATTGCCAACAAGATGATACCGATAGCAATGAGAAGTTTACTTCCATTAGCCATTAAAGAGCTCTTTTTGCCGCCTCTTACTTTATATATAATGAAAAGCAAAGCACCCACTCCTCCAAGGACAAGTGAAGCAATTGTTAAATCTTTTGGTGTGTTCATTTTATTATCACAATATTTTCAAAATATTGTGATATGACGGAGCTCGAGAAAATACAAGAACTACAAAGAATAAGTCTTCCAGACGAAATCTGGGACTACATTAAAGAATTTATTTTCGATTGGAAAGAAACACATCGTAGAAAGTTTTCGATTGTGTTATGGAAATTTCCCGAATCCTGTTGGAAAATGAAATCTAAATATCATAGATGGACTACATTTCCACCTCCACGAAATACTAATGATATTATTAGAGATGAATACTATGGTGTACTAACCGGACCATTTACACCTCCTCCAAATTTAGTTTTAACTAGTATTTGTTATAATCCTCATGGTAAAGGTGGCTGGTGGTGTGGTTACGGTTGGCAGAAATTTTATTGTCTTTAAATTTAACAGGTACACAGCACTACCTGGAATTGATTTTTATCACGACATTTCTTCGTATACGGAGAGTATGCAAAAAACTATTAGTAAGGAAACTAACAAAAAGAATATGTGGACTCAGAATCCCGACAAGACATTCACACCCGGAAGGGTTGGACAACTGGGGGTGATCGATGACAGGGAAAAAGAATACAGAGAAGCGTACGGTTTCGGGCCGATCTGCTTCAAGGGCCTTCACCAGCGATGCTTTCTCCGGAGTGATCGTGTGCCGATGCCGCTTTACAAGTTTATTAGGTATCTCTGGTGGCTCACGCCTCTACCTAACGGTGATATTGACTTCACCGGTGAGCACACGAGATATCGCAACGCATATCGCTTCACGAAAGATGCGTATATTTGGATTGTTAGCAAAGCATACGAGAGAAACTTGGTGATCCATCTAGGCGATGCAAATAACGTTCACCAACTCCCTGGGATGGACGATTATATTTATCGGCAATCTTTCGAGTGGGACAGATATCGCCCAAGTCTCGGGTTGTACATTCCGTATTCTGAAGGTCTATGGGGAAAGGAAATGCCTCTCAGCTTTGATATGGATATTTTGCATTCGTCAGACATCAGTTATCGCGAGTTTGACGAGCGATACGGCGTCGGTGCCATGAAGACACTCTATGATCGATACAAACGCAGAATGTACATGGCAACGACTGTCAAGGCCGAATTGGCAGAGGTTGTGTATATGCGGATGGAGGAAAGGCGACGTCAAGAATACAGGGAAAAGACAGCAGCTGCGGCCGAAAACATAACTGCTAAGTCTTGGGCTGCGGCTACTTCTGGTGAGTCTCAGCTCTCTGCCACCGCAGCTGCTACCCAACCAGCCTACTCGCTTGAGAGCATTATCGTGTTTTCTGATAACTCGGAAAGGATGCGCGGCAAGGTTGTCAGTATCACTCGAACTTCCACTGGTCAGATCGTATATGACCTGTTGGTCTCGAAAGAGTGGCGCACTTTCAAACCTTTCAAAAAAGCCAGGTACACAGAGACTCTTCTCCAGAAGCTAGAGATCAAGCACGATCCCGATCTTGGTTGGGTTCCAAGGGTGTTCACAGAACGCGAGCAGTACATCATGAGCTTTAATAGAAGAAATTCGACGTGATGCTAAAATTGAATTTCTTAATGGTATTCACCTGTAGTTAGGATGCTACGAAAATATCGCAGAAGAAAGCCCCGAAAGAATAAAAGAAGTCGTTTTCGTCCCACAAAACCAACCCCGTCGTATGGAAATCCACCACCTGAAAGTTTGGTTGGGAAAAATGCTGGCGAGTGTAAAGAAGGGATGGAACCCTGTTATAATACTGAGTGCGACAGATGTCGGCAAGACTTTGAAGACAGAAAACCCAGCATTGAAGAACGAATTTTGGTATTCAACAATTCCGATACTTGGAATCAAATACACGCGTTTATCCGCGATGGTAAAACAACCCATGTAGAAAAAACAATGGCCGACTCATTTATCACCCAAATCAACATGTGTGTCGAGAACTACCGACTATTTCACGAGAAAGACGTGCGAACTAACTCCGAATCCCATCTTCCTCATACAGAGGAGACAGCGAGGATGGAAATCACACCTTGTGTGTCTCACGCTCTGAGATTACATCAGATGTATTCCATCATCTCGAGACGTTGAAAACATAATAAAAAAGCCCCAGTAATTACACCAAAAACAGGTGTAATTACTGGGGCTTTTTTGCGTTTTGGTGGCCTCCGAAATTGACTTTCGAGATTTCAAAATTAAAAATTGAACATGGCTAAACATGTAAAATTTGACGAAACAAAGAATGTATCTTTCACCACTCATTCAGCGAGTGAGTATGTAAGAATTCCTGACCCGACCATGCAAATCATGCACATGTTATGGCAGGGCAAACCCATGGAAATGAAATATGGTCCCTTTTCACTCAAGATTGTGAGAGTGCCGGCAAGAGGTTTGTTTGCAATAGAACAAAGCACCAAACACGTATGGGTCGTGAGTGAATCTCGTTTGATCGAAGATCTAATGCTTGAAGCGATTCGCGACTTGTTCACCAAAATAAACACTACACTTCAAATCTGCTTTTAAAAAATGAATAAAAACAGATTTAGAATATAATGAAAATGCCGACTAAAATTTTTAATCAAAACAGAATAATATTTATGTATCATCAAGATGGAAACCGCGATCCGTCTAAGATGGGCCACATGGTGTATAATTACAAAGTCTTCGAGAGTTTTAACAAGATGGGAGCATTACTAGACGGCACGCACTATAACCTGGAGACAATGTATCGTGAGGACTACGGGATGTGTCAGACCCATCGAAATATTTTGATGCTCGATGCTGATATGGAAGGTAGCGAGTCCCGAGCTATCTCTCAGCTTTTACCATGGAAAACAATGCAACTAAACGACCACTTGTTAGATAAATTCTTCTGTGCTGGCTATTACGACAAGAAGGTGGTTAAGATACCAGAGAGTTTCCGATTTCAAGAGTTTCCTAGCGATCTCGGTAAGATGATCTTTGAAGAATTACCAAAACACGTAGTAGTCAACAAAGTTCTTCCATTCTTGAATTTTGAAGACCAATTAGCTATCTCCGGGGTCAACAAAGAGTGTTTGAGAGAAATCAGATCTAATCGCCACGTCAAAAACTCCAAAAATTGGTTCTTCGATGATGGAATGAAAACGGTGAAAAGATTTTACGGGGGTAAGATTCCCCATGATGTTCCAGAGTATAAACTCTGGTGGTTAATCTCAACGGCTGCGCTGCTTCAAGATCTGTGGCAAAGATGGGAAAGCTATCTCTACGAAGAAATCAGAATGCAAATCAGCGTTGCTCACAATCGCTGCATCTGGTACACGGAAGATGGGAGCGGTGTAGATTACGACAGTAGCGATGACGAGATGGATGGTTGGGATTAGATTCCCGAAGAAAAATCACGGAAAATGATTTTATTCCCCCCCTATTTCGCTGTGTGCGGGAGAATGACTTACACAGAAAATTTACGACAAGCAAAAGAATATTACGAAACCGTACCTGAATGGGTTTGGAATCTACCGATTGTGATGAGCAGTGTTCGTGCTGGATTGCATTTAACAAACTGCGGACCTGGTTACAAGATGGATGGGATTCATTTGGTAAAAGATTCGCAATCAACAGAGGTGGGATTGTTATGCCTGACAGTGACAAATCACGAGACCGGTGAAACTTTTAAATTCCCATATCGTGGTTTTAAAATGCTCATTTAGGTAGGTAAAAAATGAATGAATAAAAAACAAAAAGCCCGGCTACCAAGACATTGTGTCTTGGTAGCCGGGCTTTTTTGCGTTTATAATAATTTTTTCTTAAATAAAATGCCAAAGAAAAAATCAAAAACGATTTATCATTTGATAGGCAATACTACTACAGATGCTGCTGCCACTGAATATATCAAACCAGGTGGTAAAATCAACATCACAAGCCACGGTCTTGGCTCTGGAATTTATGGACTCTCAATTCCATATTATGAGCGTAATAAAAGAAGATTACCAAGATATCTTAGCGAAGGTAAGAAACTTGTGGTAAAAATTAACCGACCTTATATTTTAACATCGAGTGAACATTGTAATAGCCTAATCAGATGGAGTACAGCAATTAATGATACTCTACAAAAATTTAAGAAAAAATTCTTGTCAGGCCTCAAGAAAGAGCGGGGAGTCAAGCCGCGTGAAAAATTATCTCTCAAATTAATATCCAGTCTCTGCGCTACACAATTCAATAAGTTCTCCGAAAGAAAACTAACAGCTAAAAAATGTAGGACTGCTCTTAGGAAATTTCTTAAAGATTATTCGTCAAGAAAAGACTACGTTTGCATGCCTATTAATTATATTTTAGGTGAGTTAAGATACGATGGAATATACGCTGGTGGTACTTCTTGTGACTCTATGTCAAAAGGTAATATTAAATTTATGTGCCCTTACGAAAAAGCAAAAACAGTACTTGTAAACAAAATTAAAGTTAGATCTGGAGTCGAAAACACTCCGATTACTTTAGATTTTCAGAAAATTAAAGGTAAATTTTTGCGTCATCCTCCCATGTTCACTCCTGAATTCTTTGATTGGAAAATGAAACATGGTATGTGGGTACCCAGTAGGTACAGAAAGGGTCGCAAGGCTAAAAAATAAGAAGTTTATTATTTGCATTCAAATAATAATCTAACACGACGAATACTTACCATATTCACAACCACCGCGGGAGAAATAAAAGGTTTTCAATAACTTGTTGTCTTTGCTATACAATTCTACAGTACCTGTTGCTGTCCCACCGTTTAATAGGTTTTTATGGCAATATTTCCCGCTTGGGTTTTCATATTTTACCTTCAACATTTCGTCTAGAGGACACGTGGCTGTTATTTTTAATTTGTGATTTTCACACTCGCCTTGAACATTCCATGTTAGCTTTTTCTTGCTTCTATGAATTTTGAATGTTGTGCTATTAAACAAATTTTTGGTAAAATTACATTCATACTTTCTCTTACCATCGTTAAAATATATTAGTAACTTCTTACCCAAATTAATATCAACCACCTGGGGATCTCCACCCCCAACAACAAAACAAGCACCTTTAATCTCGCGTTTATTTTCTGTCGTTATACAACTAGATTGTAACCAAACCCACGGATTAGTAAAATCTCGGCCCCAATTTTTATCTTGGTATCCACAGGAAGTATCGAAAGTTAAAACATATCGCTTACTTTTTCCGGTTTTATCACGTAGTACGATTTCCCCCTCGTATTCGGTCATAACTCCATGAACCATCCAAGCCATTTCGAATGGCTCTATACTTTTAGTAATCCAGTTAAGAAATTTTTCCCCTTTCATTGGGTTAAAATGTTTGACTTTTTTGACTTTCAGGTCCCATGACATACTACCTTGATCTGAAAAAAGAGTTTTCCTAGTCTTTTTTGCCCCGAGAGTATCCACTTTACCCTTCAATCGTCTATTGTTAGCTGTATTTATCCAGCCACCATTACTATCACGACCGATCTTAACATTAAACGTTTTTGTGGATATTCTTGTGTCAAGAATGCTATAAAACTGATTATATTGTTTACTGTTGTTTTTATCCCAAAATCCAACTTTCATCATAGCGTAACAAGGAGTTTGTGTGGGTCCAACAATCGGCTTTTTAGATTTTATCCCCGGATTGATGGTAAAATATTCCATAAAAAAGGATCTAGGTTTAGACGGATCCCCATTTTCAAAACCGGTCATGTTATGCCACCACCAATCGTATTCGTCTGTGGCGTCTTTTATCTGCCAGGCATTCATCATTTATTGTATACCAGAACATTTTGGATTTATAACTATACCGAATAAAACAAATGTCAAACATTTCAATAATCGGTATTCGCCACGGCGAAGCCATTCATAATGTACTTTACGATCGTATCGGGACAGATGCTTTTACTAAATTCCAAGACACATCATTAACGACTCAGGGGATGCTTCAGGCATTAGAAGCCCGACGAAAAGTTCCTAGGATTGATGTAGTACTTGTTTCACCACTTATGCGTACACTACAAACCGCTAGTGTTATATTTCCAGGTGTCAAAATGATAGCCCTGGATGAATTAATGGAATATCCACAGAATATAGAAATTTGCAATAGGCGTTCGTCGATTGATGATCTCTCCAAGCTCTTCCCTCATGTTGATTTTAGTCGTACATCTGAAAATGACGGCTTCGGTGTTAAAAATGCGGGTACGCATCTAGAAAAACAGACAATAAAATTCAATAAAATTCTCAAGAGTTTTACACCTGATACAAACAAAATTGCCATTGTATCGCATTCTACTTGGCTGAAAAACTACATTAATGGTACCATAGGTGATATTTATCAAGAATTACCACATTGCGAGCCGTTACCGATCGCTGTGACAAATAAGATATAAAAATGAAATATGCGAATTCATTCATTCATTACAAATGAGTCTACGAACCCTAACCCAAGTTAGTACTGAGATAAAATCTCTCCAACATAAATTAGAACAAGTAAAGAAAGAAAAAAGGTTGATTAAATTCTGTAATCAACATGAAATATATCAAGACAAATTAAAAGACATTACTGATTTAACGGTTAATACAACAATTGATTATAATTCAGAAGGTGAATATTCCCATTATCTCTTGGCTGAATTAGAAATTACATTCAAGAGACTCTCCATTGAACGTAAATTAAAAGTTAAATATGAAGACTATAGTCCAGACGATGATGGTGATAGATATGGTACAAGTCATCGTATTAACATTGAATGCACACACCACGAAGATCCTGTATTAAAAAAGATTCATAAAACATTAAAAGTCCTAGAGGAGGATGGCGATTGGGGTGATATTAAAGATATCATTAAACATATCCACAGATAGTGATATCGGCGACAAACAAAAATGAAATATAAGAGATCGGGAGTACAGAGAAAAAGATGAAGTGTGTACATTGTGGAATTAATAGAAATTATTACAGCAACGCCCAACACGCTTCTAGAAGAAGTTGTAGCGCTTCAGAAACTGGGTATCATTCTTTCGATGCTTTCTTTTGTTACTATTTCATATCTTGTTGGGAAAGCGTTAAAAATACAGATTGGAATATTTTTGGTAGTAAGAAAAAAACATATCATTATCATGAAATGGAGGAGAAGAATAACGAGCCAATATTCGATTCATTATAAATTAATTTATAATGAACATTGATAAAAACAAATGCGCATCTTAATCACACGACATGGCGAGAGTATGTATAACACCGAAGACCGAATCGGCGGAAATCCCCCATTATCATCTAAAGGTATTATGTATGCCCAAAGACTAACGGGGTTCTGTAAAAACGAGGATATACCAAAGAAGTTAATTTCATCCACTCTGAGAAGAGCTGTCCAAACAGCATCTCACTCGCGACAATATTTTGAATCTTGGAAAAAGATTCCCTTACTAAATGAGATCAACGCTGGAGATATGGAAGATTTGACTTATACAGAATTCAGAGAAAGATTTCCCGAAGAATATGCTAAACGTAAAGAGGATAAGTTTTCTTATAAGTATCCGAATGGAGAATCTTACAAAGACTTAATCAAGAGAACAACGCCAGTAGTGGAGTTCATCAGAGATGGCGGCGAAGATGTGTTCATAGTATGTCACCGAGCTATTGTGAGAGCTCTTCTTTTTCATTTAGTTGGTGTAAGAAAAAAGGACATTCCTCATATCGAAATTCCGTTGCATCATATTATTAGTCTAAATGGAGAAATTGGTGAGATGAGTATGGAATTGAGAAGTGTGTAAATAAACTTTCGTAATTAATAAAATGCCTGCGTTACAGATTACACGAAAAAAATCGCGTAGAAAAAGATCAGTATGGGGAAATCCTTTGTTTTGGATTTTGTTAATACTCTTGATAGGAGGTATAGTAGCTCTTATAATCTGGGCTACCAGTAAGAAATCGGGATCAACACCGACGCCGACACCAGCGTCTACACCAAGTCCACCAGGGCCAGGACCAGCACCAGGACCAGCACCAGGACCAGCACCAGGACCAGCACCAGGACCAGCACCAGGACCAGCACCAGGACCAGCACCAGGACCAACAACATCAAAATTGTCTTTTTATATTGAAGACTGTCAGCAATCTGATAATCTCAAATATAATTATGATAAACTTGCTAAAGAATTCGATTTTATAGGATTTGATTTTTCTCCCAACTGTTACAATAGTATTAATACTACCATTGTCAGGTTGAACAATAGTGGTTATTCTGGACAACTTGGAATACATTTTGACCAAACCGCTGGATTATCATGCAATATATCTACACTGCCAGATCCCCCTCAAAGATTATGCGGCGCTACGGGAAAGAATCCCAATTGTCAAACTATAACGAACTCGTGCATTGACAACTTACATACGGTAATAGGAGATGCCGCATTCTCGAAAATAGATGCTATTATATGGGAAAAAGAGGGTAATAAACTTATGAATAATTGTGATTCTAAATCTATTTCTTGTAAGAAATTTTTCACTAATTCTTTTAAAAAATACCCAACCAGTAAATTCGGAAAATTTACTGGTTGGACTACCAAATTTGATTTCACAGTACCACAACCACAACTTGCAACTTGGGACTATATTTTTTACGAATACTATAACATTTTCGAGGGTGCTTGTAAAAGCATAAATAATGGTGGTACAAAAGATGATAATAAGCATTGTTTTGTTGATTATAATCCCCTAGGTGGTAAATGTTTTGAGGGTGCTACAACTGACTTGAACGGCAAGCAAGCCGGTTGCGGTGCTGGGAAAGATACCGTTTATTGTTCTAATACGACCCCGACCCAGAAAGGACAATACATGGCGAGTGTTTTAGTTAAAAAATACAAAGGCAAGGTTCCAAAAATACCTGACAACCAAGTTGATAGAACTGTAATTTTCTTTACGTTCACAAATGCTTCCATCCCTACATGGTTAGATACGTTAACAACCCCCGCCGAGTTTAATGAATTCTTGGGTGGCTTCACTAGTACATTGAAGGCTGCTGGATGTGATAATATAGACCAATGTAAGTTCGGAGCATGGGGATGTCCTCAATGGATTGCCGATTCTTCTTCTAATTTCTGCTCATCTTAAATCTTATCATAAAATATGATAAGATTGCACTATTTTTATTTTCAAACCTTTCATTACCAAGTATTAGCACAACCCCAATTACTAGTCAATGATGAGACGCAGACTCCAAGATTACCAGTAGGATTTTTCTTGTATTGATTCCAAACACAGTTTTTATTCGTTTTACAAGCAGCATCAGAGTTTAATTTTAAACACGTACTAGCGGGCTCGCAAGAAAATTGTTGCCCACTACCATACCAAATCGCGAAATCTTTCCTACCAGTTGTGTTACCTGAAATTAAATCACTGATATTTTTATTAGACAATCTTTCGTCAAAACAATTATCACCAAATAACTTCTCTTGGCAATTTCCAGAACCACAAACTGTAGGAACAATTGCTTCATTTAATCCTAATTTTTCCTTGACAGAACCCCAAAACTGTTGAACTCCCGTAGCTGTCATGTCTACACAAGTAGCACCATCCTTTGTTTTAGTAGGTAATCCTTTGTAAAATCCACTCTGCCCTTCTGTGTATACCTCACTAAAAAATTTATCAAATACAATATTATACTTATTCTTTGGCGGAATAGACTTTCTTAACCCATTTATAATAGCATACTTATATTTAGTACCCATGTTATTAAAAATCGTTACAAAATCTTCTATGGAATGCGGATAGCTTCCATCATCCTCAGAATCTATTAAAAATCCGCTTATATCCGTGAATTGATGGGTCAGCAGAGTTATTAAATTACTTGCAGGCATTGCATTTGAACTACAACACACAAACGCCCATTTTTCTACTGGTAAGCCTAACTTCCTCACTAATGGATTATCCCATTGATCCGTCATAATATCCTTATCATTTGAATTTTTATATTTCGCCGAATTTGCCACCACTACTACCTTATCAAATTTACTCTGAGCCAATTTCGGATCCATTATTTGTTGAGTTCCAGTAAGTTCTGGTACATTATTAAATCCATTCGATTCAAGTATTAAATAAAGATTGCGTGGAGCAGGGGAAAAATTAGATTTACATGAATTTGTCAAAACAATTAACAGAGCTATCAAACAAGCCAGCGTTAATATGACGAGGACGATTAATCCGATTGTATGTTTCTTCATTTTATTAGAGGAAAATGAAAAGACTATTCATTTATGGACGAGTATATATACATATATTTTCATATTCATTTTTAATTAACGTTTGCATAGCTTCAATAACATGCTGATTATTACTAAATCGACAATCAGCATTACTAGCCGGCATTCCAATAGTTATATATTGAGTCTGACCGTTTTGTGTTGTTTTACCACTACCACACGAACCACACTTGCTCACAAGTTCAACCCAACCAGGCGGGTTCTTCATCTGACAATATAACCCCGTCATTTTACATCCCTTACCGGGCGCGTAGCCACCAGTACAATTTGTGCTTGTATCACAACATCCACCTACCCCGTTTAACGACGCGGGTTCGTATGTGTATTCGGGCATCCAATGGTCAGCATTTATTTTAGGGGCAGTTCCCGGCTTCGCACTACACACTTCCCCAAAAGTGGAATTCGTAAAATTTGAATATTGACCTTGAGAATTTCCCGCCCCACCCGCCATTTGAAAAGTCAATTCTTTAGCCTCATTTTTATCTAACAACATTGCATTCCATGTACCCAAAATAAAATCTCCACTTTTTACCGTTGTGTTTAGACAGGTAATTTTACCCTCCCCCTCGCTAGTACAGCATATACCAGCATACTTCCATGTTTTAATAGGAACTTGGTTTTGGTTTTTTATAATATCATGATAATCTGAAAGAACCTTCCCCCACTTAGTTCCCATTGAGATAGTCTTTGCGTAGGCCGACCAGCCATCATCGTCGGTAATTAACCGTATAAATTGTATTGGTGCCGATGAGATTTGATCTAACTCCTTAAAACTATCATACGACCCCTTTGAGGGGCCTACTACAAAAATCTTATTCGCCGTAATGTTCTTACTTACCATACCCGTAATTAATGATGAGATATTCGTATTCGCGCCGGTTGTAAAAAAAGCAAGATTATCCAATACTGTAGGTGTAGTGAAACTCTTTTTTAGTCTAAAACCGGAGTTTTTACATGAATTTGTCAAAACAATTATCAGAGCTATCAAACAAGCCAGCGTTAATATTACGAGGACGATTAATCCGATTGTATGTTTCTTCATTTTATTAGAGGAAAATGAATTTTATAGACAACTTTTCATCTAAAAACAGAGATGTCTACCCCAACCATCCACCTAGGGCTATGTTGTATAAACAACACCCTCCGAAAGAATAGAATTTTCAACAGTAGAACTTGCATTCGCAGGACTTATACTGTAGAAAAAGCAAAAGAATTGGCTCTTCAAAACGTCAAAGATTTGGTTCCAATGATCGAGTGGAACCATCAGAACGGTGTTAAGTGTTTTAGACTGAGTAGTAATATTTTCCCAAGATTCACAGACTCTGAGGTTGAGTCCTATACGATTGATTTCGCCAAACCAGATCTTAAAATCGCAGGTGATTTGGCGAAAAAATATGGTATCCGGATTCTGATGCATCCTGGACAATTTAATCAAGTGGGCGCGTTGACTGCTAAAGTATTTGATAAGACTATCGAAGAACTCTCTCATCATGCTGACATTTTAGATGCGATGGGTATGGACAACAATAGCATTTTGATAGTTCACGGGGGTGGCGTTTATGGTGATAAACGAAAAACCATGACCCGATGGGTCAAACAGTTCCAGTTACTCCCAGAAAAAGTACGAGCTCGTTTGGTACTGGAGCATTGTGAGAGGTGCTATTCACTACGTGACGTATTGAGTATCTCTTTTACATTGCAAAAAAGAGGTCACAATCTTCCTGTCGTGTTTGACTCCCACCATTTCGATTGCTGGGAAGAGCTACACCCAGACGAAAAGCCTCTCAAGTTTCATCGCCTGGCTCCATTGATCGTAAAATCCTGGGGAGATCGTCGCGTGCTTATGCACGTGAGCAATCAAGGAGATGGACGTGTAGGTCATCACAGTGATTTCATTACAGATTTTCCTGGCTACTTTTTCCACGTCCGCGATAAGCTTGGCGTTTCTTTTGATGTCGAGGTAGAAGCTAAAGCCAAAGAAGAAGCTATTATGGCATTGAGAAAGCTTCACCCTTCACTTCAATAAATAATTTTTGTTATCAAGAATAACAAAAATGTCTAAACAGTAGAACCTGTTTCATAAAATCATGAAGAGGAATGATAATTCAAAATTAATGCTGACGTCTGTTGCGATATGTTCCGCTTGTGGAATGTTTGGAATTGCTATTGGTGCATTCTTATTTTTTGTAAATATATGCGATTCGTTAGAGATCCCTTTGCTATGTGAAACCGATTGTGTGTCTAATTGTACTCAAATAGTCGTTAAGACTTTAAATAATTCAGTTATAAACACCACAGAATGGTTTAACAATACATATGTACTGAATTCAACAACTAATTTGACGAATAATACGTCAACTAATACGTCAAACATCATAGTACCATACGCCGAAATAAATAAGACATCTGGTAACTTAAGAAATATTACAGCGTTATATTCAAGAAATACAATTATGCCTACACCAGAAAATAACGAAATAACAACTTCTAAGATGACGAGTGGCGAGGCTGTTGCTATATCCATAGCATGCGTCTTTATGTTTATTGGATGCGTAGTGGGTTCGGCTTGGTATATCGTTTACAAGCCAAATCCAATCAAAAAAATGGTCACGAATTCAACAAGGTCGGATCCTATCCCAATCAAATTGACCCCCGACGAACTAGAACTATGTCAAATTAATCCAATCTTAAAAGCTAGCGAGAATAACTTCTTTTTGAAAGCCGTGGAAATCATTAAAGACGCCGTGCGTAAAGATTCAGATCATTATTATCCAGAGGCTTTGGAATTGTATAATAACGGAATAGATATGTTTGTTAGATATATGAAAACAGAACAAAATGGAGCTACTCGTTTTGCAGTAGCCAAAAAAGTAGACCTGTATCTTAAACGAGCAAATTACATCCAAGTACATCTAATGGATTCGTCTAAAAAATTACCCAAGACACCCAAACCACCAATCATCCAAAAATAGAATTTTATATCCTTTGATATAAAATGGATAATATCAACGTTCCCATTCGCAAAAATCAAACGCCCACATGGATATATGTGGTCACCGGTCTGATTATTCTAGCAGCGATCGCTATTCCTGTTATAATAGCCCTGACGGGCAAGAAATCTAACGATTCTCACCATACTCACACATCTAAACCGGCATCAACACCGGCATCAACACCAGCATCAACACCATCATCAACACCATCATCAACACCGGCATCAACACCGGCATCAACACCAGCATCAACACCGGCATCAACACCAGCATCAACACCAGCATCAACACCAGCATCAACACCTAAACCATTTTATTCTCCATGTGATAATTTGTTTAACAGATGGGGCGATTCGAAGTGCAAATTATGGATCGACCAAGACCCTGGCAAGGTCAATTGGTCGAATTACATGGAAAACTGTGCAAAGGCATGTTGTGAACAGGGTGCGGTTAAAGGCATGAATGATTGTGAAAAATTGAGTGATAAGAAAGGGAAGTCCGACACCCTTATAAATGGTATAAGCGCCCAATGTGCTAAAGGAGTCAAGGGGTATTATGACTCAACCACTGGTACTTGGATGGGTCCTAATCAGTTCTGTGCTTGGCCTGAGGATTGCATGAAGACATGTTGTCAACAACGTTTTCTCGGTGATGGAAACTGCGCCGCGTATATCAGCGCCTGGAATAAACTAGGATCAAAGGTACCAGGGTGGCCCAAAAAGTGCCTAACAGACGGTCGGCTTTGCTCTAAAGCAGACCCGAAGTGCGTCGAGAAGCCATCTGACGACGCTGGCGTATATTAAATTTTATATTGAACTAATATAAAATGGATAACATACCGAATACAAAAATTACAACAACGTCCAGACCAACGCCCACGTGGATATACGTTGTCTCCGGTCTACTTCTTTTAGCAGCGATCGCTATTCCTGTTATAATAGCCCTGACGGGTAAGAA